>OMKS01002312.1_pt1 | contig 15990 bp, 9 predicted proteins | sample 1674721 | NCBI WGS metagenome assembly OMKS01 (sample SAMN06264996, study PRJEB25208) | sediment metagenome | isolation source: hot spring sediment | place: USA: California | collected 2014-09-02
TCCTCTTCGTCGGCAGCGTCAGATGTGTATAAGAGACAGGTTACAATTCAGTGACGGGTCAATAAAAAACCCTGCCTTGATCAAGGCAGGGTTTTTCCTTCAACCGCAATACGCTAGGACCCCCTCATCACCAGCGGCAGATAGATCATGGCCTTGCGAACCGCCGTATCGAAATAGTCCTGTCGGGGGTCGCAGTTGTCCGCCGTGATGTCGGCCCAGTTACGCAACGTCGTGCCCCGGCCGCCGACAATCTCGACGGTGAGCGTAACGGCGCCCGTCGTCTCGGAGATGACCTCTCCGATGTCCCACACGACCAAGCCCCCACCGACGGTCACCGTCCCGCTGGCGCTCACGTAGCTTACGTTGGCAGGCAGCGTATCGGTTAAGATAACGCCAGTCGCCGTTTCGTTGCCTATGTTCTCATATTCCAACGTATAGAGCAACTCGTCGCCCACGTCAGCCTCCTCGGCCGATCCAAGCTTCTCCAGCCGCAGGATAGCGCCCTGGGTGATCACCTCGGTGGCGAACAGATCATTCGTCATCTCCCAGTCGTTCTGCGCATCGGCGAAGGTGGTGTTGGTAATCACTCCCGCAGCAGAAGGCGCCGTCACAGTCACGCGGATCGTCCGTCTCGCGCCGGGCGCCAAATCCCCCAACGACCAGGAGAGCATGGGGAACGTCATCTCATCCGGCGGGGGCGACGCCTGCACGTTCGAGACACCCAACGGCAAGACGTCCACCACCGTCACGTCCTCGGCCGTGTAGTAGAGATTCGGATTCTCACAGCGCAGGCGATAGACCAGTTCCCCATCAGCCAGCACGACGGGATCGCCCAGCTTGGTGATCTGCAACGACTTGGGCGGATGTAGCACCGGCGTCAGCAGCGAGTCGTGGGCCGCGTCGACCCCATCCCCCACCACGATGGCCCGATTGTAGAGATGCTGGTACCGGTACCCATTGGGCACCCGCACGCGGATGGTCACCGTCTGGTTCACATCGTCCAACGACGGATGTGTCAAGCGCCACACGCCGCCGCTCGCCGAAGCTGGCGGATTCGAGGACACAAACTGCACGCCAGCGGGCAGGAAATCGTACACCTCGACGTTGAACACCTCGGACCCCGGGTCTGTCGTGGAATAGGTCAGCGTGTATTCGATCTCATCGCCGGGAGATGGGCTATTGTTATCGACCGTCTTGACGATGTTGAGCACCGGGTCCCCAACCGGATGGATGGGGCTATGGAAAGTCAGCGGGCGGAATACGCCAGACGCGCTGGACGAGGGGCTCCACACCAACCAAGCCAGCAGGAACCACAAAGCAGCGACGCCAACGAGCGCCGCCGTCACGCGCAGGATCAATTGCTTGAAATTTTGTTTACAGGACATGCATAACCTCCTCTTGATAAACTAAAGAGCGTCTTAACTAATTGCTCCAGCCACCATCTCGGGGGCGTTAATCGGCCCGAGGGCAAGCCTCTGAGCGAATTTTTTAATCGTCTCTAAACGTGTTCCAGATCAAGCCAAATCAAGCCAAATCGAATCGTCAATGATCACCTCCCCCCATTATGCATCCAACAGCGCTTCGATCTCCTGCCGGGAAAGCCCCACCCATCCGAAGCGGCCCCAATCCACGCGCCCACTTTCGTCAAATTCGACCCCCTCCGCCTCCAGCAACGCCCGCTGAAGGTTCACGCCATCCTCTTGATGTGAGGTCGAAACACGGCCCTCACTGTTGATGACCCGCTGCCAGGGCACACCGGAGCCTTCGGGCAAGCTCCCCAAAGCCCACCCGACGGTGCGGGCGGCGTGGGGATGTTCCAGCATGCGCGCAACGTCGCCGTAAGAGACCACCCGTCCAGGCGGTATCCGGCGCACCACCCGATAGACGCGCTCGAAAAAGCCGGTCACGCCAACATCTCCAGGAAGGCCATGCTCCGCTCTCGAATCGCCCCCGCGTTGTAAAGGCGGGTGTCGCACATGTCCGCCTCCAGGATAAGCGCCGGGACCGTCAGATCCTCCCGCAAGTGATCCCGCACGACCTGCTGAGTGATAGAGAACGGCTTGCAGGAACGATTGGCGTGCATCACCACCCCATCGACCTGGAAACGCCGGGCCAGGTCTGCAATAATCTGCAAGCGGGTCGATAGGTTCAAGTTGATGAACACGCCGGTGTACGCATGGGCCATGCCGGAGAAGGGCTCGTCGGTCGTCAACTCAGCCGTCCAGGCATTGGTGTACGTATCGGTGACGAAACAGGCACCGGCGTCCATAAAGGGCCGGAAGAAGCGGTAGAGGCGATACCAGATCGCGATGTTATCCCACAGCAGGCGATAACGCTCGCCCGGCACAGCGCCGATCCCATGGGCGACGCGCGTTTCCAGCTCATCCAGCAAACGGCGGTAACCGTCGAGCGCCTGCCGCGTCCCCCGCAAGGCCACGACCGGCGCCATCGCGACGAACAGATCCGGCGTGTTGATGGGCGAGGGACGGTGCGCGCCGAAGGCCAACACCGCCTGCCAGAGCTCGATCGCCTCGCGGGAGCGCTGGAGCACCGTCTGGAGACGATCCGGTTTCAGCGAGCGGCCGGTGTGCGTCTCCAGCCAGGCGACGAACTCGTGCAACTGCTCGAGCACGTAGGCGATGGCGTGGGGATCTGGCGGCGTCGAGCGCTGGTAGGGCACATCGAGGAGAAAGAGGGGCGCGTCGTAAACATCGGCCAGCGCCTCGTACCACTTGAGCACCGTCCCACAGATGTTGCTGCAACAGATCAGCAGATCGGGACGCGGCATGCCATTCAAGGGGGCAGCCTTGGGTTCCAACACGGCCCCGACGTGGCTGCGCGCATACGAGCACAGATCGGCCGGGTAGCCCACCGCCTCGGCGATCTCGCACAGGTCGACGGCGATCCGCCGCGCGCCGCACAACGCGCCGTAATTTTCCGGATATAGCGTGAGGATCCCCATCGCCTCCAGGAGCTCAACCGGCGCGCCGCTGGTCACGTAGGCCAACGGCTTGAGACACGCCAGCGCCTTGCGCTGGACGTAGTAGCGCGTCATCAGCCGCGTGATGACTTTGAGTGATTTCAAGCGCGGATACTTGGACATAGATTTTCTCTGATCATCTCGCAAAAGGCCTCGACGCGGGTCGATAACTGCCCGGCCTGGGAGGCTTGCTCCAGCTCGAGCGAAAGGTAGGGGATCTCCACCTGGTCCAACGCCCGGCCCATTCGCACACGGTCGAATCCGTGCGGCTCACAATACTTCTGGCGGGCGAAAATAACGCCGGCCGCCTTTCGCTCTTGAATCAGGGATAATAGATGCGCCGAGCGGCGGCGGGTTGGATCGTGCTTGCTCGGCGTCGGTGTGAGCGCTAGCAGACGGTCAGCCAGCGATGCCAGGGGATCCCCATCCTCATTCACATCGGACACATCGGACGCATCGGACACATCGGATACATCGAGCGCGAAATAGCGCTCGCCCAGATCGAACAGATCGCCGGCGACGCGCGCGCCAGCCTGGTCGAGCGCGTCGAACAGCGCCGGGTCTCCCAGCGCCGGCCCGAGCAGTACGATGCGCACACCGTTATCGAGGGAAGTGGGAGGAACGAAGGGTTGGGCCAACAATTGAGCCAGATGCTGGTTGTAAATCGCCTTGGGAGTCCGGTGGGCCGCCCGCAGCAGCGCGTAAAAACTCGTGGGAGAGAGCTCGTCCGCGTGCGTGTAAAGCTCGCGCACCAACGCGCGGGTCTGATTGTAAGTCGCGATGCTCCCCCGCAAGTCGTCGTCCGAAACCGGTCGCCCGGTCACATCTTGAATGCGCCGGCGCAGGGACGTCAGTTCGGCCAACAGATAGGCGCGCGCCGCAGCCCCATCCAGGCGGGTGGGCATGCCGAAATGGAACAGAGGGATGTGGGGCACGCAGCGGGGCCACAGATCGGCCAGGCCCTGGGTGGCGTCGCAGGACTTGCCCAGGGCGAATCCAGTCAGCCCGTCCAACTGGCCCGCTAGTGCCTGGTCGAGGGCGGAGGCGACGACCCAGCAGACGAAACTCGGCAGGTGGGCGCGGGCACGGCCATGATCCTCCGGTGTGTGAAAGACGAAAACGGGGTTTAGCCCGGCGGCGTGGAACAGTTCCTCCGGCGCGTAGGCGGTGAGGAAACCGAGCGCTCGGTGAGGGTTGCCGGTCTGGCGCAACTCGCAGGCGGCGTCCTCCAGGCGATGGCGCGCCACCTGTATTCGATCCGTTCCTGTCACTATTCTGCCAGACCTACTGCCAGACCTCCCGCCAGACCTCATCCAGCCGATAGCCTCCTTCTTCCTTCTAATCCCCAGCGATGATGGCCGCGCCAATCGCCCCGGCCAACTGGGCGTGTTCGGGGACGACGACGGCGCGACCCAGTCTCTCCTCCAGCATCCGGGCGACGCCCAGATTGTGCGCCACGCCTCCGGTCAACACGACGTCGTCGCAGATTGGGATACGGGCGATCATCGCGACGATCCGAGCGGCGATGGAGACGTGAATGCCCGCTACAATCGCCGCCTTGGGCGCGCCGGCCGCCAGGTGGGTGACGACCTCCGATTCGGCGAAGACGGTACAGGTGCTCGATATCTCGACCCGCGAGGCGGCCGAAAGGGCCAAGCGGCCAAAATCGGCCAGATCCTCCTCCAACGCGCGGGCCATCACCTCCAGGAAACGACCGGCGCCCGCGGCGCATTTGTCGTTCATCACGAAATCGAGCACTCGCCCCCCCGGCCCGACCGAGATGCCTTTGCTATCCTGACCGCCGACGTCGATGACTGTGCGCACGTCGGGGCAGAGGTAATGGGCGCCCCGGGCGTGACACGTGATCTCGGTCACGGTTCGATCGGCCCCCGGCGCCTGCACGCGCGCGTAACCAGTGCTGACTAAACACGCGATCTGATCTCGCGTGAGCGCCGCCTGGGCCATCGCCTGTTCTAACACCTGGGACGCAGCCGCCGCGCGCTCGTAGCCTGCCATCATCACGGACGCGGCGATCAATTCGCCGTCCGCCAGTATCGCCGCCTTGGCCGTAATCGCTCCCACGTCCACGCCTGCTGTATACATACATCTATGGTACGCGAATCGAATAATAAGTCAAGCGGGTTGGGTGCTTGGGTGATTGAATAGCAGGGTTTCCACAATTTGTCATCCAACAAAAAAAAACGGCCCCTCAAAATTACCTGAGGGGCCGTCTCTCTCAAACCGCTAATTATGGGTAGAAATCGCCGATTGTTTACTTGGGGTTGCTATTTTATGGATTAGGTACACCTCCCTTTTCTCGGAGTCATTGACCGCCGGTACGAAGCCTTCAAACTAACTGTCCAGTTTAGAAGAAGATTTAAGCGATTAGCGATCACACCACCTCCTTTATCGGCCTTTCTTACTGATTTGGACGGAGGGCAGGAAAAGTTCAAATACCAGTAATCTCTCGCAATACGTGACGTTCCCGGTTGAAGTGGGGAGGCTTTATTTCACAACCAGGCGCTTTTCCTGCCCCCCATTTAACGTGACGGCCTCTGACCTAACCTGACCGGATTACGGTTAGGCCCTATTGAATCAACGAAATACGCTTCAAACTCGAGCCCGTCACGATCCCACTGGATTGTTAAACTACACCTGACCATGTTGAATAAAATAGTAGCTTGGGAGAATTATCGCCTCCCCCTTGTCTATAAAAGTCTTTTGTGGGTCAGGTTTTAATGTAACGCCATATTAACAAGTGAGCGTTTCAAGAAGCGTGTCAAAAATAAAGCGAAATGTCACTCTTGCCGAAATTGCTCACCTCTGGTATCATTTCACTCAATACATACACAATCGGAGGATGATATCACCATGGTATTGATTGGCTTGCTCAAAGCGATGCGCCCGCGACAATGGACCAAAAACGTCGTCATCTTCGCCCCGCTCGTCTTCGACGTAAAACTATTCGATTTTACCTATCTACTCCAAACCGTGACCGGGTTTATCCTATTATGTCTCATATCGGGGTCCGTGTACCTGATCAACGACCTGGTCGACATCGAAAAAGACCGCCAACATCCCAAGAAATGCCGGCGCCCCCTCCCCAGTGGTGAGTTGTCGCCTGTTGCAGCGCTTGCAGCTGCCATCATCATCCCGTTGGCGGTATTGCCGGCTGGTTTCCTGTTACACCCTATACTGGGCGCCATCCTGGCGCTCTACCTGATGATCCAGATCGTCTATTCGCTATGGTTGAAAAATGTCGTTATTGTTGATGTGATGTTCATCGCGGCGGGATTTGTGCTGCGCGTGGCAGCCGGTGTGCCCCTGGTCGCGGCCGCCCGATTCTCTCCCTGGCTGTACATCTGTATGACCTTCCTGGCGCTCCTGTTCGGATTTGGCAAACGGCGTCACGAATTGGTCCTGCTGCAAGAAAATGCCAATATGCATCGCAAGAGTTTAGAGGAGTATAACCTGGCGCTCCTGGATCAGATCATCGGTATCGTGACTGCATCGATCCTCACTGCCTATGCCCTGTACACCTTCTCCGCCCCCAATCTCCCCCCCAACCACACGATGATGTTGACCATCCCCTTCGTCATTTACTGCGTCTTCCGCTACCTCTACCTGGTCCACGTCAAGGGAATGGGAGGCGCGCCGGAGGAGATCGCGCTCTCTGATCACCCGTTGCAGGTCGCCTTCGCCCTATGGGGTTTAAGCGTCGTTGTCGTGATGTATTGGTTCAACTGAAACCGCAGCACCCTCCCCGCCAACGATTCGTGATCCAAGGATGTCAGGCAGTGAAATGTGAAGATATGGACGTGATCACACCCAAAAGCACCATCCTCGTCGTGGACGACGATCCCATCGGCCGCCGGTTGATGAAAGTCGTGCTCTCGCGCGAGAGTTACCGGCTGGCCTTTGCCGATAACGGTCCCGAGGCTTTAGAAAAGGCCAGGGAACTCACACCAGATCTCATCCTGTTGGACGTGATGATGCCAGACATGAATGGTTTCGAGGTATGCCAACGCCTGCGGGCCGATCCACTTTTGGCCGAGGTGCCTATCATCATGGTCACTGCCCTGGAAAATCGGACGTCACGGGCAAGAGGGATCGAGGTCGGAGCCGACGATTTTATCTCAAAGCCCTTCGATCAGGCTGAATTGCGAGCGCGCGTCCGGACCATCACCCGGCTCAATCGTTATCGCCTATTGCTGGAAAGAGCCAAATTCGCACAGATCATCGAAATTTCGCCTGATGGGCTCCTCCTCGTCGACGCGAATGACAACATTCAATTGGTCAATCCCTCGTTATGCCGTCTCCTCGATAGGGAAGAGGATGAGCTCACCAACCAGAACATCACCGCGTTCATTGAAGCACAACACCGCGACCGGTGTCTCGCCTATTTTCACCAGGCAATAGCCGGGCACACCCACTCGCCAACTATAGAAGCCGAGTTCCTTCGAAAAAATGGCGAATCGTTCCCGGTCGAGATCAGCGCTGCGCATTTTGTATGGCGAGGAGAATCCGCTGCCCAGATCATTGTTCGAGATATTAGCGAACGTAAACGAGCCGAGGAAGCGCTCCGCCGATACGCCGAGGAACAGACCGCCCTGTATACCATCGCCTCGGTCGCGGCGTCAGAGTTAGACCCGGACAGTTTGCTCGATGCTGTTTTGAACGTTATTCTCACTGCTTTGAACGCCGACGCCGGATGGGTCGCCTTGCCACAGTTTTCGCCGAAGCAGACGTCTCGCATCGCCGTGTGGCGTGGCGTCTCCGAATCCTTTATCGAAGAGCAAGAGCGTATGATCTCACAGACGCCCATCGAAGCGCTGTTGACGTTTAGCCCATCATCATCATCATCATCATCATCATCATCATCATCATCATCATCATCATCATCGTCGTCGTCGCCGCCGGATCGCTCTCCCCGGCCAATCGCTGAATGTCCCCATCTCCCTCAGGGCCTGGTGAGAGAGATGGGATTGGAACGCTACATCAGCATGCCTTTGAACAGCGGGAATCAGATCCTTGGCGCCCTCCACCTCGCCTGGCGCACGCCCCCCCCCTGGTCCAATACCGATATCGCGCTGCTCCAAACCATCGGCCAGCAGGTGGGTCTGGCGCTCCACAACGCCCAACTCTACCAGACGACCCGCCAGATGGATCGCCTGCAGGCCATCAATGACCTGGATCGTGTTTTGACGACGACGCTCGATCCGCACAAAGTGGCCGAGGTCGCCTTGATCCAATTGGGCAAAGCGTTGAATACACCAGCTAACGCCCTCTTATTGTGCCTCTCCTCCTCCACGGATCATCCCATTCACGCCTTTGTCCCGGATCGAGGATGGCGTGAATCATCGCTCGCGGATGAAAACGCCGAGCGACTGAACACGCTCATCCATCGACTGCGCCAGGATCGCTCGATCCAGATTTCGGGCGCTGAGCTGGTCCCGCTCAGCGGCGTCCAAGACCTCAGCCAAAACTGGGGGGCCTGCGGTCTGGCGACAGCCGCCTGGGGTGAAGATGACCTCGTCGCTATCTTTGCCTTCGGGGGACACCCCATCGAACGTCCTTTCATCGACGAGGACAAAGCCCTGATCGACGCAGCCATAAGCCGCACCGGGCAAGCGATCCGGAACGCCCAACTGTACCAGGCCAGCCAACGACAATCGACACGCCTGGCGACGCTAAACGCTGTCAGCGCGGCCGCTGTCTCGTCGCTCGAGTTGGACACGATCCTACGCCAGGCTCTGGATCTGACCTGCCATGCGTTGGGGGCGACGATAGGTTCCGTCCTGCTCCGCGACGAGGATACAGGCGAACTGATCTTCGTGATTGGCGAGGCGGATACAGCCTCGCTGCGTGGAAAACGCCTGGCGCCTGGTCAGGGTATCGCCGGCTGGGTCGTGGAACAGGAACAATCGGTATACGTCAACGACGTACGTCAGGACCCCCGATGGTATGGCGGGATCGACGAAATCACCGGCCTTCAAACCCGTTCCCTGATGTGCGCCCCACTGAAACACCGGGACAAGATCACCGGCGTCATTGAAATCATCAACAAGCGCCAGGGGAAGTTCGACCGGGATGACCTGAGCCTTCTCGAAGCGGTGTCCTCCATCGTCGCCTCGGCGATGGAAAATGCCCGGCTCTTTACCGATATCAAGAGCAAAGCCAACGAGTTGGCCCTGTTAAACGAGATCGGTGTGATGTTGACCTCGACCCTCGATTATGCCACCGTCGTCCACGCCGCTTTATCCCAAACCCGGCGCTTGTTCTTCGCCGAATACGTGTCCCTGCTCCAACCAGATCCACAGACGGAAACCCTCCATTTCATCAAAGCGCTGGCGGGCAATCGAGAGATACAGGTCACGTCCCAATTGGCCCAGGATGAAGGAATTGGCGGATGGGTGATGGCGCATCGCCAGCCGCTTCTCCTGGAAGACGCCCAGGCTGACGCCCGCTTCTGGAACTGGGTCGGGCAGCACACCGACGCACCGGCTCGGGCGATGATGGCAGCCCCGCTGCTGGCCCACGACCGGCTCATCGGCGTCATAGAGGTCATCAGCAGCGAAGCCAGCATCTACACCCGCGAGGATCTGCAAACCCTCCAGGCCCTGGCGGCTACGTTGGCTGTCGCACTGGAAAACGCCAGCCTCTACGACGAGTTGCGAACCCTGTTGCGCGAGCGGGAAGAGGCCCAGGCCCAATTGATCCACGCCGAAAAGATGAGCGCGTTGGGCCGATTGGCTGCCTCCATCACCCACGAGATCAATAATCCGCTGCAGGCGGTTCTCTCCTACCTGACGCTGGCCCAGGAGGAGCTGGAAAGCACCGGTGACAAGGCCCGCACGACCCGTTATCTGGACACAGTAGGCAGCGAGCTGGAAAGGATCGCCGCCATCGTGCGCCGCATGCGCGACTTCTACCGCCCGGCCAGCGAGGGCTTCAAAGCGATCAACATCCATCACGTCCTCGAAAGCGTCCTGGAATTGACCCACAAGCAGCTTCAACACAGTGATGTGAACGTCGTACGTGAGTGGGATCAAGCGCTAACCGTCCTTCACGCCAACCCCGATCACCTGAAACAGGTATTTCTCAACCTCGTGCTCAATGCCATTGACGCTATGCCCAGCGGCGGGGTGCTCCACATCGCCACATCTTTGAGTCACATACAAATCGACGACAGGGCCGAGGATTCGCGTCCCGCTGCAAGGATCACCTTCAGCGACACGGGGGAGGGGATTTCACCCGAGACCCTATCCCATCTATTCGAGCCATTTTTCACCACCAAGGAACGGGGAACCGGTTTGGGCCTATCGATCAGTTATGGGATCATCAAAGCACACAACGGGGACATCGAAGTGGAAAGCCACGTGGGTATGGGGACGACGTTCACCGTGCTCGTGCCCATTGAGCAAGTGCAGGCGAAATGAAAGGGGAGGGTGGCGAAAATGGTTTCGGCAAAGAAAATCCTGGTCGTCGACGACGAGAAAAATATCCGCTTATCTCTCGAAGAAATACTCTCGCGAGACGGTTACCAGGTCACCGCCGTGGAGAGTGGAGAGGATGCCCTGGACTTGCTGGACGCTCAACAACGTTTCGACGTCGCGCTCGTCGATCTAAAGATGAAGGGAATCGGCGGCGTCGAGGTCTTGAAAGCCCTGCGCCAACACGCGCCCCAAACGGTCGTCATCATCCTGACCGCCCACGCCTCGCTGGAGACGGCGGTCGAGGCGGTGCGCCAGGGCGCTCACGACTACCTGTTCAAACCCTGCCAGCCGGATGAATTGAGGGCCAGTATCAAAAGAGGGCTCCGTGACCAGCAAATCCAACGGCCTGAACTATTGGAACAAATCGAACAGGTGGCCAACCACCTGGAGAACATTCGGGCCACCCTGATAGAGGAAGAAACACCCCCAACTGTCCCTTCACAGGCAGTCACCGACACAGTTATAGGTAAAAAGCGCTTCTTGACGTGTGACGATTTAATCGTCGACATCCTACGCCACTTGATCACCATAGGCGGTTATCCCCTCGATCTGACGCCGACTGAGTTCGACATGCTGGCCTATCTCGCCCAGGAGGCGCCTCGCGTCGTCTCACCCCAGGAGCTCATCGACGCGGTCCACGGATACGAGAGCGAGGTATGGGAGGCCAGCGAGACCGTTCGTCAACACATCTACCGCCTGCGCCAAAAGATCAAAGAGATCACCGAGCGCGACGTCATCCACACAGTCCGAGGCATCGGCTACACCCTGAGCGAACGAGGTTGGTAGGTTGGTATATTGGTATATTGGTATATTGGTAGGTTGGTAGACCGGTAGCGTTACGCTAACCCTCGCCCTCTCCCTGTCTCCCCTGTTTCCTCACAAAACCTTCACACAATCCTCACACAACCCTCACGGCACTGATCGGCTTATTTGCTACAATACTGATGATCCACATTACTTAAGGAGGGATGACAGTTATGCAGCAATGGCGACCGCTCGTGTCACAACAAACCTTATCCCAAATATCTCACCTGCCGTACGCTTTCTCGATCCATCAAGAGGGGACGGATTGCACGATGGAAAATTCGCACGCTGCCTTCATTCAAACCGTGTCACACGAACTCCGCACACCGTTGAGCATCGCCCAGGGATACGCCGAACTTCTCCAGGCAGGCGATATGGGCGGTCTAAATCCCTCACAACAACAGGCTATCGCCATCATCACCAAACGCATGTACCAACTGCACACGATCATAGAACAAATCGGCATTTTGTTGTCGATTGAGGCCAACGAGGCCATCGTCCTGCCGGTCTCTTTGACCGAGATCGCAACACAGGCCATCGAGACATATAAAAAACCGGCCCGCCAGGCAAACCTGGGGCTAGAGACAAGCCTATCCCCCGACGTCCCGATCACCAGCGGCAATCCCCATCACCTGAAGCAAGCGGCCGAGAACCTCATCGACAATGCGATCAAATTTACACCGGCCGGTGGACAAGTCGAGATCAAGACCTACACCGAGCCGGATTGGCTCTGTTTCGCGGTTTGCGACACCGGTATCGGGATACCCAAAGAGAAACTGGATCACATCTTCACCAGTTTCTACCAGATCGACAATTCATCTACCCGCAAATACGGCGGGCTGGGGATCGGCTTGACCGTCGCCAGGGCCATCGCCGAGGATCACGCCGGGTGGATAGACGTAGAGAGCAAACCCGGCGTGGGTAGCACGTTCACCCTCCGGATTCCCACCCCGCGCAGCGAAAGCAATTGGCAAAACGATCTGACGTCCCACCGCATCCTCGTCGTCGACGACGAGGAAGTCATCGCCCTGGGGCTCAAAAGCGGCTTGGAAGCCCTGCCCGATTGTGACGTCTCCATCGAAACCGATCCTAAAAAAGCACTCGCGCATTTTCAGGAACAACCCTTCGATCTCCTGATCACCGATTACCAAATGCCTCGTATAGATGGCGTCACCCTGGCAAAGCGTGTTCGGGAGCTATCGCCTGAGACAAACATCATACTGCTCACCGCCTACGCCGACGACGAACTGATCCGTCAAGCTGAGCGTCTCGCCATTGAGCACGTGCTGGACAAACCGGCTCAACTGGACAAAATCCGGCGTACCGTTCTTTTAGTCCTCAATCAATGTGAGACGCCGAAAACTTATCAAGCAGGAGGTTAATATGTTCAAAACTCAATTCGTCAAACGTTCATCCGGGCGGGGGAGAGATCGCTGCGCGATTCTCTCAATTATACTTTGTGTCGTCTTCTTCTCATTTATGATCCCCACCCCCGTCAATGCGTTGCCGGCCGGTTTCCAGGAATACCTGGTCATGGGAGATGAGTATCAGATTTACCGAATGTTCAATGACTTGAGAAGCAGCGGCTCCTTCAACACGGAGATGGTCTCAATCGTCACCATCGTCGCCACGTCCAACGGGCAGCAGATCTATTACGACCATTGGGAGGACGGGTACGAGGAAGATATCTTCAACCCCACCCAGCCCACGACGCTCGTCTTTGGCGACGGCGATCCTTCCAATGGCGACAGCGGACACGGCAATGACACGCTCGCGAAAGGGGTCGTTCTTACGCTGAAGAGCAGCGTTTCAGGCGCCGGCAACGTCGTCACCGGGACGATCAACGTGGCCTCCTCGCGGGATGCGAACGAGATCCGCTTCGACAGCCGCGACCGCATCGTGACCACCGGCGGGCCAGTCAACGTCGTACACGCTGTCTGGCCTCACGGCGAAACGTACATCGGCGGCTCGTGGGAAATCTATTCCTTCCAGGCCTGGCAAAACGGCACGTCCTACACCATCCCCGTTGGAGAAGACTCCTACACAGACAATGGCGGTGCAAGTGGGCCTTTCGCCGATTTCAAGCACGTCTGGTTAGAGGTTCAGGCAGCTGAGGACAACACCAACCTCACGATAGATAACGGGAACACCACCATCAACCTCACACTCAATCGAGAGGATACCTACGGCAGCAACGGTTGGATCAACGACACGTCGGCCGACGCCATCACCATCAACGCAGGCACGACGGTCAACGCCGATAAACCGGTGCAGGCCGGACTGGTCACCGGTTCTGATGGCACGTACCAAACCAGGTTCTTCGCGATGATCCCCGACGTCGTGTGGGGCACCGAGTACCTGGCTCCCGTGACGAGCACGAGCGACGACTCAGTAGACAGCCAGGTGTACATCTTCAATCCCAACGATTTCGACATCACCGTCAACGCTTCTGATCGAACCGGCTCCGGATCATTCAACGTGCCAGCGTTCAGCGCTTACACGTACAGTCAAGGTATGGGCCGGTACGTGCCCCAGGACTCGGCCGCCCGCCTGAAATCCGAGCACATTTTCTGGGCGGTCGGATCACACGACTTCTCGAAGACGCCCTACGATTGGGGCTACTCGCTCATTCCGGTCAACTTCCTGACCAGCGATTATTACGTCTCCTGGGCGCCCGGCTCGGCCAACGACCCTCCTACAGAAAATGGGTCGCCGGTCCACGTCACCCCGCGCGACGATAACACCACGTTCTACGTGGATTACAGCCCGACCGATGGCGTCGTCGACCGCACATTCACCCTCGACGCACTGGAACGGGAATTGATCCTCGATCCGGATAACGACAACACCGGTATGCACATCTGGACCGACAACAAGCCCTTCATGGCCGTCTGGGGCGAGACCCCTCCCCATGCCGGCCGGGCGTTTCCCTATCTCGACCTGGGGACGACGATCCTGCCCCTTTACCACGGCTGGCTGGATCCAATTTTGAGTGTGGACAAAACGGCCACCCCCCAGATCCTGCCATCCACCGGCGGCGTCGTGACGTTCAAGCTTGACGTGGCGAGTTACGACAAGATCATGAACGACGTCAACGTGACCGATACGCTCCCCGCCGGTTGGACCTACGTTCCCGATAGCACGAGCATCGTCTATCCCGATGGCAGCTCGGCCGACCTGAACCCCGCCATCGACGGGCAAAATCTGGTCTGGAACTTGAACCAAGACCTGTATCTCAACGAGATGCTACAGATCACGTTCGACGCCCAGGTTGACAGCCTCGCTTCAGCCGCCGCGATCAACAAGCACGTCGGCGTCGCCGCCGGAACGTATATGAACAACCTGTTCGAGGCCAGCGACGAGACATTCGTCTACATCAGCGATCTCAGCCTGGACAAGACCGTCGATAAAGACGAGGCCCCGGTCGGCGAGGAGATCGTCTACACCTTATCCTACACCAATAGCGGCGCGATCACGAGCACCAACGCCACCATCCGGGACGTGATCCCCGTCAACACCACCTACACAGGCCGCGCGTCGGACGGCGGCACGTATAACCCGAGCAACAACGCCATCGTCTGGGATCTCGGGGAGGTCGCGCCATCTCACGGCGGCGTGGTGACGTTCTCGGTCACACTGAACCGGGTCCCGGACGGCACGATCATCGAAAACAGCGCCACCATCGACAGCGACCAGACGTCTGAATCCACCAGCAACGTCGTCAGGACGACCGTCCTGGCCCCGGCGCTCAGCCTCTCCAAATCGGCGCCGACGACGGCCGTCGATGGGGATACCATCACCTACACCATCAGTTACGCCAACACCGGCGGCGCCAGCGCCACCGGCGTGATCGTCAGCGACACCATCCCCGCGAACACGACCTACGTCACCGGCAGTATGGCCATCAACGACGGCGCCGGCAGCGGCTGGGTCGCCCTCACCGACGCCGACGACGGGGACGCCGGGCACTGGAGCAGCGCCGGCTCCGCCATCGGCGTCGCGCCGGGCGTCGTCTCCGGAACCCTCGAGCCCGGTGAGAGCGGTCAGATCCGCTTCGCCGTGACCGTCGACCCCGGCACACCGGAGGGCGCCCGCATCGGCAACGTCGCCAGGATCGACAGCGAGCAGACGAACGCCAAGAGCTCCAACATGGCCACTACCAACGTCAGTCCGCTGACCATCGAAAAGGCCGCCGAGCGCGCCGTGGCGACGGCTGGCGAGATCGTCGAATTCACCGTCACCTACGAAAACAAGGGCAGCCTGACGCTCAACGACGTCTACCTGATCGACGCCATTCCTCAGCACACCACCCTCGTCTCCGGCACCGTGACCGGCCCGGATATGAGCGTCGAGTATTCCATCGACCACGGGCAGAGCTGGAGCAGCAGTTTCACCGACCCGGGCGACGTGACCAGCATCCGCTGGCACCGCGCGACGCTCATCAGCGATACGCAAGGGACGGTTGGATTCCAGGCCCGCCTCGACGATCCCCTGCCCGGCAACACCACCATCCGCAACGAGGTTCGCATCACCTCCACCGAGACGGCCGCCTCTGGCTGGCTCTACTCCAATCAAGTTTCCGTCGGCACCGTCGACCTATCTATCGTCAAGAGCGCCAACGCCGCATTCGTCCGCGACGGCGACACCATCACCTACACCATCACCTACGGCAACGGCGGGAGCACGGCCGCCAGCGGCGCCGCCATCGTC
>OMKS01002313.1_pt1 | contig 15984 bp, 14 predicted proteins | sample 1674721 | NCBI WGS metagenome assembly OMKS01 (sample SAMN06264996, study PRJEB25208) | sediment metagenome | isolation source: hot spring sediment | place: USA: California | collected 2014-09-02
CCGTCCTGCGATGGTTTGTGTTGGGGCAAAGGTTGTTTTGTAATCGTATTAACTTTAAACTTTCAAATTTCAGTTTTTCTCTTGACTTTGCAGGGCCTTGTGGCTATAATATCACTAAAGAGGTGATAAAAGAAAAGGAGGCGCGGAAATGGAGATAAAAGTTGATGTAAGAGGAGAGACCTGCCCTGTTCCCCTTGTTGAGGCCAGAAAAGCAATACGCAGGGCGGCCGCAGGGGATGTAATAGAGGTTACGGGAAACCACGAGGCTTCAAAGGCAGAGATACCGATGGCGGTTGACGCGCTGGGATTAAAAATTATCGGGATAAAAGAGGAGGGAACGACATGGCTGATAAAGATACAAAAGTAGCGGATAAAACCACAATCATCCTTCACGGCGGAGATTATGACAAAGTTTACAGCGCGCTGATAATAGGCAATGGCTCACTTGGCATGGGAATGGATGCTGTTATTTTCTTCACATTCTGGGGGCTGCAGAGGCTCGTTAAAGGAGGGCTTGAAAAGGGAGCTCTTTCAAAGATGAACATGCTCGGCCTTGGAAAAACCATGATAAAATACAAGATGAAGAAACAAAACGTCGCGAAGCTTGAGAGAATGATGAGGGATTTTAAGGAACTGGGCGGAAAAATACTCGCCTGTGAGATGACAATGTCCATAATGGGCATTACGAAGAAGGATTTGAGGCAGGAGCTGATAGACGGTTATGTAGGTGTGGGCGCTTATGTGCAGGAAGCAAGAAAATCAAGCATTAACCTGTTTATTTAAAGGAGGCGGAGGAGATGGGCGGAAAAAAAGTTTATCTTGACAACTCAGCGGCCACGCGGCTTGACGAGCGCGTGCTTGAGGCGATGAGGCCGGTGTACTTTGAAAACTATGCCGTGGCAACATCCGAGTTTGCCTATACCCAGGGAATAGAGGCGAGAGAAACCCTTGATTCCGCAAGGGGCGTGATTGGAGGGTATTTGGGCGCCGCCGGCGATGAAATTATATTCACGTCCGGCAGCACTGAGTCTTCAAACCTCGCGCTGCTCGGAGCCGTAAAGGCATCGCGTAAAAAGTCCGGCCATATTATCGTGTCCGCAATAGAGGATTTTCCGGTACTAAACAGCGCAAAGGCCCTTGAAAAACAGGGATACAAAGTTACGTATCTTCCCGTTGATAAGGAGGGGTTTGTCGGCGCGGATGATTTAAAGCGGGCAATAACCGATGATACAATCATAGTCTCGATTCAGCACGCGAATCAGGAGATAGGCACAATACAGGAGATAAAGACACTGGCGGAAATCACAAAGGAAAAAGCAGCTTTGTTTCATACTGACGCCACTCATACATTCAGGCGGGTAAGGCTTGATGTAAGCGAGGTTCCTGCCGACCTTATCACAATGTCCGGCCATACCATACACGGCCCGCGCGGCGCAGGCGCGCTGTATGTGAGAAAAAAAACACCGCTTAAAAAGATACTGCACGGCGGGTTTCAGGAGTTTGATTTAAGGCCCGGAGTTGAGGACATCGCCTCGGCTGTGGGGTTTGCCGCGGCTGCCTCGCTTGTAACGGACGGGGAGACAGCCGGGCTCGCCTCGCTAAGGGACGCGCTCACGGAAAAAGTATTCAGGGAAATACCCGAGGTTACGCTTAACGGCCCGAAAGACAGGAGGCTGCCGCAGAACGCCAACATAACATTTCACTATGTGGAGGGAGAGGCGGTCACCCTGCATCTTGACATGCACGGAATAGCCGTAAGCACCGGCTCCGCCTGTTTCTCGAAATCCCTTGAAGGAAGCCATGTGATAATGGGAATAGGCGGAAATCATGAGCGCGCGCACGGTTCAATACGTTTTACATTCGGCAGGTTTAACAGCGCTGATGAGATTGATTATCTTGTGCCTGTGTTGAAGAAAATTGTGGAGCAGTTAAGGAAGCTCAGCCCTATTGCGGCGGATAAATTCAAAGGAAAGGGATAGGAGGGGTAAAATGGCTCATTTACCGTACAGTGAAAAGGTGATGGAACACTTCAGAAACCCAAGAAATGCGGGGAAGATGGAAGACGCTGACGGAAAGGGCGTGGAAGGAAGCCCCGCGTGCGGAGATATGGTCGCGGTTTACATAAAAGTTGATAAGGATAAAAAGAAGATAGATAAAATAAGCTTTGAATCCTACGGCTGCGCGTCAAATATCGCAACCGCTTCAATAATAACCGAACTGGCCAAGGGGAAGACGCTTGAAGATGCGAAACAGATTAACTGGAAAAAGGCGGCGGATGAGCTGGGCGGACTGCCGGCCATAAAGACGCACTGCTCAGTGCTTGCTGTTGAGGGGCTGAGGGCAGCCATAAGGGATTATGAGGAAAAGAACGGGATAGCCGCGCGGAAAGAACCCACAACAGTGGAAGTAGTAACGTCAAGGCTGAAACATGTAATGAATCCCATAGCGGGGCTTGATATGGTTAAAACAAACCTTGTAAAGGAAATAAGGGTTGAAGAAGGGAAGGTAACTGTTGTAGTTGCGCTTCAGCCCGACCACCAGTTCGCCAACGCCATGAGGGAAGACGTGAAAGAAAAGATAGAGCCGCTGTGGGATGTGAAGGAAGTTGAGGTTGTTTTTACGCCGGAAGGCTGAACTTAAAACCTCGCTGCCCGCCCCGTCCTGTTATAGTTTGTGTTGGGGCAAAGGTTTTCTTGTGTCGCATTAACTTGCAAATTAAAAATTCCAAATTGTAAATTGTCTTTACTTGAGGTGGGACGGGGCGGCCAGCGGAGAAATTTCGCCGATTTACATCGGCGGCGAGACTGTTCATCCGGTGACTCGTGAATATACGCGGTTAGGCTTGCGCGGGTTTTAGGGCGGCAACTCTCATGCAGGGCATGGGTGTTTGGGATGGCGTTGAATAACGAACAACGCAGACGCGCCCTGGGTTCTCGACGAAATTTTCCGCTGCCCGCCCCGTCCTGCGATAGTGTGTGTTAGGGCAATGGTTGTTTAGCAGCCGGCAAAAAAAGGATTAAATATCGTGATGAGCTATTTTTTGTAGGGGCGATTCACGAATCGCCCAAAGCGGTTCGTCCTTCGGGTTGTTTTTGTATTAACCTGAAAACTGAAAATCAATGCATACTTTGCGTTCTTAATAGGAATATGAATAGGAATCACGAATTGTCTTTATCTTTTTTAATGGAAATGCAAATGGAAATATTTCTTCGCCTGTGTTATAATCCCCCAAATTCAAACCGGAGGTTTGTTATGGGCGTTATGAGCGACAGTTGGATAATAAAGTCGGCAAAAAAAGGGATGATAGAGCCTTTTGAAAGCAGCCAGGTGGGAAAAGGCGTCATATCTTTCGGTGTTTCTTGTTACGGGTATGATATGAGAATAGCCGATGAATTCAGGGTTTTTAACGGGAAAACCGCGAAAAACGCGGATCCAAAAAAGTTCAGCGATGACCATTTCAGGGTATTTAAGGGCAAAACCTGCATTATTCCGCCAAACTCATATGTACTCGCGCGGAGCGTTGAGTATTTTAAAATACCGCGAGATATTCTGGCCATCACATTCGGCAAATCAACATACGCGAGAAGCGGGGTTCTTGTAAATGTCACTCCTTTTGAGCCTGAATGGGAGGGGTTCGTGACAATCGCGATAAATAACCTTGCTCCTGTTCCGGCCGTGATTTACGCGAATGAGGGGATTGCGCAGGTTATTTTTTTAAAGGCAGAGGAAATATGCAAAACGTCATACGCGGATAAAAAAGGAAAGTACCAGGCACAGAAAAAAATTACAATGGCCAGGATAATAAAGAAGGCGGCAAAATAGCATGGGTTATATAGGTTTTCATGCCTCCATATCAGGGGGGCTGCATAATGCCATAGATGAGGCCGTGGCAGCAGGAGCCGAGGCTGTCCAGATATTCACAGCGAACCAGCGGATGTGGAAGGTCAAAACACCTGATGCGGGCGACGTGAAGCTTTTTCTTGAAAAGAGAAGGAAAAGCGGGATTAGATACGCGGTCACGCACGACTCTTATCTTATTAACCTTGCAAGCGTAAACCCTGACATACTCGCCAAATCAAGAATGGCATTTTCTGATGAGATAAAGCGCTCATCTATGCTCGGAATTGACCATATAATATTCCATCCGGGAAGCCATACCGGCGGAACGCATGAACAGGGCATAACCAATATTGTAACCTCGTTAAAGGCGGCGCTGAAAGAACTGCCCAAAGGCGGCCCCATGCTGCTTCTTGAGGCCACGGCCGGCTCAGGAAGCCACATAGGAGGCAGGTTTGAGGAGTTGGCGGCAATTATCAAAAAACTGAAGAGACACCCTTCGGTGGGGATATGTTTTGACACGGCCCATGTCTTTGAGGCAGGGTATGACCTTAAAAATAATTATGATGAAGTTTTTAATGAATTTGATAAAATATGCGGCATGGACAGGATAAAGGTTTTTCATATAAATGACTCAAAGACGGTTTTTGGCAGCCATGCGGACAGGCACCAGCACATAGGCAGGGGAGAGCTTGGCGAAAAGTTTTTCGCGAAGCTGATGAGAGACAGCCGTTTTAAGGAGCTGCCGATGATACTTGAGACGCCGGATGAGGACGGCATGGACGCGGTTAATATAAAATTGCTGAAAAAACTGAGAAGCAGCAGGTAAATGTTTTCTATATAATCATAGGCGCATAAGAAAAAAATTTAAAAACAGATTTCAACGTTGAAACAGGAGGGTGTTATGGCATGTGAAAGTTTAAAAAGCAATATGCAGAAATGCAACTGCACTTACGAGCCCTGTTCTAGAAAAGGAAAGTGCTGCGAGTGCCTTCATTATCACCGCCGCGCCGGCGAACTGCCTGCCTGTTACTTTTCGAAAGAGGCGGAGAAGAGTTACGACAGGAGCATAGCGAGGTTTATCAGGGAAAACGGATAATCCCGAAAAAAATGATGAGAGAACTTGATAAGGGCGATATAAAATCACATATAATACACCTGTCATGGCCGATGGTCCTGGTAAATGTAATGCAGAACGCGGTCTCTGTCTATGAGATGTACCTCGTGGGCAGGCTGGGGCTTGACTCGCTGGCAGCGCTTGCCATTATAATGATAAGCGTTTATATGCTCTTTTTTTCTGTTCATGGCGGGCTCATAAACGGAGCCATTGCGGTAACCTCAAGGCTGGCCGGACAAAAGCGGTACAGCGAGATAAATGACGCTGTGGTGCAGATGGGTATTTTTGCCGTATTTGCGCTGGGAACCTTCTGCGCCGCCTTTTATATCGCTATTGACCCTATACTTGTCTTTTTCGGCGCTGAGGGAGCGGTCTTCGATGAGGCAAAAGCTTTTCTCCGGATTCTTGCCTTTTCGTTTTTTCCGACGGCTGTGTTTACCGTCATGATAGGCGTGTTTCGGGGAGCGGGCGATTCCATAACGCCGCTTAAATTGGTCATACTTCTGGCAGTGACAAACGCTGTCATGAATACCGTGTTTGTCGGATTCCTCGGTTTCGGGCTCAAAGGCGTTGCCGTGGCAAACCTGACAGGCTGGTCAGTTGTGGCGGTCTTTACAATCATAATGTTCGCGAGGGGAAAACACTACTTCAGGATAACCGCGGAAAACCTGCGGTTTAAGCCGGCCATAATGAAATCCTACGCTGAGATTTCGGGAAAAGCAATCGCCCAGAATTTTGTGGGTGACGCGGGAAACATAATAATGCTGAAGCTGATAGCCGGATACGGCATTGCCTTTATCGCGGCTTTTGGAGTGGTGTTCAGGCTGATTTTTTTCCTCAATATGTTCGGATGGCCGATTGGTAATTCGGGCGGTGTGGTTGTGGGGCAGAACCTGGGCAGCGGAAACAGGGAAAGGGCGAAACAGGCGGTAAAAGAGGGAATAAAGGTGTATACCCGGATAACAGCGGCCGCGCTGCTGGTTTTCCTGTTTTTCGGCAGGCAGATAATGGGGCTCTTCAGCGTTGACGCTGAGGTTATAAAATACGGAACCGATTACCTTATGATTCTTGCGCCGTTTATGCCGGTTTTGGGAGCCGGCATTATAATTCAGGCGGCCTTTAACGGCGCGGGCTCAACGGGCAGGCCGACGCTGATAAATCTCGCCGCTTTTATTGTAATAAGGTTTGCGGCCGCGCTTTTTCTTGTCAGCCTGCCGTTCTTGAATGAATACGGTATTTTCTGGGCCATGGCTGTCTCAATCGCGGCCTATTCTCTTATCGGATGGATAGTTTATAAGAGGGGTGGCTGGCTTGATAAGAAAATCTGAGCGGATACCGGAGCTTGAAAAGGGAAGCCTGATAACAAATATCATTCACCTGTCATGGCCTGTTTTGTTATTGAATGTGATGCAGAACGTGTCATCGGTTTTCGAGATGTTTCTGATAGGAAAGATAGGGGTGGAGGCAATATCAGCCATAGCTGTTACCGGAATGCTTCTCGCTGTTTTCTGGTCAGCCAACGGCGGGCTTATGGCGGGCTGCGTGGCTGTTGTATCCAGGCTCTCCGGTGAAAAAAAATACAGCGAGCTCAACAGTTTCCTGCCGACCATTCTGATTACATCCTTTTGTAACTGGGCGCTTTACGCGGCAGTGATGTTTGTTTTTATGGGGCCGCTGCTTGATTTTTTCGGCGCGAGGGGAATGGCACTTGAGATGGCAAAACCCTATTTAGGAGTCATACTTCTGGCGCTTGCGCCCGTAAGCATCCTGTTTATGGCCTTCTCAATATTCAGGGGCATAGGCATGGCGCTCATGCCTCTTTATCTTCTGGGTACCGCGGTAATCCTCAATATCATATTTCTTCCGTTCTTAATTTTCGGACACGGTTTTTTCCCTGAGTTGGGTGTTACCGGAAGCGCGCTGGCTTATTTGATAGGGATTACGGGCCCTGCGGTTGCCGCCGTGTTCCTGCTGTTCAACGGGGTAAAACATGTAAAAATTGAGCCTAAAAATTTCAGGTTTGACAGGGCGTTGTTCGCAAGGTTTATAAGGATATCGTTCCCCGCGATAATGCAGGGGTGGCTTTCAAACGCGGCAATGCTGATTTTGATGCGCATAGCCTCGGCATACGGCCCTGCGATGACCGCTGTTGTCGGCATAGGAGCGAGGCTTGACGTGCTTCTTATGATGATGGCGTGGGCAACGGGTTCCTCTGTATCCATAATGGTGGGACATAACCTCGGCGCGGGAGAGGTCAAAAGGGCGGAGGCAAGCGTCATAACGGGCATAAAGGTTATGAGCTTTTTTTCCCTGGCCGCGTTTATCTGTTATTACAGTTTTGCGCCCGCGTTAATCGCGGTTTTTAACTCTGACCCGTCGGTTATCAGGTTTGGCACCGAATACCTGAGAATCGTGCCCGTTATGTATCTTCTTCTGGGCGTTGGTATAATAACGGCAATGGCATTAAACGGCGCGGGCGCGACAAGGACCGCGATGGTTATTAATATGATAGCGTTTTTTGCCATACAGACCCCGCTGGCGGTTTTTCTGCCGAAAATAGGCGCGATAGGCGAAAAGGGCGTGTTTATGGCGATAGCCGCCGCCTTCGCGTTCCAGGGCATAGCCGGATGGGTGATGTACAAGGCAGGGTGGTGGAAGCATAAGAAAATATGAGAAGGGCAGTTTAAAACTAAAATTGTAAATTGTCTTTACTTGAGGTGGGCCAGGGCAGGCAGCGGAGAAATTTCCCTGATTGCCATGGGCCTGATTTTATTGATTTCACGATAGACTGCTGTGCGCGACCCGGCTTACGCACTATTATGGGCGGGTGTGTTCTGCAGGCTTGTAGATTGGAGCAGGGGCGAGGAGTTTCTTATGCCTGGAATAGGCATTAAATCAGGAAAATTTTCCGCTACCCGCCCCGTCCTGCGGTAGTGTGTGTTGGGGCAAGAGGTTGTTTAGCAGTCTGAAAAAAATGAATTGAATACTGTTATGCTTGATGCGTGTTTTTGTAGGGGCGATTCACGAATCGCCCAAAGCGGTTTGTACTTCGGGTTGTTTTGTATTAACCTGAAACTTGAAACTTGAAACCACCCCTTTTTATGCTACAATACTCTTATATATTGAAGGCAGGTGAAGAGTGAAGAGGATACTGATTATAGCCGCTGTCTTGCTTATCGGCCAGAGCGTATTTTCCCTTCATAAGATCCGCTTTAAGGATATGGACTGGCGGGTTTATGAGACTCAACATTTTTATGTTTACTATTATGAAGGAAACGAGTTTTTGGCGAAGCTCGCGGCTGTTTATGCTGAGGACGCTTACAGGTATAACAGCGCTGTGTTAAAGCACGAGGCAAAAACAAAGATACCTTTTTTTATTTACGAGGACGGGCTCGATTTCTCATCAACGAATATCACGCTTTCATATTTAGGCGAGGGGACGGGCGGGTTTACCGAGGCCTTTAAAAACAGGGTTGTGCTGCCCGCGAGCGGCTCTTTGAAGGCCTTGAGAGAGGTAATATTCCACGAGATTGTCCATGCGATTCAGTTCAACATACTCTTCGGCGAGGGGCTGCGCTCATACAACACCATTTATAAAAACTTTTTTGTCCCTATGTGGATAATGGAGGGGCAGGCAGAGTATTGCGCTGACAACCTTGACGCGCGCGGTGAAATGGTAATAAGGGACGCGGTCATCAATGACAGGCTCATACCTGTTGAGCGGCTGGAAGGTTTTAATCATCTTGAAGAGGTGTATCTTGCCTACAAGCTGTCACAGGCGCTGATGGAGTTTATAGCGAAAAAATACGGGGAAGAGGCAGTATCAAGGCTCATTCACCTTTTTTCCGGGGACATAGGAACTGCGAACGCCATAAAAAAAGCCATAGGCAGGGATGTTTCCGAACTGAATAAAGAATGGACATATTACATCAAGAAAAAATACTGGGCGCAGGCACAGGGCAGGGACCTGCCATCAAGATACGGGCCGAGATTAACGCAGGCTGTCAGCTCAAACATCGTATATAACCAGAGCCCGGAGTTTTCGCCTGATGGAAAGCGCATAGCGTATATAACAACCTACGGAGGGCACCAGTCCATATATATAATGCAGTCGGACGGCAGGGAAGTGAAAAGGCTGTTCGGCAATAGGTTTGAAGGGGTCGCGTCGGACGGCAATGCGCTGAGCTGGGACAATGACAACCGGCACATATATTTTGCCACTCGCGAGAAGGGCAGGCGGGTAATATACAGGGGCGATACGGAAAGCGGAAGGACCGAGCGGATTGATATACCCGGTTTTACAAATGTGTTTTCGCCCGCGATATCGCCCGATTCACGTTTTCTCGCGTTTATAGGAATTGATTCCGGGTTCTCCAATCTTTATGTATATGAAATGGAAACGGGTAAAACGGTGAACCTGACGCGGAATGTATTTGAAAATAATTTCCCGTCATGGTCCCCTGACGGAAAATTCTTGGTTTTCACCGAGGAGATGGATTATGTAAGGCAGGCCGTTTTGTATCATCTTGAGTCCGGAAGAAAGACCGTTTTGACATCCGGAAGCGCGCAGCATTCTTATACTAGGTTTGCCGGCGCGGAAACAATAGTGTTTTCTGCCGATAAAACAGGCATCTTTAACCTTTATACAATGGACATTAAAGGGGGTAGTATTACCCCTCTTACCAATGTTGTCGGCGGTGTGTATTCGCCTTCGGTATCCGAGGATTATATCGCCTTCAGCTATTATGAGGACGCGTGCCAGAATATCTATAAGCTTCACAGGAACAGGGAAACAGCCGTAAAAGAGATACCCCTGCTGTATGACGACAGCCTGACGCGCTCAGCGCAGCAGCACAGGAAGTATACGCGCCCGCCCGTGAGTGTCGCGACGGCAAAACCCGGGGATGAGCCGGGGGACGAGGCCTTCAGGCAGCGGGTTGAAAAGGCCGCGTCAGAGGTTATTCTGGCTGATTCCGAATACAATATGACATTCACGCCTGACCTGGTGCTTGGCATACTGGGGTTCTCATCAGATACGGGGCTTCTCGGAGGAGGTTACCTCACGCTCTCGGATATGCTGGGCAACCACAATATGGCCCTGCTGGCGAATTTTATTCCAAATTATTACGCGCAGCTGGATTTTGAGTATCTGTATGTCGGGCTGTTTTTTGACATGTCGCTCCGGGGGTTTTACCATAACAATATTTACGAACTTTATGACAGGCGCACAAGCACTTATTTTTCGAGGCTCAATACGGAGGAATACGGCGGAGGGATAAGGTTTAAGTACCCGTTTAACATGTATTCCGCGCTTTATATTGATTTCGGAACACGAAAGATTACGGACAGGTATACAAATTATGAGACCTCGAGCGTCTATTCTTTCGGCCTGGACAGTGAGAATATAATAAACACGTTGTCCCTGTTTTTTGATTATAATTACAGCGTGTGGCGCGACCTCTGGCCCTATTCGGGCGACCGGTTTACGGTTTATCTGGTGGCCGCGGACAAAATTTACGGCGGAACCAGGACTTACTCCATTTTTGAGGCGGAATACAGGAAGTATATTGACCTGTCGTTTTTATCCGATAACAATATGACGATGTCAATGCGGGCGCTTTTTGCCATGACAGAAGGCCCTGACAGGCCCTATTTTCTGTTCGGCGGCGTGAACACGGTGAGAGGGCTGTTTCATGGGCAGTATTCCGGGGACAGCATACTTTTGGGCAGCGCTGAGTTGAGGTTTACAATTGCCAAAAACCTTGATTTTAACCTGTGGCCCTTTAATTTTTTAATGATAAAAAATATCAAGGCGGCATTATTTGACGATGTGGGAGCGGTTAAAGAGGGAAGCATAAATACCCTTCACGGTGAGGAATTTGTCAACGGCATAGGGGCGGGTATTGTTGTTGACACCTTTGTGTTTCAGCGGCAGTACATGCCGCTGAAGTTTGAGCTGGCAAAGAGGACGGATGCGGGCGAGTCTGACTGGATTTTTTACTTCTCTGTGGCCACGGGCTTCTGACCCGGCTTTGCCAAAACAAAAATGGAGGAATGAATGGAATTATTGCATGCGGCTGTTAAAGGAATAATACAGGGGCTGACAGAGTTTTTTCCCGTCAGCTCGCACGCGCACCTGACGCTTTACCCGCTGTTCGCGGGAGAGGAGAGCCCGTTTTTAAATTCGCTTGCTTTTGATGTGGCTATACACGGGGGAACGCTGCTTTCCCTTATTGTTTTTTTCAGGAAAAAAATATTATCGCTTATTAAGGGTTTTTTTGGCGGGATAAAAGACGCGGGGAAAAGGGGCGAGACTGATTTTAAGCTGTCTTTATACATAATAGCGGCGACTGTCCCGGCTGTTATAGGCGGGCTGATGCTTGAGGGAATTGTTGAGGAAAAGCTGCGGGCGCCCGCGGTAATAGGTTTTTCCCTCATTGTTTTCGGCGCGGTGTTGTTTGTGGCGGACAGAACGGGAAAAAAGGAAAAAGTTATGGGTAATATGAGCCTGCGCGACGCCCTGATAATAGGTTTTGCCCAGGTTCTGGCTTTTATTCCCGGGGTTTCGCGCTCGGGTATAACCATAAGCGCCGCGCTTTTAACGGGATATAAGAGGGAAGACGCGGCGGAGTTTTCATTCATTATGTCAATACCCGCGGTTACGGGGGCCCTTGTTTTAAAGTTCAGGGATCTTTACTCCATAAGCGGGAGCGAGGCTGTGCTTACATTCGCGGGTTTTATGACAGCGATGATATCGGGGTATTTTGCCATCAAGTTCCTTCTGGTTCTTGTGAAAAAACATTCCTATATGCCTTTTATTGTTTATAGGCTTATTTTGGGAATAGTTGTATTAGCTGTGCTTGTGAAGTGGTAAGTGAAGATAACTTTTCTCGGAACGGGAACGTCGCATGGCGTGCCTATGGCCGGTTGTGATTGTAAAACCTGCACGTCAAAAAACCCGAAAAACAGGCGGTACAGGTCGTCGGTTTTAATTCAAGAAAACGGGAAAAACGTGCTGATAGACATACCTGCAGAGTTCAGGCTGGCTGCCATCGAAAACAGGATAAAGAAAATTGACGCCGTGCTCATTACGCACGGCCACGCTGACCATATCGCGGGCCTGGATGACATAAGGCGTTACAACGAAATACAGAAGTCTGAGATTCCGTTTTTTTGTGATGATAAGACTGCTGACGAGCTGCGTCAGAGGTTCTCTTATATATTTAAGAATACGCAGGATGGGGGGGGCAAGCCCAGGGTAAAACTGAATATAATAGAAGAGGGGAATAAATTTGACGCGGCCAGGTTCAGCGTCATTCCGCTGCCGGTGATGCACGGCAATGATAAAATTACAGGTTTCAGGGTGGGGGATTTTGCCTACATAACAGATGTCTCGATGATTCCCGGCGGGACATTTGCGCTTTTAAAGGGGCTGAAAGTATTGGCGCTTGACGCGTTAAGGCCCGAACCGCATCCGACTCATTTTAATCTCGAACAGGCTTTGCAGGCAGCGGCCATAATAGGCGCGGAGCGCACATTCTTTATACACATAGCCCACAGGCTTGAGCATGAGGAGCTGGAGGCAGGGCTCCCTGAGAACATAAGGGCAGCATACGACGGACTCGGCATTGAGCTATAGCTCAGGGCTAAGCTGAAAATCGGGTTGCTGCCTAATTGTTTTACTATAAAGTATAAATTGTTTTTACTTGAGGTGGGCCGGGGCGGCCAGCGGAGAAATTTCGCCGATTTACATCGGCGGTGTGCCTGTTCAGATTCAGACTCGTGGATATACGCGATTAGGCTTGCGCGGGTTTTAGGGCGGTAACTTTTATTCAGGTCATGGGTGTTTGGGATGGCGTTGAATAGCGCGCAACACAGACGCGCCCTGAGTTCTCGACGAAATTTTCCGCTAGCCGCCCCGTCCTGCGTCAGTTTGTGTTAAGGCAATGGTTGTTTAGCTGCCTGCAAAAAACGGTTCGCTTCTTCTTGGCTGTCCACTTGCAAATTGCAAATTCCAAATTGCAAATTGTCTTTACTTGGTGCTGTATCTCCCGGTTTTTTCTGTTTACAAAAAAAAAATGATGGAGTATTATATGAAAATCCGGAACATACCCCGGCTGTTAATACACCAAACTAAAAAGGGGAAATATGGATATTCAGAGCCTGAAAAAAGAGATAGAGTCTGAGGGAGAAAAGATAAAAACAGCTTCTGAGCTGGCTTCTTTTAAGGCCGGGTATACGGGCAAAAAAGGGTCTGTTACGCTTTTGTTTGAGGGGCTCAAGGAGATAAAGGACAGGGACGAGAAGAAAGAAAAGGGCATGCAGATAAACGCTCTTAAAAACCTCGTGGAGGAAATAAGCGCTTTAAAAGAGAAAGAGCTGATTTCCTTAAAGAGGGCGGAGGAACTTAAGGATATTGATGTTACCCTGCCGCCGCACGAGGCTGCGCAGGGGTCTTTGCATCCGATTAACCTGGTCATGGATTCCATAAACTCTGTTTTTATGAGGATGGGGTTTACTATAGAAGAAGGACCGGATATTGAGCTTGCCGAATACAATTTTACCGCGCTGAACTTTCCTGATGACCATCCTGCCATGGACATGCACGATACTTTTCACATGGAAAATGGTTATGTGCTGAGGACGCACACGTCTCCCATTCAGATAAGGGCCATGCTTAAGAGGCAGCCGCCGTTAAAGATAATCGCGCCGGGCCGTGTTTACAGGCGGGATGCTGTTGACGCGTCCCATTCGCCTGTTTTTCACCAGGTTGAGGGGTTTATGGTCGCGACTGATGTGAAATTCAGCGATTTAAAGGGTATTCTCAACGTATTTACGGAAGAGATATTCGGCGCCGGGCTCAAGACGCGGTTCAGGCCCAGTTTTTTTCCGTTTACAGAGCCCTCGGCTGAGGTTGACGTGCAGTGCGTCAACTGCCGCGGCAAGGGGTGCAAAACATGCAAGTCAACGGGATGGCTCGAGATTATGGGCTGCGGCATGATTCATGTGAATGTTTTCAAGGCCGTCAATTATGACCCGGAAAAATATACAGGGTTTGCTTTTGGGATGGGAGTGGAGCGCGTAGCGATGCTGAAGTACGGAATCAGCGATATGCGCCACTTTTTTGAAAATGACATCAGGTTTTTAAAGCAGTTTTAATATGGAACTGATAATTTATTTTATGGTTTTTGCGGCGGCCGCAGGGGCCGTTTATCTTCTGCCGGCAGCTGCCGGAGAGTTCCTTAAAAAAGTCTCTGCGTACAGGGCGGGGATTGACTCTGCGGCCAGAAAAACATTTGCCGAGATAAGCGGGAGCGAGCTTGGCCGCGTGATGGCCGTTTCTGCCGCTGTTGTCCTGGCGCTTGCCGTCTTATCGGGTGAGATTATAATACTGGCTGCGGGAGCCGCTGCGCTCGCGATAACGCCGAGGCTGTACATAAAGATAAAGAAAGACAGGTTTAACCGCGAGTATTATGAGTCCATACCGCGTTTTCTCGAATCCGTAATATCAAGCATGAAATCGGGAACTTCTGTTTTAAAGTCATTTCAGGTCTTTGCCGGGCGCAGCAATTCGGCTGTCGCCAAGGAAATAAGCGTTGTGATAAAAAAGATCGGGCTTGGAAAACCCCTGAGCGAGGCGCTTCAGGAAATGTCCGACAGGGTTGACGTAAAGGAAAACCGCATTATTGTCTCGGCTGTTATTGCTTCGCTTGAAACGGGAGGAAACCTGACTGACGTGCTGGAGAACACTCTTACGACAATAAGAAAAAGGGATGAAATAAACAGGGAAGTAAAGGCGCTGACATCCCAGGGCGTGTTATCGGGGATAATCGTGGGGCTTCTTCCGGTTTTTTTGCTTTGCGCGGTTTATTTTATAGACCCTTCGTTTGTAGAACCGCTTTTTAAAACCGGCGCAGGCCGGGGGCTTTTGCTGGCGGCTTTTATTATGGAAGTGACAGGCGCGCTGATAATAAGCAGGATAGTGCGTGTAAGGTAGGCCGTTTTTTACTTAACTTAAACCCGCAGGGAGAATGAAGCCTGCGGTGTTTAAGAAATATGGAGGGGTGGATAATGGATGTAACTGTTCTTTTGTTTTCCGGTATCTGCGGAGCTTGTTTTGCGGGCGCGCTGTTTATGGCAATGCACAGGAACTCCGCGCTAAAGGAACTGATGGGGGAAAAAAAGCCCGGTTTTGTGCCGCAAATAAGGGATTTTGCGGTGTATCTGAAAGCGCGTGTTGTCAGGGCAAATACGCTGATTGCGAAAGGCCGAAGATACGAGAGGGCGGCGTTTAATATAACAAAGCTTGGGCTGAATGAGAAGCTGTCCGCAGGAAGCCTGCTTTTTATCGAGCAGTCCGCGGCAGTTGTCTCTTTTGCGCTGCTTTTTGCGCTGTCTGAGGATTTTTTATTGGCCGCTGCCATGGGAATAGCGGCTTTTTTCATTCCTTCCGCGGTTTTAAAGGCAAAGGCGGCTGAAAAAGACGCTGAGATAATGCGGGAACTGCCTGACGCTCTTGACATGATAGCGGCGAGCATTGAAGCGGGGCTTTCGCTCAACAGAAGCATTGTCAGATACGCGGAAAAGAACAGAAACGCGCTTTCTGATGAACTGGCTGAAGCCTCGAAGAAAATGCAGTTTGGAAAGAGCTTTGAAGAGGCAATGACAGGTATTGACGGAAAACTGGATATACCGGAAGTCAGCGGTTTTATAAATGCTTTTGTCCAGGCGGATAAAATCGGCGGAAATGTGAGGGAAATAATCAGGGAGCAGGCTGAAGAGGCGAGAAAAAAGAGGTTTCAGTTTCTTAAGAAAAAAGCGTATGAAGCGCCTGTAAAACTTCTTATCCCCCTTCTAATATTTATTTTTCCGGTCATATTTATTGTCCTTTTCGGGCCGATTGTGATAAAATTGCTTCAAGGAATGTAAATCATTCGATTGAGGCCGGTGATAATGGCGCGAGCAAGGGCTAAAGGGTTTGGAACTGCCGTATCGGGCAAAAAAGTCATAATTCCCAGGGTAGAGGCTGC
>OMKS01002315.1_pt1 | contig 15980 bp, 6 predicted proteins | sample 1674721 | NCBI WGS metagenome assembly OMKS01 (sample SAMN06264996, study PRJEB25208) | sediment metagenome | isolation source: hot spring sediment | place: USA: California | collected 2014-09-02
TGATCGGTCATGGCAGAGTTTTGCTCCTGTAATGGCTACGTCTGTCACCGATGGCAATATTATTTATGCAGCCCATAGTGTGGCCGTAGTGGATTCTGTTATCAGCGGCGGCGACACGACTGTGTATATGAATTATGATATATTGCTGCACCGCTCCAATGATGCCGGCGCCAATTGGGAAACCCCTATCAATGTGACCCAAACGCCAGATTTTATGGAAGTAGGCGTTCACCTTGATCCCGATGCATTTGACGACAGAGTTTATCTGGCTTATCAGGTGCCATCTGAGATCGAGACAATCGATCCAGTTGAAGTATGGGAAGATCATATGATGTGGGTCTATTTTATGAATGCGGAATGGGACCCCAGCATTAACCCGGTTTCTGTAGAAGAGAGAATGCCTAACAACTACACTCTTGAGCAGAATTATCCAAACCCCTTCAATCCGGTGACAACGATAAATTATACCGTTCCCACGAGCGAAATGCTCACATTGAAAGTGTATAACACAGCCGGTCAGCTTGTGGCTACATTGGCTGATGGCGTGGCCGAAGCAGGGAGTCACACGGTGCAGTTCGATGGCTCAAAACTGTCAAGCGGCGTTTACTTTTATCAGTTGAGCGGCGCCTCTGTAAACCTGACGCAGAAAATGGTCTTGATGAAATAGGCAATGACCTCGATTAACTGACTAATTGGATAACGTGTCCGGTTACGGGATCACTGTGGCCGGACACTCTCATTTGAGGGTATGCGTATGATCAGAATTCTTAAAATTGCAGCTCTATTAACGACTATAATAGCATCAGCGGTGCTTGGGGCTACGGTTGGTTCAATCAGAGGCACCGTGACGGATGCAAAAAGCGGCGATCCGCTGATTGCTGTCAATATTATACTTGACGGCACTTCAATGGGTGGCATCACCGATGAGACAGGCTATTATACGATTATCAATATTCCCCTTGGCGTCTATAAAATTCGCTATTCGATGATTGGCTATGGTGAAGTGGTGGTTGACAATGTTCGGGTAATTATGGACCAAAGCACCAATATAGATGTGCGGATGAATGTAGAAGCCTATCAAGGTGAAACAGTAACAGTCACCGCTGAGCGTCCCATGGTGGAAAAAGATATCACCGGCAAGAAGGTGGTGATGGAATCAGAGCAGATTATTAATATGCCGGTGCGTGACCTGAGTGAGGTTTATACTCTGCAGTCTGGTGTAATTCAGGTTAAAACTGCCGAGCTTGGCATCCCCGGCTTTGAAGACCGTGGCATCGAACAGATACACGTTCGCGGTGGTCGGGCCAATGAAACGGGCTTTATGATAGATGGACTTTATATTGAAAATCCTATCTATGGCGGTCGTGGTGTGGGTCGTCACCTTAATCAGTACGCAGTACGTGATGTGAACTTTCAGACCGGTTTTTTTAATGCTGAATATGGCGATGCGATGTCCGGTATGATTAATACAATTACCCGGACGGGCAGTGACCGATATGAAGGTTCTTTTCGCTGGGAACGTTCAAATTTTGGTGATTTCAGCCAAAAACAGGACCAATTGCGTGATTATGATAAAATGGCCGGTGGTATTGGCGGCCCGCTATTTAATAAGCGGCTACGCTGGTACACCAGCTTCCATAACACAAAACAAGCCTATTCTGTGCTTAAATTTGATGATATTGTGTATCAAGCGAATGATTTAAATAATGATATCAATCGGGCAAACAATGTTCACGTTCTCGATACGGTTGCCGGCTGGCGTGGTTTTGGATTTAATAATCACCACGATTGGTTTACTAAGGCGGGTCTGGAACTTTCACCCAAAATTCGTCTGAGTGCATCATACTGGTCTGTTGGCAATGAATACAAGGTTTTTGATCCGGCCTATCTGTTTTATGATTTGGGAAAAAATGAAGTTCAACAGTCTGCTGAACGCTATTCTATAGAATGGCGCCACCAATTGGGCTCAAAAACCTATTATACCATCAATTATGCAGATTTCACTCAGAAGATGACTATGGGTGTTCGGAATTATGATACCGATAACGATGGTTATCCCGACTGGCTGGAGATGAAACAAAACAGCAATTTTAGGGATCCTGATGATATTCCTGCTTTTCAAAACAATGTTTATGATAATAATGGCAATCTGATCTATGTGCCTGGAGACCCCCTGACTTTTGCGGTTATTAATAATGATACGCTTTGGCGTTACGGCGATGAGCTGACAGAATGGCTAACTGCAGAACAGTACCCGAGTTATGGCTTTTTGCCGCTGGATGAAGAGCTTTATAATGCATATTTGGCCAATCCGGATTCCCTATATTATATATCGTATATGTATGAATTCCTTTACAGCGGCGCTGACCGGTATTTTCATGAAACATATAGCCGGAGCAAAGAGGCGAGGTTTGACATTACTTCTCAATTTAGCCGGCATCACCAGATACAGACGGGTATCAGCTATCGCGAACATATAATCCGCTTTAATGAAGTGCAGCTTCCCTGGCTGGCAACACCTTATACTGAAAACTATAAGCGTTTTCCCAAGGAGATGAGTGGATATTTGCAGGATAAAGTAGAATATCCCTGGATGGTAATCAATGCAGGCATCCGTTTTGACGCTTCCAATTCCAATGATAAAATGTGGCAGGACCCGAGGAAGCCGGACTCGATTTTAGTGGACACAGAATGGAGTTATTTACTGAGCCCGCGGCTTGGCTTTTCTCACGTGATCACAGACCAGGCTACTTTTACATTTGGCTATGGCATCTACTACCAAAATCCCACCTATCGCAATGTCTATTTAAATGTTGATAAGAGGGATGATATGGACAGCTTTTTTAATACACCTCGCCCGCTGGTGGGGAATCCTGCTGTGACTGCCCAAAAGGTAGTGAGCTATGAATTTGGCTTTAATCAGCAACTGAGCCGGTACTGGGTCCTGGGTCTAGTAGGCTGGTCCAAAGATTATACCAACATGAATTCCACAGAGGAAGTCAGGGTTGGCTCGGTGAAATATACAGTATTTGTCAACTATGATTATGGTTCGAGCCGTGGTATTGACCTGATTTTGGAAAAGCGCGGCGGCGGTCACTATAGCGGGATGCTGCAATATACTTACAGCTCCGCAAAAGGCAATCGTCCTGACCCATGGGCGGGGTATCGGGCAACTGATAATCCACTAACGATGCCTAAAAAAGAGGTTTTGCAAGAATTTGACCGGACGCATGATATGAGCCTGACATTAAATTATCATCTTAAAAAGCGCGAAGGTCTGAGTCTTGGCGGATTTTATCCCCTGCAAAATACGCGCTTGAGTATGTCTTATGTACTTCTAAGCGGCGCACCTTATACGCCAATAATGCCTGATAATACTGCTGGTGCGGCCAATAGCGAACGGATGCCAATGTATTATAACACCAATCTTGCTTTGAGAAAATATATTGTGCTGCCAGGTGATATCAGGCTGACCATCGGCTCAACAATCACGAATGTGTTTAACCGGCGTAATCCGCTTTATGTCTATCCTACCACAGGTTCTGCTGATGATCCAGGGCGGAGAGCGCTGGACAATATCCGGAATGGCTATACCAGCAGCACATTCTATGACCGCCCTTGGTATTATGATGATTATCGCAATATTGACCTGTTTTTTGAAATTGATTTCTAAGTGAGGTAACTCGATGAAATTCAAATATGTAAAAATGCTGATTATTTTGATTTCGGCAACAGCCTGGCTGATGGCTGTTCCGCCTGAGATTAAGTATCCCCGCTATTTCAGTCCCGATGGCCTGGCAAAATCTCAGAATGGCAATCCACTTTTTGACCGTGCTCGGGGATATGCCGATCAGGGCAAGCTTCAATCGGCAATTTTGAACTATGGAAGCTTTATTGACTGGGGTGATGATAATTCCCCTGGCGGTCTTTGGGGCAATTTCCAGTATATAGCCAATGTAAGTTTCATTATGGGTGTGCCAGGTGCGCCGCCGGGAAGCCCGCCTGCCGAACCCAAAACAAAACTGAATAAGTTACCAGCGGGTTTTAGTCCCTATCCATGGGCTGTCCGTCCTTCTCCCAATCCCTCCGATGGTGGCGAATTAGTTTACTGGGGAGCCACTGTTTCCGAGTCGTGGATGGATCGTACCCCCAATTTGGTGCAGATAGACTGGGATGCGGCCGTAGGTTCTAAAGGTAAAATCTATTCGGGAGAAGTGACAGCCGGCGATATTTATGGCGGCATTTATACCAGAGAAGATGACACCTATCCTTTGCTGGCCACATCTACAATTCCTGAAAGCTGGCCCAAAGCCTACGATGAAGAGACAGGCGACGAGTATTCGGTCTGGCCAGGCTGGTGGGCCATTGATACAGATATTGCTTCACCGACCTATGGGCAGGAAGTGCCGGATCGATTTGTCAGCGATGTGGATATTTATCTTGAATTTGATGACGCATTTGCCGGCAGGGCAATTATGAATCCTGATATCGGTTATCCTACCGGTACCAAAGTTTATGCTACCGTGCATAGCTATGGCCGCAGCTACGCCGAAGATGTCATTTTCATCACAATGAAAGTCGTCAATGAGAGCGATAAACTGGGATTGAATGAAGGTCTTGGCTATGACTATGAATATGCCTACTTTGGCTTTTATTTTGATGTGGATGCCTATTCTGCCCTTGCCAATGGTTCCGCCATCGGCAGAACCAATGATGATGATATGATGGGCTATAACAGCGAGCTGGATTATGCGTATATCTACGATTTAGATGATGAATCAGGGGGGTATCGGAATCTGGCCTATACGGCTATCAAACTTCTTGATACGCCCACTGCCTCTGATACAGTTGACCTTGGCGACGGCAGAATCATACATCCAGGAGATAAGCTGGGCATGACTGATTGGCATTGGTTTGACTGGTACAATCGCCCGGGTGTGGCTCAAAAAGAGAGCAACAGTGTTGGTTATGCTGGTGATGGTGAATTTCCCGAATCGCCCTATAAAGAGATAATCCAGTACAAACTTATGGCTGGCGATACCTCAAACCTCGATTATTATAGCGGTGACTGGAAGAACTGGTACTTTCATCCCAACCCTGCCGGAGAGGTAAATCCACATTTTGACAGCATGTCGGGACTCTTGCAGAAACATCCCAATGGTCTCGATTGCGTTTTGATTATGTCCTCAGGACCCTTTAATTTTGCCGTCGGTGATACGCAGATGTTTTCTTTTGCCATCATAATGGGCCAGGATGAAGAAGACCTTTATCGAAATGCAAAAATGGCTCAGGTGATGTATGATCTGAAGTATCAGGGTTTCTCCCCGCCACAGCCTCCCGTTGTCAATGCCGTCTCTTTGTGGGATAGCACACTCCAAAAACCCTACGTGCGCATCAGTTGGGATGACCGGGCAGAAACGTCAACGGATATCGTTACCAAATATCAGGATTTCCAGGGATACAAAGTCTATAAAAGCACCGATGGCGGCGTGACCTGGGGCAACCCCCTCTATGATCAGATATATGATCTGGATGGTGTGCCTGCTGGCTGGAAACCAATCGCACAATATGATTTCACAGCAAGCCAGGATATCGCTCGCTATGGCAGAGAAATCAGCGGCCCCGATCCTCTGGCACCATGGAAGTCCTTAGGTAAAAATACGGGCCTGGCTCACGAGTATATTGACAGAAATGTTGAAATTGGCGTGGAATATACTTACTCTGTGACCGCTTATGATATTGGTATGCAGCGATTTGCTGTTAAGGTGGCCTATGATAGCCTCTGGTCTGCTGATTTAAACCAATATGTCCGCTACAATTTTCGCAATGACACACTTTATGCCCAAACAAACCCTGACCCCCTTTGGGGCGGTTATGAGCTGGAAAGTCTGGAAAACCCCAAAGGGAATACCGTCTTAGCGCCTAACTTTGTTAAAATCATACCGGCAAAAAAACCCTTGAACGTGACTCATTCTACGATTGTGAAAAGAATAGAAGGATCTCGCGGAACTATTCCCATTGAAATCCGCATAGCCGATCCATCAAAAGTGCGTAAAGACCAATACGAAATAAGCATTAAAGCAAGCAGCCAGGTGGGCTCTTTTGGACCTATGATTCGAGCGCCACAATACACTGTGGTAAATCTTAGCCGCGGTGATACTTTGGTTGTAAATGATCCCAATATTGACTACGAGGGCGGCAACCCACTGACAAGCTATCATGCTGTTTTTGATGGTCTGCAGGTGCTTTTTCAGAATATTTACAAGGCCAGACTCAAAGAAGCCTATTGGAATAATTCAGAGATGGAAGAAAATGCCACATATTCTGTAAGTACAAGTCAGAGCTATCCCACTGCCGATGATTACGCCATAGTGTTTGGAAATCCGGGCTCAGTTCTGGACAGCGCTTACTGGAATACGCCAATGCCAGCATCTATGGCAGCTGTTTCATTCAAAGGTGTCAAGCTAAATACCGGTGAAACGATGGATTTGCTTGTTCGCGAGCTTTCGGCTACCAGAAATGGTGAACTGGATCAAAAGGAAACGATCATTTTCCTTGAAAAGGGAATTCCTGGGGTAAATCCGGCGTTGCGGCAGCCTACCTGGGGCGTCACTTTTGACTGGGATACACTGGCGCCATATCCATTCAAAGCTGGAGATACACTTTTTCTCTATACTGACAAGCCGCTCCATGATGGTGATAAATTCACCTTTAATTCTTCCGAGCTGACTGATTTGCAAGAGATTAGCAAAGATGATATGAAAAAAATCAGGGTAGTTCCAAATCCTTATATTGTCACGGCATACTGGGAGCAGAATCAGTACCGTAAGCGGATACTTTTCACCAATCTTCCAGAGGAGTGCACAATAACAATTTTCAATCTGGTGGGTGAAAAGGTTAATACCTTGAATCATAAAAATGCTTTTGATGATTCCGAAGCGTGGGACCTAAGTACAACCAATCGGCAGGAGGTGGCTCCCGGCCTCTATGTTTTTGCCGTGGAAACGCCGCAGGGGAAAAAACATATCGGCAAATTTGCCATCATACGATGAAAGGAGGTAAACTATGAAACGAATTGCAAAACTCATCATTGCTCTGCCTCTGGTTCTTGGAACTTTGATGGCACAGGATATCAGCAAAGTAGCAACCACAGCCAGTCAGTTTCTCAAGCTGGAGCTTGGCGCCCGAGGCGCATCCCTTGGCGGAGCTTATGTGGCCGGTGTAGATGACATCTCGGCAATCCATTGGAATCCAGCCGGTATAGCCAATTTCCAAAGACCAGGCGCTTATGCATCATATCTGAATCTTTATGCCGGTATTCAGCATGGATTTATGGGAGCTGTATACCCGATGAGTCCCACTGATTTTTTTGGCCTAGGGCTTACTTATCTAAATTCAGGCGAGATGGAAGTCAATACCATCGACTTTCCGGAAGGCACCACCGAATTTTTCTCGGTTTCAAATGTGGCTATTTCTACAAGCTATGCCCGGAAAATGACTGACCGCCTTAATATTGGCGTCACAGTGAAATATGTTCGTGAGCAGATCTGGCGGGAAGTGGCTTCAACTTTTGGCTTTGACATTGGCTCGCAATTTAATACCGGCATCCTGGGCACTACACTTGGTATGGCCATTACCAATTTCAGCAGCGAAATGAAATTTGATGGTCCTGACCTGGATGTGAAAGTCGATATCAATCCCAATAATCAGGGGAATGTTGACAAAGAAGCCCGTCTTTACACTGAAAGCTGGCCTCTGCCCCTTGTTTTTAGAATGGGAATAAAGACGGACCTTGTAGGCGGATCAAATGAGATGATTAAATCCCAGCAGAATCGCATCACCCTCTTTATAGACGGTAACGATCCACTTGACCACGAGCTGCGCTTTAATTATGGTCTGGAATATGAGTGGAGACAAATTGCTGCCCTTCGCTTGGGCTATCACCATAATTATGACACGGCCAAGCTGACAGGCGGCGCCGGCGTGAAGTTTTCTGCCTCAGGCGTCGCGATGAAAATTGATTATAGTGTGGCTGATTTTGGTGTCCTTGACTTGGTTCAGCAGCTAAGCTTAGGCATGGATTTCTGAAATGTGACAGGGTTAACTGCATATTTACAGGTAAAATGATAGCTTAATCGGGACAGAGTTCAATTCTGTCCCGATTTTCTAAGTGAGATAAAGGAGACAATATGAAAAAGTTGATTGGTTTGACCTTGCTGGCTTCATTGCTTTTTGGCGCCGGACTAGTAGAAGGATCATTAAAGCATTTTGGGAATGTGACATTGACAGGACTTGCTCCGGCTAATGGCGTACAAGCTGTACCGGCATCTAAAGCCAAAGGCGGAGACTATGCTTTGGCCTGTCAGACAGAAGATTTCAGCTATTTGCCCAATATGGATAATTATATTTATGGGCCTCCTGTGCAGCTTCCAAATGGACGGCGTGTGACGGCAGATTTTTTTATAAGGGGCTATTTCGATGATTTCGATACTTTTCCCGATGTGGATTATTGGGGCTGTGAAGTGAGCCCCGATGGCGGCGACACCTGGTATCCTGTCTCCAATCCTTATGGCGATCCCGATGGTAATAATTTCGTCTATATAGATGTGCCAGAGGATTGGTCCAGTTTCAATGCCAGCTATTCCATCCCCATTTCTTTAGATAATTACGCCGGTCAGACGATTCAATTGCGCTGGTATTTTCACAGTGATGAAGATGCGCCAATCGGAGAAGGTTTTTTTCTCGATGATATCAGCGTCACCGTAGATGGCAATCAGGTCTTTTTTGAAGACTTTGAAGACCAAGATACAAGCGGCTGGTATAGTGAAGATGCCACTGCCATTCCGGCTCAATGGCATGTGACAGAAACTGGCGCCTATGACGGAACCTCCTGGGCAATGAATGACCCTTCCATCGGGCAAAGCGGCGGCTATCTGGATGCCTGGTATCAGGTCCTTGATTCACCTCCAGTAAGAATTCCCGCCAGTGGCACAAACACGATCAGCTTTATGCATAATTTTAAAGTGGAAGACCCGGCAGGCGCCACTGCCCCATACACTGGATGGGACGGTATGAATGTCCGCATTTCCAATGATGGCGGCGAAAGCTGGACAGTGCTTACAGATGTCACACCGGCCTATAATGTGAGCAGTCTTTATAGTTTTGGCTATGAACACGGTGAAGGGCCCAATGTGCCTGGCTGGGGCGGCAGCAGCGATGGCTGGGTGCCGGTGACATTCACTTTGCCAGAAGTTTATAATGGCCAGGAGCTGATAATCAGATGGGCCTTTGCTTCAGACCCGGGCTACAATAGCACCAACGACCCTACATTATTCGGCTGGATTATTGACAATATTGACATTGCCGGCGTGCTGACAAATAGCGGAACAGCAGAAGAGGGCTGGCTGGCACAAAATCTGGTGCCCATTGGCGGCGATCTCTGGCATCTTAAATATGTGGCTGAGCTGCCAATGCCCTATGGGCTCACAGCCGAAGCTGGCGATGGTGAAGTGGCGTTGAGCTGGGAATCACCCGTGACTGGAAGCGATACATTGTTGCAGTATGATGACAGCGGCTGGCGGATTTATGTCAATGACATGCAAGCTTATGCCGTCATTTTTGATGTGACAGAAGATAATTCCATTCTCAAAGAGGCTAAAGTTTTTCTCTATGGAGAAAGTGGCTTCAGTGGCACTTTTGATGTCTCTGTTTATGCTGTAGATGCTGAGATGAATATTGGAGAAATTCTCTATACAATTGAAGACCTGACACCCAATGCCAGTGGATTTCAAAGCAGTGTCAAGCTGCTGGATAGTCAGCTTCGCTTTGATGCCGGTGATAAATTTGCATTGGCCGTTTCCGGTTTTGCCACAAGCAATCAGGGCATCCTTTTGGAGAAAGATACCGTGACCACACCGGCAGACGGGCGCTCTTTTTGTGGTGGGCCATCATGGACTCCCATTGGTGAAGCTTATACAGGAGCCGGTGACTTAGGGATCAGAGCTGAGCTGATTCAGCAAGGAGATGGGCTGGCTCCGGTTCATTTTAATCTCTATCGCCGCCTTTCAACTCAAAGCTATAGCGCCCCCTATGTTTCGGAAATTACAGGCACAAGCTATCGAGATACCGAAGTAAGTAACGGTGTCAGCTATTATTACACGGTTACCGCTTTTTATAATGAATATGGTGAAAGTCAGAAAGCCCAGGAAGTGATGGGCAAGCCGGAATCGCAAACAGTTTTTGTAGTTAGCTATGACGATTCCACAGCCGAGACAGGTTTTAATCTTGGACAAGATGGCCAGTCTGCCGTCCGCTTTTCTTTGCCAGAATATCCCGCCGCGCTGAAAAAAGTGAGATTCTGGTCTAATGGCAATGCCATGGCTCTGGTAAAGTTTTATATTTGGGCAGACGATAATGGGCAACCCGGCGATTATCTTACCTTGGCAGTGGTCAATGCCCAGCCCGGCTGGAATGAAAGAGATTTCTCCTCAGCTAATATCGTTTTAGAAAGTGGTGACATCTGGATTGGTTTTATTGAAATGAGCGCCACTCAGCCGATAGGTCTGGATACTGACAGCGATCAGGGACGATCCTATTGGTATGATCCGGCACTTGAAAGCTGGGACCTCCTCAGTAATGTGGGTTTCATCGGAAATATTATGATTCATGCCTATTTTGATTCTAATGTCATCTCCAGTGCAAGCGACTCGCCGATTTTACCCGGGGAAATCACCCTCTTGCCAAATTTTCCCAATCCTTTTAATCCTGTAACTCAGATCCGCTTTGCACTCCCCTCAGCCGGAAATGCGGAACTCGTGGTTTATAACCTTAGAGGAGAAACCGTGGGCACACTCATTAATGGTTGGATGCCCGCCGGCTGGCATAATGTCTCTTTTGAAGGCAGTGCATTGCCCAGCGGTATCTACATCTATCGCCTCAAGTCGGAATCGGCTGGAGCCAGCGGCAAGATGATTCTCCTTAAATAAAAAAGGTGTTTTTTAATGAAGCGAAGATATTTTATCTCAGTTCTATCCATCCTGTTAAGCACTGTGGCTCTTTTTGCAGGTGCACCTCGGGAAGATTACTATAGTGACCGGCTCCTTATTTGCCTGAAGCAAGAGCATGATGCACTGACTGAAGCACAGATAAAGAGCAAATCTACAGGTATTTTGCAGCTCGATGAGCTCTTGAGAGTTTACAGTGTAAAATCTCTTGAAAATTGGCTGCCTGCCGCTGACGAAAATGATTTTGATGGAGAAATTTCTCTCAACCGTATCTATCGTATTTGGATTGATGAAACAAAAAGCGATCTCCAGGCCGCAGTATCAGCTTTTTCGGAAGCTGAAGCCCTCCTTTATGCCGAACGCGAGCCCATTCTTCGTGTAGCCTCTTACACGCCCAATGACCCGAAGCTGGCTCAGCAATGGTACATACCACAGGTAAGAGCTCCTCAGGCCTGGGGACTCTGGAATGTGGATGATGGCGAAATTCCCGGCAGTAAGCAGATTGTCGTTGGCGTTGTTGATACGGGAATTGATTATCTCCACCAAGACCTCATCAACAATATCTGGATAAACCAGGGTGAAATTCCCGAAGATATTTTTGCTGATGTGGATGCCGACAATGACGGTTTTGTCACGGCTGCCGAAATACAGAGTTATATTACGGTAGATTACAATGGCGACGGCTCCGTGAATATACAGGATGCTATTTATGGCGACTCTCCCTTTATGAATGGCACCGATGATGATGGAAATGGCTATATTGATGACCTCTTGGGCTGGGATGCTTCCGGAGCTTCAGGAACACCGGACAATGATCCCATGGGTGCGCTTTCCGGACCGGCACCACTTGATTATCGAATGCACGGAACCCATGTGGCGGGTATTGCCGGCGCCACGGCCGATAATGGCATAGGCATTGCCGGCATCGGCTTTAATGTTTCCCTAATGGCGGTGAAATGCCTGAAAGATAATGATCCGCAAGGTTATGTAGCCAGCGGATATCAGGGCATAACCTACGCTGCAAAATCAGGCGCCAATGTTATCAATATGTCTTGGGGTGGCGGAGGATACAGCAATTCACACCAAAGCACCATCAATGCTTTACGCACCAATTACGGTGTTATTTTCGTTGCAGCCGCAGGAAATGGCAATGACAGCGGCGGCGAAGAATATGCTGCCCACTATCCAGCAAGTTATAGTGGCGTTATCTCGGTTACTGCGCTGGGTACCGGTGACCGCTGGAATAATTGGGCAACCTATCACGAGACAGTGGATATAGCTGCGCCGGGAGAGAACATTTTATCAACTGTTTTTCGCAATTCCACTCAAGGTTATGCAAGTTGGCCCGGCACTTCGATGGCTTCACCTTGTGTGGCCGGAAGCTGTGCCCTCCTTTGGTCCTTTTATCCTGAGGCAGTTAATGACTGGATCGAAGCAGAAATTATTAACAACGCAGATGATATCTATCAAATCAATGATAATCCACGTTACAGCGGACGCTTGGGCTCTGGTCGGGTCAATGTCTATAAAGCGATAGCCCATGCTATTTTTCCTGAGTTGGATATCAGCAATGTCTTAGTGATTCTGGGTAATGGAGACTTGGACGGGGATGGTGTTCTGAATCCCGGAGAATCCGCCAAAATGCGCATTGTCCTCAGCAATGGAGACGGATATGCCACTGCATCAAATATTACGGCCACACTTCATAGTCTGGACTCAAATATAGTTGTTACAGATAGCACGGGTTCTTACAACCAGATACCAGGTGGGGGGTCTGCAACGAATCTGACCGATCTATTTGAAATTTCCGTATCATCTGAGGCCTTACCCTCACTTTATCCCATGAGCCTTACGATTACTGCAAATGACACTACCGCTTATCCATACCAGACCAGCATCACCTTTGATTTGGCTATTTCCCTCAATCAGGTCGGATTCCCCTATTCAGTAGATGCAGCGATTGAAAGCGCACCGCTTGTTTATGATCTTAATGGTGACAGTCTTATGGAAATAATTTATGGTGACCTTTCTGGAAATCTAAGGGCAATTAACGCAAACGGAGCCCTCCTTGACAGTTTTGCATATAAAGCTGGCTCTAAAATTATCGGAGCACCTGCCGCTGCTGATATTGATCTGGATGGAGAAGTCGAGATTGTCTTCGGCTCTCATGATAAAAAGCTCTATGTTTTAAATTCTCAAGGCCAACTGAAATGGACACTGGTCACCGGCAGCTATCTTAATGCCACGCCGGTTCTTGCGAATCTGGATGAAGACCCTGAGCTGGAAATTATCATTGGATGCGCCGACAATAAAATCTACGTGCTGAATCACGATGGCACACTGATGGAGCCTTTCCCATTAGATATTGGTGGAGCAATAATGATGGGCGCCACCGTTGCAGATATTAATGGTGACGGTGTTAATGATATTATTGTATCAAGCTACAGCAATGAATTATTTGTCATTTCCGCTGCAGGCGATACCCTCGATGGTTGGCCACAGCCCCTGCCACAGCGAGCAAACTGCGAGCCTACCGTTGCTGACCTAGATGGAGATGGATCTCCGGAAATCATTATTGGCACCGATGCCGGCAATCTATTGATCTTTGCCAACGATGGCACACTAAAATCAACGACACCCGGGTCTGGAGCAATCAAGGCTTCACCCGCCGTCTTTCCTGCAGGCTCAGGATTGGCTATCGCCTATGTCACGACCACTGGCAAGGGCTACCTGCTGAGTTCTGCCGGAGAAATTTTTGAAAATTGGCCGGTGACAGGCAATTCATTCTATGGAAGTGTTGTTGTGGCAGATCTGGACTCTGATGGCGCAATGGATATATCGGCCCTTGCCAATGATGGGCGTGTCTTTGCCTGGAATCAAGAAGGACAATTATTAGCCGGATACCCAATTAATACAGGTGAAATCAGCAAATCCAGCCTGGCTGTGGCCGACATCGATAATGATGGTGATTTTGAGCTTGTTTTCGGAGGAAATACCAATCTCAATGTCATCGACTTAAAAAACAAAAAAAATAATGTGACATACTGGCCGATGCACCGCTATAATACACTTCGGAATGGCTGGTATCAAGGCGCTGTGACAAAAGTGAAACAGCTGCAGACGCCCAGTGAATTTCGTCTCATTGGGAATTATCCAAATCCTTTCAACCCCCAGACTAGCATCTCATTTGAACTGCCAGTGGCCGGAATTTTGAAAATGGAGGTTTATTCCCTGACAGGACAAAGGATTGACAGACGTACCATACAGGCACTGCCAGGCATTGGTTCTATCAGTTGGAATGGTCAAAATAATCCATCGGGCATCTATTTCTATAAAATTTCTTTCGGAAACACGTACTATGTTGGGAAAATGATCCTTGTTAAATAATAGAATACCCCGGTTCGCCGGGGTTTTTATTATATGGGCCATTTTCCTTAATCAAAGCTACAGCCAGGAGCCCCAGTGGATTTGGAATTGGGAGGATAGCAGCCAGGCTGATCTCAATCAAATTAAAGAGCCAGAGATGCTGTTCCATTATTACCGGATTCAGGTAATGCGAAATAATGAAAATGAAGCGCTAATAGCAGCCTATACTCTTATATTTCGTTTTAATAAGCATCCTCTGGTGGCAGTGCTGCAAAAAGAGCTGCAGCATTCAGATATCAAAAGTGCAAATGAGCTGACTCCTTCGCAACGGGAGGATTTTGAGCATTTTCGCCGCTATTACTTAGCAAGGCTGCCAGAAAAATTTCAAAAAGAATGGCTTACTTCTTACTATTTGCTCACCAATCAAATTGATTCACTGAGCTGGCTGGCAAAATCAGCCAAATTTCAGGAAGCAGCAGTTGAACTATTTTATTATTTTGTAAAAAGCGAATTGTATATAGAAGCAAAAGAAGTCTTGAGAGAGCTTAATCTGAATGGCGCATTAAAAGATTCAATGATATCCTGCTTGGAAAGTATCGCAGGGATGGAGTATCCTCATGAAATTTCATTTACATATAAAAGTTTGATACCTGGATATTATCTCATAAGAAGAAACAAAAAATATGCAGCTATCCAAAGCATAAATGTTAGCTTATTGATGTTAGGCAATTTAGCAGCCTATGTCACAATAAGCGCTCAAAGCCCATTAATATCAATACCATACGCGCTGTCGATCTTGCTGTATCATGTTGCGGTAAATCACGATAAACTACAATCTGTGGAAAAACTTGATTATGAAAAGTTGTTTCCGAAAGAGCTAATAAAAAATAATTTAAATTAGTTGATAATTATGCTTGACTATGATAATTCATTGCTGTATCTTTGCAGGCTTTTTGAAAATGGGCGGGAGAAACGGAAGACTTCTTGGCGATGACGAAAAATCAAACGAAAATTAATTGAAATACTTCTTGACATTGATGTTTTGCTTCCGTATCTTTACAGGCTATTTGAATTTTGGGTTTGAGTTAATCGAACCCCGGCTTTTTGAAAAGAGGGTGTATGTGATGTTCAGATGAAATGAGTTTTAGAGCTTGGTCGTTAATGATTATAGCTCAGGATAAAAACAATTATGTAAATATAATTTACAATGGAGAGTTTGATCCTGGCTCAGGATGAACGCTGGCGGCGTGCTTAACACATGCAAGTCGTACGTGATCTCCGAGCAATCGGAGTGAAAGTGGCGAACGGGTGAGTAACGCGTAGATAACTTGCCTAAAAGTTTGGGATAGCTTCGGGAAACTGAAATTAATACCAAATGTGGCAATAAGTTTTTTCTTCTTGTTGTTAAAGGGGGCTTCGGCTCTCGCTTTTAGATAGGTCTGCGTACTATTAGCTTGTTGGTGAGGTAATGGCTCACCAAGGCGACGATAGTTAGCTGGTCTGAGAGGATGATCAGCCACACTGGGACTGAGATACGGCCCAGACTCCTACGGGAGGCAGCAGTGGGGAATTTTGCGCAATGGGCGAAAGCCTGACGCAGCAACGCCGCGT
>OMKS01002318.1_pt1 | contig 15976 bp, 7 predicted proteins | sample 1674721 | NCBI WGS metagenome assembly OMKS01 (sample SAMN06264996, study PRJEB25208) | sediment metagenome | isolation source: hot spring sediment | place: USA: California | collected 2014-09-02
GGTCTCGTGAACCTTCGAGGCAAATGGGTGGAAGTGGACCGGGAAAAACTCTCGGAAGTCCTGACCCATTGGAAACAGGTCGAAGATGAGGCCGGAGAAAACGGAATTTCCTTCATAGAAGGTATGCGCCTGCTTGCAGGTGCCCCGGCGGATTTCGCATCTGCCGGCGCGTCTCCCGGAATCGATCGGGAGTGGGCCTTTATCAGTGCCGGGACCTGGCTTTCGAGCGTTCTTGAGGACTTGCGCAACCCTGAAAAATTGGACCATTCAGCCCAAAGTAAGAATTTTCGCGGCAATCTAAGGCCATACCAGGCAACAGGGCACAGGTGGCTCCGGTTTCTTTCATCCCTGGGGCTCGGTGCCTGCCTTGCCGATGATATGGGGCTGGGGAAAACCGTCCAGGTTCTTTCGCTTCTTTTGAGCCTTAAAGAAAAAACAAACAAATCCGGGCCTTCGCTTCTGGTGCTCCCGGCCTCCCTTCTTGGGAATTGGAAGGATGAAATCAATCGTTTCGCACCCACACTGGAGGTATTGTTCGTTCATCCTTCCGAAATGGATAAAGAAAAATCCGCACGGATGGCACGAAACCCTGAAGGTCTCGTTGCGGGGATTGACCTGGTGTTGACCACCTATGGAATGGTCCTGAGACAAAATTGGCTGCTTGACACCCATTGGAACCTTGTGATCCTGGACGAAGCCCAGGCCATTAAAAACCCCTCAGCAGACCAGACAAAGGCAGTGAAGAAACTCAAGTCCGCTTCGAGGATCGCCCTCACCGGCACCCCCGTGGAAAACCGGTTGTCCGATTTATGGTCCATTTTCGATTTTCTGTGTCCCGGGCTCCTGGGGAACGCCCGCAAATTCAAGGAATTTTCGAAATCCCTGGAGCAGCGGGAAAAAGACCGCTACGGACCGCTGCGCCGCCTTGTTCAGCCTTATATACTCCGGAGGCTCAAAACCGACAAAAATATTGTTCCCGATCTTCCGGACAAAACTGAAGTTAAGACCTTTTGCGGCCTGACCAAAAAACAGGCCGCCCTTTACGCGCACTCCGTCGATGAAATGGCCCGCTCGCTGGCCGGAGCCGATGGGATCAAAAGGCGCGGGCTCGTGCTTTCATATCTCCTCAGGTTCAAGCAGATATGCAACCACCCGAGCCAGCTCCTCGGGGATAGAGTGTATGAGCCTGCCGAGAGCGGGAAATTCGAACGCCTTAGAACCGTTTGTGAAGAAATTGCTTCCAGGCAGGAAAAATTACTGCTTTTCACACAATTTCGAGAAATGACCCAACCAACGGCCGGTTTCCTGTCTGAAATTTTCAACTCCGAGGGTTTGATCCTGCATGGAGGAACGCCTGTCAAAGCCCGCCGCAGATTGATTCGTGAATTTGAAAAAGAAGACGGCCCGCCCTTTTTTGTTCTTTCCCTGAAGGCCGGGGGTACGGGACTGAACCTGACATCTGCATCCCACGTGATTCATTTCGACCGGTGGTGGAACCCGGCCGTTGAAAATCAGGCAACCGACCGCGCCTTCCGCATAGGGCAGAAAAGCAACGTGCTCGTGCACAAGTTCGTCTGCCGCGGCACGGTTGAGGAGAAAATCGATGCCCTGATAGAAGAAAAGAAAGTGCTTTCAGATGGCATTCTAAAGGCTGGCGCCGAAGCCATGCTCACCGAAATGAGCGACAGGGAATTGATCGATCTTGTGGCTCTCGATATAGACAGGGCCGGCATGTAGGAGGAAAATATGGGCTGGTATGGATGGAAGCCTTACGTCCCGGTGGCGGTAAGGCGCGCTCGTTCCTTGAAAAAGATGGAGAAGCTCCGGAAAAAGGGCCTCTGCATCCAGCCCGTGGAAATCCAGGGCCGAAAGATCGCAAGGTCTTTCTGGGGCCAGGCCTGGTGCGAGCACCTGGAAAAATTCAGCGACTTTGAAAACCGTCTTCCCCGAGGCCGCACCTATGTCAGAAACGGCTCCGTGTGTCACCTTGAAATGGCCGAAGGTGCAATCAAGGCGATGGTCAGCGGCTCGGAGCTTTATAACGTGGAAATCGAGATCAAGAAACTTCCTACGAAGAAATGGCGCCAAGTCAAGGACCGATGCGCCGGCCAGATCGGCTCTCTTCTGGAATTGCTCCAGGGGAGGCTTTCCGAAAGTGTCATGTCGGTCGTAACAGACCGCGACAGGGGCCTGTTTCCAAGTCCGGCGGAAATTAAGCTCCACTGCTCCTGTCCGGACTGGGCCGTTATGTGCAAACATGTGGCTGCAGTGCTTTACGGTGTGGGTGCACGTCTCGACGAAGAACCCGAATTGCTTTTCGTTCTGCGAGGGGTGGACCATGAAGAGTTGATCACGGCTGATCTCGATATGACCGCGGTTTCCTCCGCCCCGTCCCGGGACGGCCACAGTCGGATTGCGGAAGGTGACCTCTCGGACGTTTTCGGCATCGAAATGACAAACGACGACGATGCAACTTTTTCGCCGCCTGCAAAGAAGAAATCTGTCGTCCCGGGGAAAGAAAAAACTGATAAACCGAAGAAGGCTCCGGGCCCGAAGAAAAAAGCCCGGACCGCCAAAAAGAAAAAAGAAGGACTAAAGGCCGAACGCAGGCCCTCAAAGAAAAAAGCAAGCCCTCTCCCGCCCGCACCCGGCGTAATTACCGGCGAAACCGTCGTCGAAATCCGCACGAACCTGGGCATGACAAAAGCTTCTTTCGCGCGGGCGCTGGATGTGAGCCCTAACACCATCGCCAACTGGGAAAGGTCGAAAGGGCCTTTGAATCTGCAGGCCAGAACGAGAAAGGCTCTTGCGAATTTATCCGGCACTACCCCGACTTCGTGATTTTCACGAAGTCGGGGTAAAAAGTGATTCCGCCTGTCGGGCCGGATTAACGATTAAATTCAACAACTTCTTTGCTGCCTGAACATCCGGGGGCCTCATCCAGGCAGGTGGGGGTATAAGTAAACACTGTCCTGGCAATTCCTCCCGGCGAGTAAGTGACTGAAATCTGATAAGGATTATTCGTGCTCGGGTTCGACGGATCCCTGAAGGTGCCTTTATATGTGAGCGCATCCGGGTAAACAATGTCGATCGGTGTCGAAATCAACTTATCGTCGACATCGAAAGTTTCCACTTTAAAGGCGGTCCCTGCAACCGGAGGATTTCCGTTACGATCCTGGATGTAGACTGTATATATGTATGCAGGCGCATAAGCCGGATTCTCTGAAATAGTCATGTCGCACATCCCTGAGAAAAGCACCAGCATCCGGGTCATGACCAGGTTGCTCAACCCGGTTTTGCTCTGCACCCACAAAGGCTCAGCGGAATAAAACCCGGAAGCCGGCGGGGCCTCGCCGGCGGCCTTGTAGAAATTGATGCCTTCGCCGCCGATGAAGATTGTCGTGGGAGCGATATCTGTGTTCGCAGCCAGTATGTGTTGAGCGAATAAAGTTTGGTCGTCAGGCGGATCATACTGCGGAAGCCCTTCGGCCGCCTCAACCCATGTCGCCCCTCCCTGCATATGCCCTGTTCCGTCATTCAACGGGTGGGCATAAACATTCCCCACGGCATGGGGCGCAAGCGCCCCCCAGAAATAAGTTGTTGCATACAGGTAATCGTTGCTGTTGTTTATGCCGTCCGTCACCACCAGCACGCTCCTGATTTCACGGCCTGGGTCCCTGGTGGTGATGAAATAATAAAAATCTCCATCCTCAAAAGGCACCGTCCCGGCGGTGATTTTGAAAGAAATCTCCCCGCCGCCCGACGTATAGGTCAAACCCGTGGAAGCAGCCGCTGCCTGGGCTCCCGACACCGTTCCGACCACTTTCCATTTGTCCTGTGCTTCATCAAAGGTCACGGTCCAATATTCTGATTTGGCCTCTGGACCCACCGTTACCTTGCTCATTACCCCGTTGCCTTTATTGGCCGTATCGGCCACCGGGTTCGAGGCACTCGAACCCTTTCCGAGTCCATCGACATAGTTTGTCCATGTACCCCCGCTGTCGGTGCTCACCCACACACCTGCCTCCTGGGTGCCGGCGTAGATTATGTCGCCACCCCCGCCGTTTGAATTGGGATGAATCGCCAGACATCGGATATTATCTCCGGTGAATCTTTTGGTTACTGCCCACCTCTTTCCTCCGTCGGTGCTTCGGAACACCCCGGTCGGGGTCGCCGCATAAAGCACCGCCGAATTTCCAATGCCGCTTTCGGGGGCCTTCACGATATCTCTGACCGTCCTGCCGTGCCCCAGCCCGCTCGAAACCACATCAAACGTAAAACGGTCACCTTCATCGAAGTCGACGGTGCCGGTGCTGATAAGAAATTCAACCTCCCGGTTGTCGGAACGGTATGTAAGATCAGTTCTTGCTACATTCTGCTGCACACCGGAAACCGACCCTTCCACCCGCCAGAAAGGCGGGGATGCAGACGTGGTGGTGAAAGTGAAGGAATCTCCCAGGCCGAAGTCGGTCGTACCGGGGATTATCGTGAATCGGACCTCACCGTCGTCGGAAACGTACTGGGTGTCCGTGATTGCTTCATTACTCTGGACGCCGGCCACCGAACCTCTGACCTCCCATTCTTCACTTCCGCTTCCGGGATTCCCCATGACCCTGATCGTCCATGTTTCACTCAAAGTTTTGGTCCTGTCCGTCTCGACACTGGTTATCAAGCCGTCTCCAACATTGTCCGGGTCCGCTTCCGGTTGTGAAGCGCTCTGATCAGCAGGCATTACATATGTAACAGTGAAACTCTCCGTTCGGGACGTTGGAGACAGTTCAGGTGTGCTCATGGAACCTGTTCCAACTCCATTGAAAACAAGGTTTTCGATTTCCCCCCCCACCTTGAATCTTTCTCCATCCTCGGAAAGAAACGCTCCCTGGCCTTCGGTGCCTATCCAGACATAATCGCTTCCGCCATCGTCACAAACCACGGCAAGCACTGCCGAACTGCCGGAAAACAGCCCGAAAACCTCTTCGTTGTTGTTGCTGTTCCAGTTGGCTCCCCCGTCTAGACTGCGATACACATTCCCCTGCCCGAAATAACCGGTGCCCACATAGATAGTGTTGTAATCGTCCGGATCCACGGCGATGCTTCTGGGACCTTTGACATATGGCATGATAAAGTTCCGGCCACGATTGGAATCTTCTGAAGACCTGCTGATGTTCGTCCAGCTCGCTCCTCCGTCTGTGGATTTGTAGACGCCCCCGCCATTGGTTCCAATATAAACAATGTCGCCTATGCCATCCGGCACAACCGCAATGGAGGTCACATGAGCGGTGCGCCCCCCATTCACCGCCTCACCGGTAACGGACACAAAACCCTGGGCCGGCGTGGTCTCGGCGCCGGGTACGGACTTCAGGGTGCTGCGCACGATCCCCCCTTCAGTCGTCGAGCTTCCCGGCTCGAGCAAACCGCCGGTGTTGTAGGTTTTGAAAGAAATGGCCGTGCCATCAGGAACGGGGTTGCCATAAACATCCCCGGCGCTCAACGTTATGCCGTCATCGAGATATGCCTTCCAAAGACCGGATATATTCCGGTATTCCGCCGTTATCCCGAATTCCTCGCCCACCGGCGGGCCGCCGGAAATGGCGATCTGGCTCGTGGTGGTGCTGACGCTGGTATCATGGAAGTAGATGGCCTTGATACTGACCGGGCCGGACTTGTATCCGCTCCGGAGAACAGTGCCCACCTTGCCGCTCGCAGTATAGGCGAATAAGGGCGAAATCTCCTCCCCGCCCTCGGGTGCGGTCAAGATGCTGAAATCCACCCTGTATCCGTCCGCAACCAGATTCCCCTGGATGTCCTTCACATCGAAAACCACCTGGCTGGTGGACTGCCCCCCTGTTCCTTTGATCGCAATGGCCACCGGCTGGGGAAATCCCTCGGTAACCTCTATGAAGGCCGGCGGCGGTTCGATTTCTACGGTATCGGAGCCGCTGACGTCGGTGCCGTCGATCGTCGCAGTCGCGGTCACCGTGACCGTCCCGCCTTTGGCAGCCGCCGAAAACACAGCCGTATACCGCCCCGGTTCGCCCGTCTCCGTGACCTCGCCTATTGTGCCAAGGCTCTGGTCACTCAAGGCAAAAGTGATTTCACCACCTGTCAAAGGATCGCCGTTCGCCTTTGCGATCGTCACGGTCAAGGTGGCTTCCTCCAACCCGGTGCCCAACAATGAATTCGGCACGGCATTCACAGAAATGCTGCCCGGAGTGTACTCAACGTTAGTCTGCGCCCTCCGGCCCCCGGCCTCGGCTCGAATCGTCACCGAACCGGCGGTGGTGCTGCTCGTAAGAGTGGCGATGGCGATTCCTCCACCGGTGGTCGCCTCAGCCGTTATGCTTCCGCTCGCCGGGTCATCCGGAGAAAGGGAAAATGTCACGGTAGTCCCGTCAGGAACAGGGTCACCCCCCGCCACGGTTACATTTGCGCTTATGGTCGCCTGGCTGGTTCCATCCGCAGGCAGGCTCGTAGGATTTGCCGCAAGGGTTATCCCGGCGATCTGCGGACCGATCAAGGTAATGTTCACAGTGCCGTCCGGAATATCCGCCGCCGTGCGTACGGTAACGGTGGCATGCCCCGCCGTGGGAACCGAACTGGGCGCTGTGTAGGTATTGGTGGCGACGCCATCTGTCGTCGTCATGGTGAGATTGGCGAGTGTGCCTTCAGTCGCCTCAAAAGTCAAAGTCTCACCGTCGGAGACAGGGTTATCTTTGGCATCAAGCACCGTTACCCGTATCTCGCTGGTGCTGGACCCGTCCGCCGTCAAATTGGCCGGCGAAGCAGTCACCTTGATCTTTGCAGGCGCCCCCGGTTCGAATTCCACAGTAACGCTCCCGGAAACACCCCCTGCCGTCGCACTTACCGTAGCCTTCCCCTTGGTTGTTGGGCTGGTGAGCATCACGGTGGCGATACCGCCGGAAGTGAAAGAATTGAATGTGGCCTGAGTACATGCCGAGCCTGAATCCAGGTCTCCGGCCGTCGTCGTGAAGGTCACCGTTGTACCGTCGGCCACAGTGTTGTTGTTTGCATCTCTTACCGTCGCAGAAATCAAAACCTGCGAGGAACCATCCGCAACTATGCTCGCCGCCCCGGCGCTCACGCTCACAGAACCCACCTGCGCACCTATCAGCGTCACCTCCACCGAAGCGTTGACCCCGTTTGTCGCCTGTGCGCGGATCATCACAGTCCCAACCGTCCCGGAGGCCGTGTAGGTGATCGTGGCGACCCCGTCTGTCGTCGTGGCCGTGGAAGGTGAAACACTCCCGGTTCCCGTCGTAACCGTGTAGCCGATCACCTCACCGTCGGCAACCGCGTTTCCGAACTGGTCGGTCACAAACGCCCTGATCGTGCTCGTACTCGATCCGTCCGCCGTCAGGTTGTTCGGAGAGGCGCTCAGAGAAATCGTCTCCACAGGACCCGGGATGAAACTCACCGTCGTCGAATCCGTAACGCCGCCCACCGTCGCCCTCACCGTCGCAACTCCCACGATTTGAGGGCTTGTCAACGTTGCAACAGCCACCCCGTTCACCGTATCCGATGTAAACGTGGTTTGCACTCCACCCTGGATATTGTCGATGTCTCCGGCAGTCGCACTGAAGGTCACCGTTGTACCGTCGGCCACAGTGTTGTTGTTTGCATCTCTTACCGTCGCAGAAATCAAAACCTGCGAGGAACCATCCGCAACTATGCTCGCCGCCCCGGCGCTCACGCTCACAGAACCCACCTGCGCACCTATCAGCGTCACCTCCACCGAAGCGTTGACCCCGTTTGTCGCCTGTGCGCGGATCATCACAGTCCCAACCGTCCCGGAGGCCGTGTAGGTGATCGTGGCGACCCCGTCTGTCGTCGTGGCCGTGGAAGGTGAAACACTCCCGGTTCCCGTCGTAACCGTGTAGCCGATCACCTCACCGTCGGCAACCGCGTTTCCGAACTGGTCGGTCACAAACGCCCTGATCGTGCTCGTACTCGACCCGTCCGCCGTCAGGTTGTTCGGAGAGGCGGTGAGCGTGATTTTATCCGGAGCTCCTGCGATAAACATGACCGAGGTAGTTGCGTTGAAGCCGCTCGCAGAAGCAATGATCGTCGCCTGGCCCAGTTTCGTGCCGGACGTGAGCGTGACTTCGGCAACACCGCTTGTGTTGGTCACCTTTGTAGCAGTATCTGCGCCACCGAAAGAACCTGCGGTGGTGGAAAAAGTCACCGTTATCCCCGGGGCGAGGGCCCCCTCCGTGTCAACCACTGTCGCTCGAATCGCCGCGGTAGACTCCCCGTCCGCTACAAGGCTCGCCGCACCTGATGTCACCGTTATCCCGCCCACAACAACGGCGTCCGGGTCTACCGCAACATCCTTCGTGCCGCTCTCCCCGTTGCTCGCAGCAGTCGCCCTCAGCGTATCGGTGCCGGTCTCACTTCCGGCCGTATAAACCACACTCGCTTCACCGTTGACGTTTGTAACCCCGCTCAACGTGATGAAGTTCCCGCCGCTGTTGTTTGTCACAATCGAAAAATTAACAGTTTCACCTGGAACTACGTTGCTCTTGGCATCCTGGACAATTGCTTTCACCGTCACGGTGCCGTTCGGATTCACCGTCTCCGGCGCAACCAAAACCGTCACCGACTGCGGTGCCCCCGCCACAAAACTCACTTCCGTCCTGCCCGTAAAGCCGCTCGCCGTCGCAGACACGCTCGCCGTACCCACCGTCGTCCCGGCCTCAAGCATAACCTCCGCAATTCCTGCCTCGTTCGTCTCAACCTCGCTCGCCGTAGTAAAGCTCCCAAGCGTCGTGGCAAAGGTCACCATTATCCCCGGCGCCGGGGCCCCCTCCGTGTCAACCACTGTCGCACGGATCGCCGCGGTCGACTGCCCATCGGCTACAAGAACCGCCGAACCAGTACTCACAGATATCCCGCCAACCACAACGACGTCCGGGTCTACCACAACATCATTCGCGCCGCTCACCCCGTTGCTCGCAGCAGTCGCCCTCAACCTATCGGTGCCGGTCCCGCTTCCGGCCGTATAAACCACGCCGGCTTCACCATTGACGTTAGTCACCCCGCTTACGGAACCCAGGCCGCCACCGCTTGCATTCAACTCGATGCTGAAGTGCACCGTCTCTCCGGTTACAGCATTGCCGTTTCCATCCAAAACCCTCGCCCGAACCGTAACAGTGTCGTTCGGATTCACCGTCTCCGGCGCAACCACAACCATCACCGACTGCGGGGGTCCCGCCACAAAGCTCACTTCTGTCCTGCCCGTAAAGCCGCTCGCCGTCGCAGACACGCTCGCCGTACCCACCGTCGTCCCGGCCTCAAGCATAACCTCCGCAATTCCTGCCTCGTTCGTCTCAACCTCGCTCGCCGTAGTAAAGCTCCCAAGCGTCGTGGCAAAGGTCACCATTATCCCCGGCGCCGGGGCCCCCCCGTGTCAACCACTGTCGCACGGATCGCCGCGGTCGACTGCCCGTCGGCTACAAGAACCGCCGAACCAGTACTCACAGATATCCCGCCAACTACAACCGCAGGAACCTGGAACACTATCTCAGCGGTGGCTGTAAGCAATCCATACTTGGCTGTCACTGTCGCCGTCCCGGCTGATGCCGGCGCAATCATCTCAACCTTGGCGACACCGGAATCGTCCGTTTGGGCGCTTGCCGAAGCAAGGGTTCCATTGTTCGTGGTAAAGATCACCGTTTGGTCTTTAACCGCGATGCCCTCCACATCCTTCAACCGCACGGTTATCGTCGATCTCGACACTCCATCTGCAAGGATTGCAGCCGGGGCTGCATTCATATCAACCAGGCTCGCCCCGGTGAAATGCGCATCGATACTGTCGTTCACTCCGTTCACCGTAGCGGTAACGGTGGATGCGACGGTAACGGCACTCGGAACAGAAGTGAGAGCAACCGTCGCGACACCGTTTTTTGTAGCAGCCGTCACCGGTAAACTGCCCAATGTTGCTGAAAAAGCAACCTCAGTTCCATCCTCTACAGGGTTGTTCTCGATGTCCGTGACCAAAGCCTTCAAAGTGGCGGTATCCGCACCGTTCGCATAGGTCTTGCCTGGAATGGACATGAATTCCACATTTGCCGGAGGACCGGCCGTCTGAGTAATCCCAGCCTCAGCACTCAGGTCATCGAATTCGGCCAGGATTGTGACAATCCCTTTGGATGTAGTGCTTGTGTACGTGAAGCCGGCTTCACCTGCAGCATCGGTGTAAACAGAACCAATCCTCTGAGCGGGCACAGCGTTTATATTTCCTTCGATTTTAACGGTCCAGTTTCCATCCGCTTTCACCTGCAGAAAATAATTCCCAACATCAAGATTTTCGACCGTACTGTACTGTTGCAGTGTTCCAATTTCATCAGCCAGAAGGGCTATTCTTCCTTTAGTTTCTTCCCAAAGCCAAACAATGAAGTTGCTTTTACCATCATGGCTCATTAAATAGGTAACAACACCTTTTTGTGCATAAAACGGGCTTGTCTTCGTAGTGCCTGTCCCCTCAAAAGTGTTGTTTTTCGGAAGACCAGCAAGTTCCTTGCTGAAGACCACCGGCACACCGCCTATAGGGAAACCCCCATCATCCCTCACGGTGGTGGTGATTTCCGATGTGGACGACCCGTCGGCGACTAGTTTGGTGGGTGATGCGGAAATTGTCAGGGTCCCTCCGGTTTCCGCCGGCTGAACATCTGTTATGACACCTGGAACAGGTTTTACATAGCTTCTAAAACGCTTGAAGGAGTCCTCCTCCGGGTAAAACATTTCCACCCTTACTGAATTGCCGTCAGCTGGAATGATTACATTTTCGATGTAGTAGCTGCCGTTCTCATCGATTACCACTACCTGGTCGCTCACAAAAATAATGCTGCCCGGTTGTCCCGTCCCGCGTATTGCACTGGTCCTGTCGTCTTCGTAGAAAAATCCATATACTCCGCCCCTTGTGACCGTGATCGGAAGCCCTGCCACAGTCTCGCCGGTATCTTCCCAAAGGCGTTTCGAAACATCAAAGTACAGAATCCGGGTCGTTTCAGGCATTGAATCCGGGTTCGGCAGGTTCAAGGTCGCAGCATCCCCAAATTGAAGCAAGCCGGGCTTTATCGAAACGAGCACGCTGGGGGCCTGTTTATCCACGCCGATCACTTTATTCAAGGCCGCCGATCTGGTTTCGACGGACGGCAGCGGCACCGGTATCGGATTATGGATATCCAGATATTCGACACTGATGCCTGCAGCCGCAACAGGTGAACCACCCACGGTAAAAGCACCAGATGCCTGCGCCGGTATCGTCAAAAAGGCCCTATCATTGTTGATGGCGTTGGACGTCACCGTCCCGCCCGCTGCAGCGATAACGGAGGAGGTTGACACGGAGGAATTCTGCAAAAGAATGTTGAGTGGTTTTGTCGGATCGCCCACCCCGTAAAAATCTATGTGACCGGGCTTGGAGACGAAAAAGCCGTGGTGCCCGGTAGTGATGGTTGGAAAAGAAAATTTTCCGTCGGCACCTGTGGTGGTTGTCTCAGGTTTGCTGAAAGCCGACACCGTGGCGCCTGAAACGGGCGACCCGCCCGCACCCAGCACCGTGCCGGACAAGCCTGCAGGGGCCGGAGGGTTTGGTGTTTCCCCGGAATCATCTCCTCCGGAATCACCTCCTCCGGAACCGCATCCGGCCGCCAGAGACAAGATACAAAACAATCCGAGCAAACCAAACAAACATCGCAATTTATCAATTCCCATAACGGTTCCCTCCAAACCGGAACTTAATGAAACCATGTGACGTTTCCGGAAAGAACTTGGTTCGCTTCATACGCTTCCAATTAACAAGCGAATTATTTTTTGTATATTCTTATATGTCTTTCCAATTTGCAATATATTTTTGAATTTTAAATGAATTCTCCCCCGTAGGAATCACACCGAGTTCTTTCAGAAACTGCAAGGCTTCCCTTCCTATCCAGCCGTCAGGATCTTTAGCCACCGCTTTTTGAAACACCTCGACGGCCTCCGCGCGCTGACCAAGCCTCCGGTGAAGCTTCCCCAGCAGAAGGTAGGCGTTTGGAGAATCCGGTTCATGGGAGATCGAAGCCTGATAGGCATTCCATGCCTGCTCCCATTCACCGACAGCCTCATAGGCCAGGCCGAGGTTTTCATAGGCAATCACGAAAGATGAGTCGATTCTCAGCGCTTTTTTATAATAGTTTATTGCGCATGTATACTCGTGTTTCTGATAATACGCCAAGCCCAGGTTCAAAAATGCATAATGGGGAGTGGCATAAGAAATTATAGCAGCCGCTTTCTTGAAACAGGATATCGCATCATCTACCCTTCCCATAACCAAGTAGGTGACGCCCATATTGTTCACCGCTTGCGGAAAATCCACCTTGAGCGCCAGGGCTCTTCTAAACTCCGCGATCGAACTGTCGAAAATACCCAGGTCTCTGTAGACCAACCCGAGGCTGTGGGCGATCTGTGCATCTTTGGGGTCCGCCTCCGCCGCTTCGATAAGATACTTCACCGCAAGGTTGGGTTTTCCTTCGATAAAGTGGCTGACACCTAAGTCTTCCAGGGCGCGTACACGCTTCTTCGAGGCTGTCGGGTCGGGTGTTGCACAACCCGGGAAAGCAAAAAGAAAGGCAAGTATTCCAAAAAATGAAATTTTTCTCGAACACAGAAACATAATGAAGACGCCGAAAAACTGTGCTTTATATTTTTTATACGGACGGCCTTGTTTCGAGAGCCTTCCTATCCGACCTGCCCGTTTCTATTACCCTCGGGGTGACAAATATCAGCAGTTCCGTCTTACCCATACTCTTTGTCTTTGCCTTGAAAAACCAGCCCAGCACAGGCAGGTTCCTCAGCCCTGGAATCCCCGATTCCAAATCTTGATTGTCTTCAGTATAAATACCGCCGATTACAATAGTTTCTCCACTTTTTACCATTAATGTAGTGTCAATTTCTTTCTTTGTTTTGCCGGATCCATCATCATAGGGCTTATCGTCGGTTACTTGCAATTTCATAGTCACGAAATCGTTGAAACTGACTGTCGGGGTCACTGTTAACGAAAGGGTGGCCTCAAAAGTCTCCGTTTTAATTTGATCAGCAGTAACGATTTCACGGTAGATTTCATCACCACGACGAATGACCGCTTTTTCCCCGTTGCTGGCAATCACCCTGGGGGCCGATATGATTGTGGCCTTGTTTTCGCACTCTGCCAGGGCCAGGGAGGCATCAAGGCTCGCGAGTCCCCTGGTGGTTATACGGGCGATTGAAAACCCCATATTCCTCGCCCAGCCTTGAGGAGCGTTGGTGGCAAATGAACCGGCAAAAGAAGTTTTGTCCCTGTAGCGTTCATAGGTCGATTCCCATTCGACTCCCAGATCCCTGCTGAAGCCTGTCGTCGCATCTACGATTCGAGCCTCTATCATGATCTGCTTTACCGGGGTATCGAAGCGCTCGATAGTTTTTTCGGCTTCAGCCAATGTGGAAACCGTATCCCTCATGATGAGCGTATTGGTCCTTTCATCGACAGTCAGGGTTCCGCGGTCTTTTGTCTTTATTTCCTCGAGATGGGATTTGATCTGGTTGGCATTCGCGAAATCCAGGGGAAAATACCGCGTTTCAAGCGGCTCCAGCTCTCTCATCGCCTGGGCTTCAGCAAATCTTCTCCTTCGCTCTTCTTCGATCTCTTTCCCTTGCGCGGCTTTGATCTCTTCGATCTTTTTTCTGGTGGTCACCCAGATGACATTTCCCCTGACCTCCTTGCCAAGATCATTGTTGGCAAGGACGAGATCAAGAGCCTGATCCCATGGGACCTGTCTGAGTCTCATGGAAACGGTCCCTGTAACCTCCGGCCCCCAGATGATATTCAGATTGCTCACCTCGCCGATCAAACGAAGGATGTTGGTCACATCCGCATCAACGAATTCCATTGTCATGGGGGTTCCTGTGTATTTCTTCTCCATACTCGGCAAAATGGAAGTCTCTGTTTCAGCTTCGGCTGAGGGTTCGATTCCACCTCTCTGCTGATTCGAAGCCGGAAAGTTTTGCAGCATGGGTTTTTCCAGCGATTCCGAAGCTCTGCCATGAGAAAAAAGATCCCATATGTTCATCTCTTCGGCTGGGACGGATTCTATTTTCTCTACAGACACGGACGCAGGTGTTTCGGATGCCGATTCCCCGGCCTTGCCGGTGACACAACCGGTTACGGTGAGGACGACTGCACAGATTCCTGCACCCACAAACCACCAGAGCAAATTCCTCTTACCTCGGGTCATACAGATTCTCCGGGTCTTTTTACTCAACATGGATCTATCTTCACTGCACCAGCCGTTTCGTAGTCTCCCGCACCATGATCCCGCCCCCGGCATTCCTTTGGACGCTCCGTAGAATAATTTCCCCCGGCCGGATCCGGTATACCTTTCCGCCGCCTGTTCCGACAGGCGTCCCAGGCCTCACCACATAGCCGATCCCTTTGGAATCCCTGAGCATGGCCCACCCGTCATCCGGCGACACGATAACCGCTATGAGTTCCAGCTGGGAAAGATCTACGGTCTCAAGATAGGTCCTCCGCTCCCTTGATTTCTCACCTCCAAGTGCATCCAGATCCAGGAGGAAGGACTTGAACGGGTCCTTCAGGCCTGACAGGTTGAACTTACCGTGAATCGTGTTCTCATTCGAATCGTGCTTCGAAACATCCTCGGAGAATTCAACCTCAATTCCGTTACCTGAATCTGTTCCGGAAAACGTGATGCCCGGCTGCATGGCCCAGAAGAACAGGAAGGGAGCTGCAACAGGCAGCAGTTTATTTTTTGTTCGTTGCCCCTTGCCCTTTTTCATCCGTTTGATCCTCTTTTTTGAACCGGTAGGTAACTGCTGTGCAGGTCGTCTTGAGCGTCGTTGAAAAATCCTGTTCAGGCCGCATAGACACATTTACGATATTGACGATCCGTTCCATTCCACCCACTTCGTCAAAAAAAGCGGCTACATCCAGAAAATTTCCCTCAACTTCTATAGACACGGGGATCTCGACATAAAAGCCTCTCGGCACGTCATTTTCAGGTTTGAACAGAAGAAATTTGAGGTCCGATTGACTACCCATCCGGGTTATGGATCGCAGCAAACTGGGAATTTCCCGCTCGTTCGGCAACAGCTTCAGCGCTTCCTGAAAATCTGATTCCATTTCAGCCATTTTCGCCTGTAATTTTTTCACATTCACGGCCCTGCTTTTTGCCGGAAAAAGCTGCCTCTCAAGGTTCCCGACCCGACGCTCCAGCCGGTCTATTTCTTCGCTTTTGGGAGTATATATGAAATAAATAAACACCCCCCCCAGCACTACGATCGTGAGAACGAAAAAAATGATCCTGATCCGAAAGCTGAGTTCATCTACCTTTCTGAGCAACGGAGTCAAAATCGCTTGCATCGCTGCCTATCGCCTTGCCCGGGCGGGTTTCCCGTCTTTTTGAGCATTCTGTGGTTCCGGATTCTTAAACGAATACGTCTTACATAACACGCCGAAGTCAGTAGCATTTAATCGATATTGTGCAATATGTCTCATTTTAGCGTGAACCAAATCAACGGATAAAATATGGGCCGCCTTTTCGAGTTCGGTCATAAAATAGGCTACGGAATCATTGTCCACTGCCGAGCCTTCAATCTTGAGGATCCCGTCCTTCTCCTCAATCATCCTGAGCCAGAGCCTTTCGTTCGGAACCGACCTCGCAACTTCCCCCAGCAACAAAGCCGGCCCTGCTTTGGCTTTCTCCAGAACTTGTATCGCTTCAAGCTTGGCTTCAAGTTCGCCGATCCTGGTCTTAATTTGCTTTAATTGTTTATTCGTCCCAGTGTATGCGGCCAGCTCCGCCGTCATTGCTTTTTCCTTTGCCCCCAGTTCGGCCAATTCATTGGTATGGTTCATAAATAAATATATCATTCCAAACCTGTCTCTTATACACATCTGACGCTGCCGACGAAGAGGATAGTGTAG
>OMKS01002320.1_pt1 | contig 15965 bp, 13 predicted proteins | sample 1674721 | NCBI WGS metagenome assembly OMKS01 (sample SAMN06264996, study PRJEB25208) | sediment metagenome | isolation source: hot spring sediment | place: USA: California | collected 2014-09-02
ATACGAGATCTAGTACGGTCTCGTGGGCTCGGAGATGTGTATAAGAGACAGGATGTTAACCCAGCCATGTCATAGGCTTGTCGGGCGGCTTTGGCGGCAGAAGGGATGCCTGACAGAGTGTCGCGTTCGGTCAAGGCACCATCACTGGCCTGACCACTGCCGATGATGTAGAGGGGCGTGTCGGTGAATTGATACGCCAATTCTTCGGCCACCAGCAACACAGCCGCGGCGCCATCGGAGACAGGCGAGCAATCGAATAGTGTCATCGGCCAGGCGATATTGGGGTTGCCAGCCGGGTCAGCAAAGAATTCCAATTCATTGCTCCAGGTTGGTACCGGATAGCCTTTGGCGGCAGCACGTTTCTTTTTGCTTTCCATGATGTCAGCGATGGTCTGGTTGAACTGGGCTTTTTCATTCAAAGCGCCGTTTTTGTGATTCTTGATGCTGACATGAGCGAAAGCCTGCGGTGAGGCATCATATTCGTCCAGATAGGCGGTCGCCATGGCGGCATAGAAACCCGGGAAGGTGAAGCCAGCCGGGATTTCAAACTGTGTGTCAGCTGCACTGGCAAGTGCATCGGTTACCTCACCGATCGGCAGGTCGGTCATCTTCTCAACCCCGCCTACCAATACCACATCATAGAGGCCTGAGGCGATGGCGAGAGATGCCTGGCGCAGGGCAACGCTGCCACTGGCACAGGCATCTTCCAGCCGTAAAGCAGGGATACCCGCCAGACCGACCCAGCTGGCGATGATTGGCGCTAAATGCGCCTGTTTTTCAAACTGGTCAGCGCTGAAGTTGCCCATGTAAAAAGCTTCGATCTGGGAAGGGTCCAGGCCCTTATCAACCGTCGATTTCATCTCCTGGTAGGCTTCAACGAACAAGTCGCGCGAGGTTTTGTCGGGGAAAGCCCCGAACTTGCTCATCCCTGCACCGACGACCGCTACACCACGTTTTGTTTTTTTGGTCATATTATCACGATCCAATCTTAGTCTTGCGCTTTGTGATAAATGCGCGCTTCTGACAAATCTTTGGGCCTGGGCTGCCCGGCAGCACTGGAGAGCGCCATTTTGAGTTCATTGCCGTCAATGGCATAAACCCCGGGAAATTCGCCCAGCAAACCAAAGGTATGCTTTTTCTGTTGTATGGTGATGAGTCCGTCACCGTCGATGGTGTATGTACCGCTGGAAACCACCCCCAACGGAGCATATTCTGCTACAAAGGTGCCGTCATCTTTGAAATCAAACCACAAGCCTGCGTAGGCCTGCCCTTCGATCTGCACCCATTTGCCAGTAATTGATTGTGTCATTTTGGTTACCTTTCTCTAAAAAGTGACCTTAGGGACAATGCCCAGCCGGTGGGCTTCATCACGGATCCACTCGCGGAAGTCGGGATGTGCCACACGGATTAACGCTTCCATGCGGTCTTTGACGGAACGGCCGCGCAATTCTGCCACACCGAATTCGGTGATGATGGTGTCAACATCCTGGGAAGGAACGGTGACACCCGCGCCGGGCGCCAGGGTCGGTACGATGGTGGAGATGCTGCCGTTTTTGGCGGTGGAGCGCAGGGCAATGATACCGCGCCCGCCCTCAGACATCTGCGCGCCGCGGTGGGTATCCAGCTGTCCGCCGGTGCCGCTGAACTGACGGGTGCCGATGCTCTGGGAACATACCTGGCCGAGAATATCGACCTGCAGGGCTGTATTGACGCTGATCATCTTTTTGTTTTTTGCGATCACATAGGGATCATTGGTATAACGTCCGCGATACATTTCCACATCTCTGTTGTGATTCAGGAAGTCATACAGCTTTTGGGTGCCCAGAGCAAAGGCACCGATCATTTTGCCGGGGTGCAAGGTTTTCTTGCTGTTATTGACGATCCCGGCATTGAAAAGGTCAACCATGCCATCAACGATCATTTCTGTATGTACGCCGAGGTCCCTGCGATTCGAAATAAAGGCTGTGATCGCGTTGGGGATACCGCCGATGCCAAGCTGAATGGTTGCGCCGTCTTCAATTAATTCTGCAATATATCCGCCGATCATCTGCTCCGTATCGCTGGGCGGGGTGGAGGGTAGTTCCACCAGGGGCACATGATTTTCGACAATGTAATCTACTTCGGAAATATGCACAAGGGTGTCGCCGTAGGTCCAGGGCATGTGTTTGTTGACTTCGAGGATCTTTAGATCGGCTGCTTCCAGCAGGTCTCTTTGCACGATCAAACCCAAAGACAATGACATGTAACCTTCTTCGTTGGGCGGTGTGGCGGTACCCCAGAACACATCCAGGTGTCCGCGCGTCGAAAATAATTTGTCAGAGGCGGCGCGGTGCAGGTTGTTGGGGATGTAGGAAACGTGTCCTTCGGGGTGCACCATGCGGTCAGTGCCGCTGTAAAACCAATTTTCGTTAAAAAAGTGGCCGCCCATTTCGGGTTTGGTGAAGATATCGTAGCTGCGCATCGGCAGGCAGGTCCAAAAATGGACATTTTCGAGTTCCTGCCAGCGGTTGGCGATCTCCGTCATCAAACCGACCGGTTCGGAACCGGCAATGGCGACTCCGATGGTCTGGTTAGATTTCACCAGGGCGACTGCTTCTGATAGGGTGAGAATTTTTTCTTCGACTTTTACGCTGACATCCATGTATTCAACACTCCTCTTATCTTCAGGGCATGCGGAAGGCGACAGCCGCCTGGTTATAGCCGACGCCTGAGCCGATAAAGACTACCAGGTCGCCGGATTTGATCTTGCCCAGTTTACGGGCATCATCGAACGCCATCGGCAGGCAGGCGGAGCCGGTGTAGCCCCATTTATCCATGATCCAGTGGGCTTTTTCCAGTGGTAAACCCAGTTCTGCCATGACCAGTTCAATGCTGCTCAGGCGCACCTGGGTGAAAATGACAAAATCGATATCTTCGATGGCAAAATTGCCATTCTGGGCAACTTCACGGATGCGTTTGGGCCAACCTTCGTTGTTGACTTCGGGGGGGAATGCTGTGACCAGGCGCACCTGGGTCTTGCCGCTGGTGACATTATCAATGGTGGCGGGTTCCGCGGTGCCTCCGGCGTAAATCCCCCAGTTTTTGTAGTAGGCGCCATCCGCAAACAATGCCGAGGAGATGAATCCGGGTTTGTCGTCGGCGGCAACCACCGCCGCGCCTGCACCGTCACCATAGAAGAAACTGAGTACATCGTGTTTGTAATCTGCCAGACGGTGCATTAAATAGGCGCCGATGACAAGGATATATTTAAGGTTGGGGTTGGTGGCAATGAAACCCGCGGCGATGGCAAGGCCGGTGGGGAAACTGGCGCAGGCACAGCCGACGTCGAACGTGCCGGCGTTTTTGGCACCTAATTTCTCCTGTACGACCACCGAACAGGCGGGGGTGATGTAATCAGGCGAATCAGTGCCCAGAATGATCATGTCCACCTGGTCAGGGGTGATGCCGGCATCTTTGAGGGCATCTTTGGCAGCTTCCACCGCCAGGTCAGATGTCGCCCAATCTTCGGGGGCATAGAAGCGGGTTTTGATGTTACTGCTGGCTTCGAATTTGCCCACCACCTCTGCCAGTTTGGGGCTGACTTCATTCATCCAGCCGGCAAAGGTTTCATTGGTAATTTCATGTTCGGGCAGGTATCGTCCGGTGCCGATAATGGTTGCATAACGTGACATAGGTTACCTCTGTTTTGACTTGCGTATCTGTTGTTAGGTAATAAATGATCAGGTGCCAAGCACCATACCGCCGTCGACGCTCAGCGCGGCGCCGGTGATGAAGGAAGCTTCGTCACTGGCAAGCCAGGCGTACAGGTTGGCGACATCGGCGGGAACACCCATGCGCTGCAGGGGGGTTTTGGCAGCCAGGCCTTCAAGAATCTTCTCAGGCATTTTCTGCACCATCTCAGTGAGAATGAAGCCGGGGCAGACGGCATTGACACGGATCTGGTAGCGGCCAAGTTCGCGCGCCCAGGTTTTGGTCATGCCGATCACGGCAAATTTGGTGGCTGCGTAATTGGTCTGGCCGAAGTTGCCATACAACCCGACGATGGAGGAGGCATTCAAAATGACGCCGCCGTTTTGTTTGATCATCTGGGGGGTGACAGCCTGGGCGCAATTGAACACGCCTTTCAGGTTGACATTGATTACCAGGTCAAAGTCTTTTTCTGACATCTGGCTGACCACTTCGCCGTCTTTGAATTTGACGAACAGGCCGTCGCGGGTGATGCCCGCGTTGTTGACCAGTACATCGACACGGCCGAATTTGGCGATGACATCATCCACCCAGGCCTGCACGGCTTCGCGATTGGTGACATCCACCTGGTAAAAGGTGACATTGCCGCCCAACTCTGCGACAGTGGCATTGCCCTGTTCTTCGTTGACGTCACAGATGATGACCGTGGCGCCTTCCTCTAAAAATTTTTGGGCGGTGGCTTTGCCTATGCCGGCCGCGCCGCCGGTTATCAAACAAACTTTCTCTTTGAGATGCATTTTGATACTCTCCTTGATTTGATATTCTCAGGCACAAAACCAGATACATAAAATGATGATTTTATGCAAACCAAGAATATCACGCCGGCATTACAAAGCGGTTACAAGCTGGTTACAAAGCCCGTGAATATTTTTCGCTTACTGCGAATTGATCAGACTCTCGTATAGTTCTGAAATTTTCGCGGTGGGAGGTGTGCCGAATATGCGCTGGTAGGTGTCTTCGCACTGCTTGTAAACATTTCGGGCCATAGACAATCGCCCCAGGCGAGCGAAAATGATCATCTGCTGGCAATAGGCAGACTCACACAACTGGTCGGCTGACAGCACCTGATAGGTGTATGGGAGGGCCTGCTCAAGTTTATTCTGTTCAATGAGTTTGTTGATCAGCTTTTCGGCTGCCAGCAGGTATTGCTGGTGGTAATATTGTTCTTCAACGACCAGCCACTCTTGCATCAAAGCATCGGCGAAGTAACGCCCACGGTACAACTCCACCGCGTTTTGCAGGCCGGAGAGTTGATCGGTGCTGGCATCGTGCATGAAGACATCTGTGTCCACTATGATGTGAGCGGCAGGATTCAGGCGGTACAGTTCCTGCCGGCGCGCAACAAAAAAGGGTTGGGCGCCGCGCGGCCGTTCTGGCTCCAGCACCTGGTTGAGCTGGTTGAATACTACCTTGAGGTTGTTGGCGGCAGTATCCGGTTGGGTATCGGGCCAGAGTATGGCCAGGACCTGGTCACGCGAGAGCCATTTGTCGCGGTTCGCCACCAGCAGCTGGAACAGTTGGCGCGCTTTTTCTCGTTTCCAATCCGTGTTGTCAATCACCTCGCTGCCGCGCCAGGCAGAGAACACCCCAAAGGTTTGCACCCACAGGCTGTAGCCGGGATGGTAGGCTGCTTCGTCTGGCGGATAGTCGCGCAGCAGCGAGGAAAGGTAGGGGGCTTCAATACCGTTCTCGCGCGCAGCCAGCAGCAATGGCAGGAGCAAGGAGCGGTCCTTCAAGCCCAGGTAGGTTTCCTTTAACAGGAGGTAATCGTAGTGATGTTCGCGTACCATGGGGATGAGTTTCTCAAGGTAGGAGAAAGCAGTGTTCTCGAAGTGCTGGTGCCAGGCATTGATCGCCAGCCACATGCGCACCACAGACAGGAGGTAGGTGTCCTTCAATGAAACTGCCATGGATTCTGCGGTGGTGAGTGATTGGTTGGCCTGTTCATAGTGCCCGGTAAGCACCTGTCCGGCGCCCAGCGATAGGTGGATCAACAGGCACATCCAGCGGTCACCGGCTTTCTGGGCGATTTCGAGTGCTTCATCCGCCATCTGGCGGGCTTCCTCAATACGATCGGAGTAGCCCAGCGCGCGGCATTTGCCCCACAACGGTTCAACGTGGATGCGGACGACATCGATTTTGTCAATGGCTTGCTGATAATAGTCCAGCGCCTGGTCAAATCCTTTGGTGTTCCAGGGATGGTGATAGCGCAGCTGCAGGGCATGCCCCAGGCGCATATAGCCAACAGATTGGACAAAGGTGGATTGTAGTTTTTCACCGATGGAGATACCGCGGCGGGCATAGAACTCGCATTTCTCGATGTCTCCGATGGTGGCATAAAAAAGAGAGAGCAGCAGGGAGGCTTCACGGTGGAAGCGCTGCGGGCGGGTGAGATGGGCCGGCAGCTGCTGGTCGTTCTCGCGTTCAGACAGCAGTGCTATACCTTCGTGAATGCGGCCGGTGCGCAGCAGAATGCGTGCCTGGATCAGATCGGTTTCATCATCGAGTTCTCTGCGCAGCTGACGCGCTTGCGAAAGCAGGCTTTCGGCGCCGTCAGGGTTGCCGAGGTTTAGCTGGTTTTCAGCAGCCAGCACCAGCAGATCGGCGTATTGCTGGGGGTTCTCTTTTGGGTTGAGCAGCTTGAGGGCATCCTGCAGTAGCTGGTCGGCATTCACCGGCCTGATGGTGTCCAGATAGACCTGCGCCTGACCGCGCAACGCCAGGCTCACGCCATAGTCGTTATTGGCGCTGCGGTGCAGGCGTTGACTGGCGTGGTAGTATTCAAGGGCGGGGTCGAAATCGGTGCTGAGGCGGTATATCTCGCCCAGCAGATAATTGATATAGGCCAGGTTTTTGCGCAGGGTCTCCGGAATGGCTTGTATCCAATAACGCACGGTTTCCTGACGGCCGTCACGGATCATGCTTTCACCGATGTTCTCCAATACCTGGCTGATCTGGCGGTAATCACCGGCAGAGATCAGGTGGAAGAGAGCCTGCTCCCAATATTCGTGGGCGGTGAAGTAACTGGCGATCTTGCGGTGCAGTTCGAGGGCTTCATCGCTATTTTGCTGCAAACGGTTCAGCAGAAATTCACGGAAGATCTGGTGATAGCGATAGACGCCTGGCCTCAATTCTTCGATGAACATGCCGGTGTTGTTCAATCTGCGCAAGATTTCGTCGCTCTTATCACTGGTCAGCAGGAAGTCACAGGTACTGCTGTCCAACCGCGAGAGGATGGAGGTGCGCAGTAAAAAACGCTGGGTGGCAGGATCAAGGCGGTTGAGGACTTCCTCCGCCAGATATTCAAACAGGGCGGCATGTGAATCACGCTGGTTTTCGAGCACATCCAGAATGGTCATGCCGGGGTTGCTGCGCAGGGTCTGCCAGATCATCTGCAGGCCAATGGCCCAGCCCTCGGTCTTTTCAGCCAGGTGCTCAATTTCTTGCGGCGAGAGTTCCATGTGGTATTCCACGGAAAATAACTGGTGGATCTCTTCGGGCGTGAAGGCGAGTTCTTCTTTGCCGATTTCATAGACGGTGTCTTTCACCCGCCAGCTGTTGAGCGAGGGCAGCTGGATGGGGTGACGGCTGGCGAGGACCAGGTGCAGGTTGGGCGGCAGGTTCTCCACCAGCCAGTTGACCATCTGGGTGATTTCTGTGATGTCGCGCACGCGGTGGAAGTCATCCAGGATCAACAGGGCGGGGGTGGTGATGTGGGTGGCGGCGGCGTTAACCAGCGCGATCAGGGCTTCCATCTGGGTGGCATCGGGCATATCGAGAATGCGCAGGGCTTCATCGCCGATGCCTTCTTTGTGCTGATTAAAGGCGGTGAAGAGCTTGGCGAGGAACAAGGTCGGGTCGCGATCAGTACCGGAGATGGTGAACCAGTAGACGGGGGCGGGCTGGGTATGGACGAAGGAGATGATGGCGGTACTTTTGCCATATCCGGTGCCAGCCTGGATCATGGTTAATGGATAGGTGAGTGAGGTCTTTAATAAGGAAGAAACACGCTCGCGAATGAGGACATGGCTGCGCTGGGCGGGCGGGTTGACCTGGCTGAGGATGATGAGGTTGCGAATTGACATGGTGGTTGACAGGTCCGCTGCTTCGGTGGTTGGCGGGTGAGGCCGGGCGGACTGGGGTTAATTATACCGGACAAAGCGTTGAGGTTGGCGGTTCAATGGCGCGGCTGGTCGAGTCCATAAATCTGCTGGTAATCGTAGATAGATGCCTGCACGACCTGGTGGGCATAGTCGACGCTGTAGACCTGGTTGACGAAGGTTGCTTCCTCTTCGCCTTCGATCATTTTGTAAGTCTTGAAATAATGCGTCAGGCGTTCGATCAGCACGTGCGGCAGGTGTTCGATATCGTCGATGTCTGCCCACACCAGGTCATTGGCAAGCACCGCGACGATCTTGTCATCGGCTTCGCCGTGATCGACCAGTTGGATGCCGCCGATGACCTTGGTGGTGAGCAAGATCTCCGCGCGGTTGATGGGGCGTTCGGAGATGACACAAATATCAAGCGGGTCGCCATCGGCTTTGTCGACGACGGGGTTGAGGGCTGCCACGCGCGGGCCGCAGTAGGTGCGCGGGATAAAGCCATACAGGGTGGGGGGCAGCGAGGAGGCGCGCTGGGGGCGGTCGACGCGTACATAGCCGGTGATCTTGTCGATCTCGAATTTGACCGAGTCAAAGGTGGTGATCTCGATATAGGCGGTGACCAGTTCGGGCGGGTTGGGTCCGCATTCCAGACCGTGCCAGGGGTGCGGCCGCCAGTAGTAAAAGGCATTGGGAAACATGGGTGTCCTCCTCAACGGGAAAAATTCCTGCCTTGATTATACGGTTTTTGGCGGGATTTGGCACAGCCAGGGCAGAAATTCGTGGTATTTTTACGGTCAGGAAAGCAAATAATCAATGGTGACGGGAGTGGATGATGAAATTTTGCGGCAGAACACAGATGTTTCCACAGTATTCACTGGTGGAATCTCTGGCGGTGATCAAGCGGTTGGGCTTTGACGGGGTGGAGATCTGCGTAGAGAAATTTGACTGGACGCGGCATGACCTGGCTGCCTTACCGGTTGCGGAGATCAGGCAGCAGATCGAAGCCCTCGGCTTAGCGCCGGTAAGCTTTAGTTTTCACCAGGATTTCCTGTATGATGACGAAGTGTTTGCCTTGCTGCAACAGGCGATCCGCCTGACACCTGCTTTGGGCATGCATACCTTCATCTTCGGCGGGGCGAAGAAGCGCACAGGTGACGCCGCTGAATGGCGGTTGATGGTCGAACGGACGCGCCGGCTGGTGGCTGTCGCCGAAGAATGCGAGGTGGTGCTGGCGGAAGAGTTCGAGCCGGGCTTTGTGGTGGGTTCCACCGCGGATTTGCTGCGCCTGTTTGAGGCAATTCCATCGGCTCATCTGGCTGCCAACCTCGATCTGGGGCACCTGTTTCTGTGCGACCCAGACCCGCTGGATTCGATCCGGCAGGTGGGTGACAAGATCGCCCACTGTCATATTTCCAATATGCCGCGCGGGGTGCACGACCATGAAATCCCGCAGAAAGGCGATATGGATTTGCGCGCCTATTTGCGCACACTGCACGAGGTGGGCTTTGCGGGTGGGCTGGCGCTGGACCTGTATAAATATGATTATGAAACCGTCGCCCCGGAAGCGCTGGCCTGCCTGCGGGCGATGCTGGCGGAGGCTGTGAAGGATGCTTGACCGTCCACGGCGCTGACGGTATAATAAAGCGTTCAAACCAATGGCCCATTAGCTCAATTGGCAGAGCAGCTGACTCTTAATCAGCGTGTTATAGGTTCGAGTCCTATATGGGTCACAGTATATGTGGCGGTCATACGACCGCCACACGCCATATATAGGGGTATTTTAATCTACATGAGAATCTTAAAAATAGTTTGACAGCTATTTGACAGCTACGCTAAAAATCTTTCTCCGCCTCATTTCTCAGTGCCTTGTCCTTTTCCTTGATCTCGATCGCGGCTGGTGCAAGCAATTGATCCAGTTTGGTCGCGATTTCATTCTGCATATCTGGCATGACATGCGAGTAGGTATCCATGGTCAAACTGATCTGAGAATGGCCCAGGCGCGACTGCACGATCTTGGGGTGGGTGCCTTCTTGCAGCATTAAAGTAGCACAGGTGTGGCGCAGATCGTGGACGCGGATGTCAGGCAGGTTGGCTGCTTTGAGCATTTCTTTAAAGGCACGATAAAAATTGCCGCGTTCGGATGGCTTCCCCAGGGTGTTGGGAAACACCAGGTCATGGTCCTCCCAACGCTCACCGGCCAGCAGGCGTTCCCATTCCACCTGGCGTGCCCGCATTGAGATCGACAACCACGGCAGCCTGCATTATTTAGAAACCATCGAACTGCAGGGCAGCGGTAACCAGCGCAACGCCCAGGCAGAATTGTTGCAGAAGAAAGAGATTGAGCCACTGGCACGCACCCTGGCAGGACTGGAAGTCATCGGCGGTAAAAACGCCTATAGCCTGCCCTCACTGGTGCGGGTGGTGGATATCCTGGAGGGGGACCCTTACTCGGTCAGTGATGTCGTTGACCGCTGGAGCCGTCCGCTGGTTGAATCTGAACAATTGCTGCTGCCAATCGGGCAATTCGTCGACCGTGCCGGTTTGTCCACCTATGACATTGACTTCCGCCCCGAATCCAAAGGCGGTAAAGGCGCCTACCATGCCATGATGATCGGCACCACCGGCAGCGGCAAAAGCATCTTCATGCAGTCCATGGTGCTGGCGGCCGCCCACAAGTATTCGCCCAGGCAGATCAACTTCATGTTCATGGACTTCAAAGCCGGTGCGGCAGAGTTGAAAAAAGTGGCCGATCTGCCCCATTCGGTCGGTATGGTCACCGACCTCAGCCCGCAACTGGCTGACCGTGCGTTGCAGGCATTGGAAAATGAACTGGCGCGGCGCAAGGTGGTTTTTGACAATGCCGGTAAGATCACAGATATCTGGGATTTCAACCGCCGCTTTCCCGACGAAGCCATGCCGCAGCTGATGGTGGTGATCGACGAATTTGCCGAAGGCATCAACACCCTGCCTAACCTGGTCGAACGCCTCAAAGAGTTGGGACGCCAGGGACGTGCTTTCGGCATGTACTTCTATCTCGCCAACCAGGAGGTCAACTCCGCCGTTGACCAGTTCAAAGCCAATGTGAGCTGGTATGTGCTGCTCAAGGTCAACCGCCAGGAAGAGATGAACTTCATCGGGAAGAACCTGACGGTACCGCCCGGCCGCGGACGTGGTTATGTAAGGGTGAAATCCGATGTCACCAGTGTGCAGAGCGCTTACGCCGGGCTGCCAGCCAATCTGGAGAATTCCGAAGCGGCTGAGGTGGAAGAATATGTCCTCTACACCTTCGGACCCAGTGGCGAGCGCCAGGAGCTGTACCGCCATGACCCGCGCAGCCACCTCAAGAACCAGGGAGCTGTCTTTACCGAACTGGATATGCTGGTCAATACCATCAAACAAGCCTCGGTGGCGTTGAAGATCGAAAAAGCGGCCCCCATCTACCTGGAACCGCTGCTGCCAGTGATCACCTTGCAGCAGGTCATGCGCCAGCTGGACACGTTTCGCCAGTTTAACGGCACTGGTTGGGAAACCGCCAACGGAGAACGCAATATCCTGCCGCTGGGCTACCTGGACATCCCCCAACGCTGTCAGCAGCTGCCCTTCTCCCTCAACTTCAACGAAGAGGGTGGTCATTTGTGGATTATCGGCACCCCCGGTTCCGGCAAAAATTCTGTGCTGCTCAGCCTGCTGAGCGCGCTGGCCCTCAGCCACACCCCGGCGGAAGCCAATGTGTATGTCCTGGATTTCGGGGTCGGCGCGCTGAGCTGCGCACTGGCCCTGCCGCATACCGGCGCCGTAATCCGCGCGCACGAGACCGAACGCATCGAGCGCTTGTTCCGCTTCCTGGAAGAGAACATGAACCAGCGCACCGAAACCGATTGGCGCAGTGAGGGCTGGCCGGAATTGTACCTGGTCATCAACAATGTCGCCGATCTGCGCCAGCAATACCCGGAACAGGCGGAAGGGCTGGGGCGCTTCATCCGTTCGGGCGGCGCGGTGGGCATCCATGTCATCATCACCTCCAACCGCGGCTCAGAACTGCCGCGTACCCTCAGCGGTAATATCACCCGCCGTATCGTCCTGCAGTTGACCGAAAAACAGGACTACATGGACATCATCAACAAAGCCGTGCCGCCATTGACCATGCGTACCGAAGGGCGTGGTTATATGATGGCGGATGGTGATGTGGCCGAATGCCAGGTGGCGCTGGCAGATCCCGGGCTGCTAGCCTGGCACGCGCAGGCATCTGACGCCAGCCATACCCAGATCGACCAGACCCGGCGCGCCAAAGAACAGCTGCTGGCGGAAGCCAATCGTGTAATCGAGCAACTGGGGCAACAAATGCGGACCGCCTGGCAGGAAAATCTGCCCAAACCGATCGACGCCATGCAGGACGAGTTATCCCTGCCCGCGTTCCAAAAGGGCGTGGCGCACAGCCAGCACCCCTATCATACCTTCCCGCTGCCGCTGGGCTTATACTATGACACCCTGTTGCCCGCCATCGTGGATGCCAAAGGCGAGGTGCCTTTCTGGACCATCCTGGGGCCGCGCCAGAGCGGTAAGTCCACCCTGCTGTTGAATTTCATCTACCAGCTGCTGCATAGCAAACCGGACCTGGTCTGCTTTGATGTGCTCAGCCTGCGCAAAGGCCTGCTGTCACAGCTGGCCGGGCAGGATAAACGGGTTACGGTCACCACGGCCACCGAAGAAATGAAAGCCATCCTGGATGGCTTCCCGGAGAAGTTGGCCCAACACAGCGATCGCTTCCATGTGCTGGTGATGGATGACCTGGGACTGGCCTTTTCTTCCAACAACGCCGCCCTGGTGAGGGCCTTGAACGGGCTCAGTGACGCCCTGAACCTGGCCCACCATGACAATTACCTGATCGTGATCGCCGACCTGTACGCCAACCTGAAGAATCCGCAAACCTTCTCCTCGTCCTCATCAAGACCTTCCAGCAGAGTCAGACCGGTATTTTCCTGTCAATGGATGATGCCGACATGCAGTGGTTTAACACGCGGATCAATCTACAATACAAAAAGCGGTTGAAATGGCTGCCGGGACGCGGGTTCCTGGTCTATAAGGGCAATACCGAATTCCTGCAGACCCCACTGATCACCCCGGCCGCCCTAAAAGAACTGACCACCACAGAGGAGGCCGCCTGATGGGAGAGATCGTTTGCACCGTACAATACCGCCAGGATGACCGCCGTGACCTGGTGCTGCCGGATCACATCCCGGTTAATCAGCTGGCGCAGACCGTTGCGATCGCCCTGGGCATGCCCCAGCGCAAAGAATACTTCTATGAGCTAGCCGTCAGCGAAGGGCCATCATTCCGGCGTCTGCCGGGTATGCGCAGCTTGCAGCAAGCCTTCATCCGCAATGGCAGTGTCCTGCAATTGATCCAGGAGAAAGCCACCCCCGGCGCGACCGGGTTCCTGGTGGCGGACAAAGATACCCGCTTCCGCCTGCGCGACCGCACCCTGCTTGGGCGCTTGACGCGCACCAACTTTGTTGACATCGATCTGACCACCCTGGATGTCGATAAAACCGTATCGCGCAACCATGCCACCATCCTGTTTACCGGGGATGTGTTCCTGGTCAAAGACAACAGCAGCCGTAATAGCACCTTTGTCAATGGCATCATGGTGCCGCGCGACATGTCCCTGCCACTTCATCCGGGAGATGAACTGTGTATCGGTTCGCTGGAGAAAGGAGTGCATCTGACCCTGCAAATGCAATGAATCACACCGAAAATGACTGGCTGATGCGCAGCCATTGCTCGATCTCATGGGCGGTTTGGAAGCCAAGCAGGTCCAGTTCATCCGCCAATTGTTTGATGGCAGTCGTGCAGCGGAAGAGATCGTCAAGGAACGCATCTTTGGCCGGGCCTTCCCAGTCAGTCAACGCCATCCTGGCATACACCAGGTCGGCCAGGTCAAATACCTGGTCAGCGGTTAAGTGCATTTTTCGGATTAGCAAATCGGTGGATTCTGTGTCAAGATGAATGAGGTTGGTCACGTTGTATCTCTCCCTGATAGTATAGATTGTATCAAAAATTCGCAAAAAAAAGCCAATCCTGGCAAAAGAGTTTCGGAGGAGCCATGCCCAAAAAACAATACCCCATCGCCCTGATTCTGTTGATCACGTTTGTGTTGTCCATCGTCACGCCGGTGCTGGCCAACACCGCCAATACCCTCACCGTGCATGCCGTGGAGGTGGTCGCCAACGAAGACGGTGAATCCTACACCGTGCAGGTGCGCGTATCTGCCCTCGACCGCAGCCTGAAGCCAATCACCAATTTGCGCCAGGGTGATTTCAAAGTGTTCGAGGATGAGCAGCCAGTGGAAGTCACCGGCGCGGAATTTTCCAGCGCCCTGCCCATCAATGTTATTCTGGTACTCGACACCAGCGGTAGCATGAGCGGTGAGCGCCTGCGCCAGGCGAAACAGGCCACGGTCAGTTTTATCGACAGCCTGTATCGCGGCGACCAGGTGGCGGTGTTCACCTTCAGCAACGATGTCAACAAGATCGTGGACCTGACCGACGACCTGAATGCCGCCAAACGCCAGTTTGAGAACGCCAACATTGTCGCCATCGGGGCAACCCGCCTGTACGATGCCGTCTATTCCGCGGTGCAAATGGCGCAGACCCTGCCCGACAGCCGCACGGCGGTGCTGGTGCTCAGTGACGGTGAGGACACCAATTCCATCCAGACCGCCGACAGCGTCATCAGCCAGGCGCGCTCTGCCAGCAGCAACGTGCCCATCTACACCATCGGGATCGGCAATGAATTCGATGCCGGGGTGCTGACGCGCATGGCGGAACAGACCGGCGGCACCTACAGCCAGAGCACGCGCGATGCCGATTTGCCGCAGTTGTTCAATGAAGTGGCAGAACAACTCGCCGCTGAATACCTGCTGACCTACACCTCCAGCACCGCCCCCGGTGACCACACCATCAAAGTCCAGGTGGATAGTGTCAGCGCGTCACGCACTGTCACCTTTCCGGCCCTGCCGCCGCGCGTTTCCTTCGCCTACCCGCCCAGCGGGACCCTGGTGGAAGACAACCGCGTCAAAGTGACCTTGAGTGTGGTGGAACGCGGCATCCCCTTCAGCACGATTGTGTTCAAAATCGACGGGGTTGCCATCGGCCTCACCGGCCAATACAACCAGCTGCCCTATGAGTACGAGGTCGATTTCAGCCAGTACACCGGGCAAGAGATCGTATTGACCGCGGAATTGCTCAACCGCAACGGCAACACCCTCTCCGCCAGTGACCTGGCCCTGGTGATCCAGGGTCTGCCAGCCGAGGAAGAAGAACAGATCCCCGACGAGGAAGGCGCACTGGTGGTGCTGCCTGAGGAAACCGCGGATCCAGCCATTGAAGAAACCCCCTGTCCGGAGGGTGCAGTGTGCCTGGGTGATCTTGAACTGAAAATCTCACAGCTGGTACTGATCGGCGTGGTGCTCGGTGCCCTGGTGATCCTGGTAATCGTGGTGGTGAAGATTGGCAACAAGAAGAAAGCAACCGGCGAAGCCGAAAAGGTCTCATTGTTCGACACGGAAGCCACGCTGGACGGGTTCGCCATGCCCGCGCAATTCCTGGGCACGGTCACCATCCTGGGCAGTGACGATGCCATGATGAAGGGCAAAGAATACCGCCTGATGAAACCGGTCACCACCCTGGGGCGCAGCGTCAGCAATGACATCGCGCTGTTGCCCAGATAGCGCACCTTGGGGACAATATTCCAGGCGTCGCCAGTGAAGAGCCGGTTGCCCTTGGAATAATCCGCCCGCCCTTCCACTACAGGATCTAAAAGTCGCTGCATATCGGCAGGATCCATCTGCGCATCCCCATCCATACGCACGGCAACATCCACAGCATGATCGCGGCACCACTTGTAACCGGTTGCCATTGCCGCACCCACACCGCTGTTCTCCGCGTGGCGCAGCGGCACCACGCGCTCCGGCTGCTGCGCCGCACGCGCCTCCACCTCGCGTGGCGTCCCGTCGCCGCTGCAATCATCTACCACCACAATCTTGTCCACATAATCGGGCATCGTATCCAACGTCCGCCCAATCAGCAGTTCCTCGTTATACGCCGGGACCACCAC
>OMKS01002321.1_pt1 | contig 15963 bp, 10 predicted proteins | sample 1674721 | NCBI WGS metagenome assembly OMKS01 (sample SAMN06264996, study PRJEB25208) | sediment metagenome | isolation source: hot spring sediment | place: USA: California | collected 2014-09-02
GGGGGCAAGCTTGCAGCATCGGCACCCGGACGGCCCGACGCCGGCGGACTTCTACGGCAACGACCCGGCCAACTGGACCGCCGCCGACCCCACCCCCGGCGAGTAAAGGCGCGGACAATCCCGTGAGCCGAATGCCCCCGTCCAATGACGTGGGGCGGGATCAGAGTTCCGGGGCGACGAGGTCCTCGTAGGTCTGTCGGCGGCGGATAACCCGGAAGGACTCGCCGTCGACCAGCACCTCCGGCGGCATGGGTCGGGCGTTGTAGTTGCTGGCCATCGTGAAGCCATAGGCCCCGGCGGTGAACACGGCCAGCAGGTCGCCCCGCTCGACCGGCGGCAGGGCCCGGTCCCTGGCGAAGAAGTCCGCGCCCTCGCAGATCGGCCCGACGACGTCCACGATCCGGCTGCCTTCGGGGCAGAGGTCCTGCCGCCGGACGGTCGGCACGAAGCCCTCGCCCACCCGCACCGGCCAGATGAAGTGAAACGCCTCGTAAAGAACCGGGCGGATCAGGTCGTTCATCCCCGCATCGACGATGACAAAGTGCTTGTCGCCGGTGGTTTTCGTATAGAGCACCCGCGTTATGAGGATTCCCGCGTTGGCGATGATGCTCTTGCCGGGTTCGAGGATCAGCCGAAGGCCGCGGCCCTTGATCAGAGGCGCGATGCCCGCGGCGTAATCCGCGGCGGTGGGGACCGTCTTGGATTCGTAATCCGCTCCGTAGCCGCCGCCCAAGTTCAATGCCTCGATGCGGTGCCCCCGGGCACGGAGCTCCTCGATCAACGTCAGGGCCCTTTCCACCGCCCGCACGTAGGGGTCGATCGTCTTGCCACCCGAGCCCAGATGCACGTGGATGGCGCACAGGTCCACGGCCCCGTTGTCGCGGTAGCGATGGAACAGGTCGACCGCATGCTCAATCTGGACGCCGAATTTCGTCTCGCGCGTGCCGGTGGTGATATGCCGGTGCGTGCCGGGGTCAATGTCCGGGTTGACCCGCAAGGCGGCGCGGGTCGGTCGGTTGTGCAGCCGGGTCAGGCGGACGAGGTTTTCCAGTTCGGCCTCGGATTCAATGTTAAAACAGGCAATGCCTGCCTGGAGCGCCTCGATGATCTCGGCATCGGTCTTGCCGGCGCCGGCGTAGACAATGCGGGAGGGATCCGCCCCGGCCCGGCGGGCGCGGAACAGCTCACCGCCGCTGACGATGTCGAACCCGGCGCCGGCCTCATGGAGGCGGCGCAGGATGTGTATGTTGCCGCAGGCCTTGACCGAGTAGCAGATCAGTGTGTCGATATCCGCGTAGGCCCGTTGGTTCTTAGCCAGATGATCCAGGAACGTCGCCTGGCTGTACACGTAAACGGGCGTGCCCACCGCGGCGGCGATATTCTCCACGCCGACCGCCTCGGCGAACAATGCCCCGTGTCTATACTGAAACGCGTCCATCGGTTGCCTCTTTGACCTGTGTGATCCCACGCAAGAAGCGGGCAGTATACCGCCATCGCGATCGAATGCAACGCGCGACAGGCCGCATGTCCGGGCCTTGCGGGTTGCCGCGGCCGCGATTTTGGTTTGCAATCGGCCGCAGCGGGGCGTATTATCCGGGACCTGCCGATGCGTGCGGCAGAGAGTCATCATCGGAGCGGCGAATGATCGAGACGATGGAACAACAGCTTGACAGTTTCGATGTGGAAAAACGTTTTTCCGCCTTGAACGAGCTTGTTTCCCTGGCGAAGGCCGGTCAGGTGAGCCTGCGCGATCCGACCGACCACGTGAATATGCATTTTCACAGCTTCTTCTCATACAACTGCCTGGGGTATTCGCCGGTGGGTCTGGCCTGGCGGGCGCGGAAGGCGGGCCTGGCGGCGGCGGGGCTCGTCGACTTCGACGTGCTCGACGGTGTGGATGAATTCGTTGAGGCCGGGCGCTTGCTCGATCTGCCCACGTGCGGGGGGCTGGAGACGCGGGTGTTCGTGCCGGAGTTCGCCGACAAGGTGATGACCAGTCCGGGCGAGCCGGGCATCACGTATCATATGGGCGTGGGGATTCCGACGGGGCGGCTGCCCGAGCGGTGGGCCACGTTTCAGCACGGGCTCAAGGAGACGGCCCAGCAGCGCAACCGCGGCCTGATCGAGCGGGTCAATGCCTACCTGGCTCCCGTACGCATCGACTATGAACAGAATGTGCTGCCCCTGACGCCGGCGGGCAACCCGACCGAGCGGCACCTGTGCGTGGCCTACGCGCGGAAGGCCGCCGGGCATTTTCCCGATGATCGGGCGCTGGCGGCGTTCTGGTCGGATAAGCTGGATACGGACGTCAGCGCCATGGAGCTGCCCGAGGGGCGGGACCTGCTGAATACGATCCGCGCCCGGACGATGAAGCGGGGCGGGCCCGGCTACGTTCCGCCGGACGCCGGGGCGTTCCCCAGGATGGCGGAGGTCAACGAATTCGTGCTGGCGGTCGGGGGGATTCCGACGCTGACGTGGCTCAACGGGCTCAGCGACGGCGAGAAGGAGCTGGACCGCCTGCTGGACGTGGCGATGAGCACGGGTGTCGAGGCGATCAACATCATTCCCGATCGCAACTTCACGCCGGGCGTCGAGGATGAGCTGGTGGCGAATCTGCGGGCGGTCATCGCCATGGCCGCCGAGCGGCATCTGCCCATTGTCGTGGGCACGGAGATGAACAGTCCCGGTCAAAAGTTCGTGGACGATTTTGACGCGGCGGAGCTGGCGCCGCACGTGCCGCTGTTCTTGCAGGGGGCGTGGGTTGTGTACGCCCATTCGGTGTTGCAGCGGCGGTGCGGCCTGGGCTATACGAGCGGCTGGGCGAAGAAGCACTTTCCCCAACGGGGAGAACGCAACACGTTTTATGAGACGGTGGGCCGGGCCCTGAAGCCGAGCCGGACCGAGGCATTGGCCGAAGTGGGGTCTGATCCCGCGCCGGAGACGATCCTGGCCCGCTGTTGACCTGACATGTCGGAGACGATGGACGATGGCCATTCCTGAAACGCAATACGCCGTTCAACTGGTCGGGCCCGACCAACTGACCCTCAACCGCGCCAAGCCGGTCCCCCCGGTCGGGCCGTATCAGATTCTGGCGCGGGTCGAGGCGGTCGGCCTGTGCTTTTCGGATCTCAAGCTGCTCAAGCAGTTCGACCAGCACGCCCGCAAGACGCGCATCCTGGAGGGCATCGAGGAAGCGGTTCTCGCCGAGATTCCCAGCTACGTGCCGGACGAGGAGCCCACGGTGCCGGGGCACGAGACCACCGTGCGGATCGAGGCCGTCGGCGAACAAGTACAGGGCGTGCGGGTCGGCGGCCGGTACCTCGTGGAGACGGACTATCGCTGGTTGCCCACGACGAATTCCAACGGTTCGTTCGGGTACAACTTCGAGGGCGGCCTGCAGCAGTACGTGCTCATGGATACGCGGGTGATCACCTCGCCGGAGGGGCAGGTGTTCCTGCTGCCGGCGCCGGAGACGCTCAGCGCCTCGGCGGTCGCTTTGGTCGAGCCGTGGGCGTGCGTGGAGGAGGCCTACCGCGTGCGGGAGCGCAAGGACCTGCGGGAAGGCGGCCAGATGCTGGTGGTCGCCGACCAGGGCGGATTCGAGGAGACGTTCATCGCGTTCCTGGGGCGGTTCGGCCGGCCAGGGCGGATCACGCTGGTCTGGCGATTCGGGCCGATGACGGCCGGTCGGATCCCTGTCCACACGGTGGAACACCTGGATGAGCTGGGCGATTCGCATTTTGACGACGTGGTCTATTTCGGGTCGGACGTGGACACGGCGGCGCGGCTGTTCGAGCACGTCGGGCCCAACGGATTGTACAACATCGTGCAATGCGGGACCCGCTTCGGGCGGACGGTGACCGTGCCGGTGGGCCGGTTTCACTACGGCAATATCCGCCTGGTGGGCACCTTCGGGATGGACCCGGCCGAGTCGATGATAAGTATCCCCGCCTCCGGCGAGATCCGTCCGAACGACAAGATTCACATCGTCGGCGCCGCCGGGCCGATGGGCGTCATGCACGTGATCCGCAACATCTGCCAGGGTGTGCCCGGCGTTTCAGTGCACGCCGGCGACCTGGACGACCACCGGCTGGGCCTGCTCAATCGCGTGGCCGTGCCCATGGCCGCCCAACGCGGCGTGCCCTACTATCCGTACCACGCGGCCACGGGCAAGCCGAACACCCGATTCGACTATACAGCGCTCATGGCCCCGGTCGGGCCGCTCGTGGCGCAGGCCGTCCAGGACGCCGAGCCGCGGGGGATCATCAATGTCTTCGCGGGCATCCCGGCGACCGTCACGACGGAACTGGACCTCGACACGTACATCGAGCGGGGCCTGTACATTCTGGGCACGAGCGGCTCGGTGTTCGAGGATATGGAGATCGTGTTGGAGAAGGTGGCCTCGGGCAAACTGAACACGGACATCTCCGTCGGGGCGATCAGCGGGATGGCCGGAGCGGTGGAGGGCATTCGCGCCGTGGAGAAGGGCCTGATCCCCGGGAAGATTCTGGTCTATCCGGGGTGCGCGGAGATGGGGTTGATCCCGCTGGAGCGACTGGGGGAGGACTTGCCGCGGGTGGCGGCGCGCCTGGAGAACGGGCTGTGGAACAAACGGGCCGAGGAGGCGCTGTTGGCCACCTGCGCCAAGTAGGGACCTTCGGCGTCAAGGCTCGATTGACGGGGACTGTAGGGGAAAGGACGAGGCGTGGCGAAGACGATCGAGAAGGCCTACGAAATAGCACGGCAGGTCTACGGCGACCTGGGCGTGGACACGGATGCGGCGCTGGCACGGCTGGAGCGGATTGCCGTGTCGCTGCACTGCTGGCAGGGCGACGACGTGGGGGGCTTTGAGAACCCGGACGCCGGGCTGGACGGCGGCCTGGCCGTGACGGGGAACTATCCCGGCAAGGCGCGGACGGTCGAGGAGCTCCGGGCCGATGCGGACAAGGCGCTGAGCCTGATTCCGGGCACGCATCGGTTCAACCTGCACGCGATCTACGCCGAAATGGGCGGGCGGCGCGTGGACCGCAACGCGCTGACCGCCGAGCATTTCGCCGGCTGGATCGACTGGGCCAGAGAGCGGGTCCTGGGGCTGGATTTCAACCCGACGTTCTTCTCGCACCCCAAGGCCGCCAGTGGCCGGACGCTGAGCAGCGACGACGAGGGCATCCGCCGCTTCTGGGTGGAGCACGGCATCGCCTGCCGCCGGATCGGCGCGGCGATGGGCAAGGCCCTGGGCACGCCAACGGTGACGAACGTGTGGATCCCGGACGGCTCGAAGGATATCCCGGTGGACCGCAAGGGCCCGCGCGAGATCCTCGCGCGGTCGCTCGACGAGATTTTCGCCGAGCCGCTGGACCCGGCCCACAACCTGGACGCGGTCGAGAGCAAGCTGTTCGGGATCGGGGCCGAGAGCTACACGGTGGGCTCGCACGAGTTCTACCTGGGTTACGCGGTCAGCCGCGGCACGCTGCTGTGCCTGGACACGGGGCACTTCCATCCGACCGAGGTGGTCAGCGACAAGATTTCGGCGGTGCTGATGTTCGCCAAGGAGCTGCTGCTGCACGTCAGCCGCCCCGTGCGATGGGACAGCGACCACGTGGTGATCCTCGACGACGAGCTGCGGGCGATCGCCCAGCAACTGGTTCGCGGCGGCTACCTGGACCGCGTGCACATCGGGCTGGACTTTTTCGATGCGTCGATCAACCGCATCGCGGCCTGGGTGATCGGGACGCGGTGCATGATCAAGGCGCTGCTGCTGGCACTGCTGGAGCCGGTGGACGTGCTGTTGGGGGCCGAGCGCCGCGGAGACTTCACGGCACGGCTGGGTTTGCTGGAAGAGCTCAAGACGTTGCCCTTCGGGGCGGTGTGGGACTATTACTGTCTGCGGCAGTCGGTGCCCGTGGGTCGGGCCTGGCTGGATGAGGTGCGGGCTTATGAGCGGGAGGTGTTGAGCCGCCGCGGCTAAGGGACGCGACGTCGTTCGGCGAGGCCGGGCGCGGCGGCCTGGCTGGGTGCTTCGAAGGACCTTCTGGAAGGATGGATGGCATGGACACAGAACCACACGTGCAACAGGCGCCGTCGACTGAGTATGAGCGGGAGCCGGTGCCCCAGCGAGCCCTGCTGGGCTTCAAGAGCTTCATCGGGATGTACGCGGGCGAGCATTGCGCGGGCACCGAGCTGATGATCGGGCCGTTGTTCGTGGCGGCGGGAGTCAGCGCGTTTGACCTGGTCGCGGGGTTGATCGTGGGCAATGCCCTGGCGGTGCTCAGTTGGATGCTGCTGTGCGCACCGATCGCCACGCGGGCGCGGTTGACGCTGTACTACCAGCTCGAGAAGATCTGCGGCCGCCAACTGGTGACGCTGTACAACCTAGCCAATGGCGTGATGTTCTGCTTCTTGGCCGGGGCGATGGTGACCGTCTCGGCGACGGCCCTGGGCGTGTGGTTCAAGTTCCCCATGCCCGCGCTGAACGACCTGTATCCCAACAGCGTGGGCTGGGTGATCGCGGTGGCCGTCGTGGGCGGATTGATCGCCATCGTCGCCGCGTACGGGTATGAGACCGTCGCGAAGTTCGCCAATATCGCCTCGCCGTGGATGGTTCTGGTATTTCTGGTGTTCGGGTTCGTGGGGCTCAAGCAGTTCATCGACGTGACCGGGGCGAAGATCAACTCCCTCGGCGACGTGTGGACGCTGGCCAACGCCTCGATCTGGAAGGGCGGCGATCCGCTGCCGGGCCAGGTGAAGTTCACGTTCTGGCACGTGACGTTCTTCGCGTGGTTCTGCAACATGGCAATGCACGTCGGGATGAGCGATCTGAGCGTCTTCCGGTTCGCCAGGAAGTCGTGGTACAGCATCGCCTCGGCCTCGGGCATGTACGTGGGACACTTCATGGCCTGGATCAGCGCCTCGATCCTGTACGCCTATCAGTTGCATCTGGACCCGACCGACACCAACGTGCTGCCGGGGCCGCTGGCCTACCGCGCGGCGGGGCTGGCGGGCCTGCTGTGCGTGATCATCGCGGGCTGGACGACGGCGAACCCGACGATCTACCGGGCGGGCCTGGCGTTCCAGGCGCTGCAGCCAAAGTGGTCGCGATTCCGGGTGACCCTGGCGACCGGGGCGATCGCCACCATCGCCGGGATGTTTCCGGCCATCGCGATGAAATTGCTGGATTTCGTGGCGCTGTATGGCCTGATCCTGATGCCGATGGGCGCCGTCGTCTTCGTGGACTTCTGGCTGATGCGCAAGTTCGGCCTTCAGAACAACTACGCCGAGCGCAGCGGCGCGGTGTTCAACTGGGCCGCGGGGGCGGCCTGGATCGTCACTCTGGTGGCGTGCGCCTCGCTTGTGGTCACGGGCCGGGTGCAGATCTATTTCGTGTCGCTGCCGGGGTGGTTCATGGCGGCGACCTTGTACGTCGTTGTGAGCGTCGTCTACCAGCGGCGGATGTACGCCCGACCCACGTTCCGCACCGCGGCCCAGGCCATCAGTTGGGCCTCGTTGGGCATTCTCGTGCTCATGGGCGTGCTGTTCCTGGCCGGGGCGGTGACGCTGGATCGGGTCAAGTGGGTTCTCATCACGGTGACGATTATCTGGTTCGTCGCCGCGGTCCTGTGGATGTGGAAGAACGACCATGCCTCCGAAGAGGAACCCACTCCCGATACGCCCTATATTTGATGCTCGAACGCACATATTTCATCGCAGACCAGGAGTTTTGACCTATGGATAAGGCGTTGGCCGAGTTGATTCGTATTTCGCGGGCCACGGGCAAGGACCCAGCCCTGGTGCAGGGCGGCGGGGGCAACACCTCGGTCAAGACGGCCGATGGGCGGTTCATGTACATCAAGGCCAGCGGTACGGCCCTGAAGGATATGCACGCCCAGCGGGGCTGGCGGCGGATGCGGATCGAGGCGGTGCTGGCGGTGCTGGGCGATCCGGCGCTGGCCACACTGCCGGCCCAGCGGCGCGAGACCGAGGTGATGAATCGCCTGTTGTTGGCGTGCGAGGACGACCAGCCCGAAGCCGCGCGACCCTCGGTGGAGGCGCACCTGCACGCCCTGCTGGACAAGGCGGTCATCCACCTGCATCCCAACGTCGTCGGGGCGTATGTCAATGCGAAGAACGGCCGCTCGCTCCTGGAGGATCTCTTCAAGGATGAGTCGTTCCCGCCGCTGTGGGTGCCCTATACCGATCCGGGATTCATGCTCGCCCGGAGGATTTCGCGGCTGGTTGAGGCCTATCAGGCCGAGCAGGGGCGGATGCCGTCGGTGCTGTTCCTGGAGAAGCACGGGCTGTTCGTCACGGCGCCGACGGGGGCGGCGGCTCTGCGTCAGGTCCGACGGGTGATCGATCGCTGCGGGCAGGGCCTGCGGCTGTCCCAGCGGGCGAAGACCAAGCCGGTTCCGCCCGAGAGCCTCCGGCGCACGCGATTGCAGGTTCGCCGGGCCCTGTTCGAGACGACGGGGCAATACCTGCCGGTGCACCATTTCCTGGATGAAGACATCGCGGCGTTCATGCGCCGGCCCGATGCGGCGCGGCTTTTGTCGGCCGGGGCCCTGAACCCGGATGAGCTGGTCTACGCCAATGGCCCGGCACTGTGGGTCGACAAGCCCGATGCCGAACGCATGGCCACCGCGCTTCGCAAGCAGGTCGACAAGGGCGAAAAACCCGCCCTGGCGTTCCTGGTCAAGGGCCAGGGGTTGTTCGTGGCCGCCAAGCAGCAGGTGGCGCAGACGATCCGCGACATTGCCTTGGGCTCCTTTTTCATCCGCATCAACGCCGCCCGGCTGGGGGGCGTCACGACGCTCAGCCGCCGCCAGCGGCAGTTTATCAACGAGTGGGAGATGGAGTCGTTTCGCCGGGCCCTCGTCGAGGGGACGAGCCGGGGCGACCTGAAGGATCGGATCGCCATCGTCACCGGCGCCGGTTCGGGCCTGGGCCGCAGCATCGCCGTAGGGCTCGCGCGGGCGGGGGCGATGGTGGCTCTGGCGGATATCGATGCGCCCGCCGCGGCGCAGACGGCCGAGCAGATTCTGGACCAGATGCCGCGGGCCTCCGTGATGGTTTGCCACTGCGACGTAACGAATGAGGCTAGCGTCGCCGGGGCGTTCGAGGGATTGCTCGAGACGTTCGGCGGGCTGGATATCCTGGTCAACGCCGCGGGTTTGGCGCCGCCCTTTGCCCTGGTGGACCTCCCGCCGGACAAGTGGCGATTGGCCTTGGAGGTGAACCTGACGGGATACTTCTTGATGGCCCAACAGGCCGCCCGCATCCTGATCGAACAGGGCATGGGCGGGTCGATTATCAACCTGAGCAGCAAAAGCGGCCTGGACGCGAGCAAGAACAACACCCCGTACAACGCGACCAAGGCCGGCGAGATTCACATGGCCCGCGGTTGGGCGCTCGAGCTGGGGCCGCACGGCATCCGCGTCAACAGCATCTGCCCCGGCAACGTCTTCGAGGGCTCGAAGATCTGGAATCCGGAGTACATCCGCGTGTGCGCCAAGAAGTACGGGATCAAGCCCGAGGAGGTCATCCCGTACTACGTCAGCAAGACCGCCCTCAACAGGGAGATCAAGGGGCAGGACGTGGCCGATGCGGTGGTGTTCCTGTGCTCGGACCGGGCGCGGCGGATCACGGGCCAGACGCTCGTCGTCGACGCCGGCCAGGTCATGGTCCGCTGAGGATCGCCCGGCGCGGGAGAAAGGTCAGTCGTTCAACAGGGTCAGGACGGCGTCGCGGGTGGTGTTTGCCTGGGCCGCAAGAAAGATACCCGCGTGGGTGGGGGCCAGGCCCGCAAGCATGCCGATCATCGCCATCGGCAGCTTGATGTCCAGACTGTCTGCACAAGCTTGAGGTGGGCTCCAATGAACTTTTCGAAAAATCTGGCGTATCTCGTTGACAGCAAAAAAAGTTAAGCTATAATGTAACTGGCACTCAAGGGAGTGAGTCTTCTATGCCGAAGGATGATAGTGTGAATGTCAAGTCCGGATAAGGCGACAATCTACTTCGCAGAGCCTGCGGAAGGTGTGAAACCAGCTAAAGAGTTCTGGGAAAAGCTGGATGAGACAGTTCGAAGTAAGTTCGAGGCCATATTCAAGACGCTGCGCCGGGACGGACGGATAGGTGGCGAAGACAAACTTAAGAAACTTGAGGGAGATATCTGGGAGTTTAGGGTCCGTGGCAAAAAGCACTATCGCCTTTTCGTCGGAAAGAGACCCGAAGGGAAGTGGTATCTTACTCACGGTTGGGAGAAAAAGAGCAATAAGACACCTCGGCGAGAGATTGAGCGGGCCAAGAGAATAATGCGACAGGTGGATGAACGATTGGCCAAGCAGGATCTGAGGCAAAGCAAGGGGAAAGGGACGGGAAGATGATGGAAGAACTCAAGCCAAGTATTCCAGAGGGAGCCGAAGCCAAGAAGGTGTACTACGAAGAGGTACTCATACTTGACGTGACACAGGAGATCTATCGCCTGATGGAAGAGGCAGGGGTAAGTAAGGCAGATTTGGCCAGGACGCTCGGCGTAAGCAAGAGCAACATCACCCAGCAGTTGAGGGGCAGTACAAATATGAGTCTCAGAAGAGTGGCTGATGTCTTGTTAGCCCTCGGAGCACAATTGGAGGTCAAGGCTGTACCATTGGCCGCGGTCAAGGCAGAGGACGCTGTGCCGGAGAAGGAAGCGTGGTCGGAGGGTCCGCGTGAGGCGGGTGAGGCAACGTTGTCGCTCCATGATCAACTGTCACTGTGCGAAAAGACGGGAAACCTTACGCCTATGGCGGCTTAACATGAGCAGGTCTAAGAAGAAAAAACCGGTGCCAGAAACTGGGCAGGAATTGAAACGTGCCGTTGAGGTGGCCAATCGTGCTCAGCTTCACGACGTCCGATTGTTGCTGTCCGAATGCAAGCAGACACCCAGGCCAGGCCATAAGGGATCATACGTGTTCGAGATCAAGCACAGTATTGTCTCTGCCGAACGGCCTAAGGGAAATCTGATTCCTGTAGTGGTGCGTTTCACGTTCAGAGGTTTTCAGCAGGAACCAGACTCAGAAGCGGAGCCTGCTGTTACGATTGAGGCTGCCTTCCTTCTCCTGTACAGTCTCAGCAATGATGAAGGCATCACCGAGGACCACGTGAAGGCGTTTGCCGACCTGAACGGTGTGTACAATGCTTGGCCTTATTGGCGGGAATTTGTGCAGAATACTATTGCTCGAATGGAACTACCTCCCCTGACCATTCCTGTATTCCGAATAGTCTCGCCAGACAAGACAAAGCCACGGAAGAAAACGGGCAAGAAGGCCGACGTTAAGAAAGGCGCCGCTACATCTAGGCGCAAGTCTGTCAAAAAAGAGTCCGCCCGAAAGAAAGCGACTTGATCGCAATCTCCGTGCTGGAGAGTGTATCTTCGTTGATGGTCCGCTGAGGACCGCCCGGCGCGGCGAGGCTGGGAGTCAATCGCTCAGCAGGGCCAGGACGGCGTCGCTGGTGGTGTTCGCCTGGGCCGCGAGGAAGATCTCCGCGTGGGTGGGGGCCAGACCCGCGAGCATGCCGACCATCGCCATCGCCGGCTCGGTGGCCTCGACGGCCGATTGCGTCGCCTCCAGGCTCGTGCGTTGGATGTCCAGCGCGGTCGCGGCGGCATCGAGTGTGTCGGCCTTGGTGCCGAGGTAGATGCGATAGGTGTCGATCTCTTCGAGGGCGCCTTGGGCCGCCTGAATGGCGCCGGCGGCGTCGTTGACCACGTCCAACCCCTTTACCCCCAGGCCGTCGGCGGTCATGTCGTGCATCTCAATCGTCACCGTCAGGGCGGAACTGACGACGATAGATTCCTGGCCGCCGTCTTCGCGAAGCAGGTGAGGCTGGCCGAATGTGCCCTGGGCGAGTTGATCGATCTCCAGGGCCAGTTGCCCAACCCGATCCTGGGCCTCGGCCAACTCGGTCGGCGAGAGGCTCCCCCCCGCCGCAGATTCGGCCAGCGTCTCGATCTGGGCCACTTTGGCGCGGATGTCGGAGAGCTTGTCCTGGTTGTCCTGCACCAGGGCCAGGCCGGCGGTCACGTTCTGCGTCTTCGTGCGATTGTCCTCCAGGAAGTTCTGGATGGAGGAGACGGCCAGCGAGTAGCCCGTGAACGCATCAGCGTTTTCCAGGAACATCCCCGCGATGGTACCCTGGATGCGGATGCCCAGGCCGTCGTACACGCCGTTCAAGACCCGCGGGTCGTTCAGGATTGAATAGCTGTTATTGACTACCGGAAACACCGCCCCATTCCCCTCTTGCCTCGCGGCCTTGGTGCGGCGGCGGGAAGGCTTGTCCCCTCCGGCAAGCCTCCCCACGCGACCGCGTGACCGATAATATCGTTGGGCCCAATCCCTCCGGGCGATTCTGGCCCGGCTGAGGCCGCACTGCGTTCCATAGAGAATATAGGAAATATCATACGCCGGGGCCAACTGCGGGGCGCCGTGAGAGGGTCTTTTCAATCGCTTGGCCCGCCGGTATGCTGGTTGGGGAGAAGGCGGCCGCGCCGGGGCCGAATGTGGTCGCGGCTCATCCGGGCCCGGCGCGGACAGGACTGAGACACGTGGTCACGGCGCGGAGGTTTCATCATGCGAACCCTGGGAATCGCTCTTACGATGATCGTCTTGTGTGTTTCGCCGAGTTGGGCGGACGATGTGCACCGGTGGGGACTGTACGAGACATCGTTGACCAGCAGCCAGAAGCACAACGGTCGCCAGCAGTACGTGGAGGTGGAGGTTGAATTCACCGGTCCGGCCGGCAAGACGTTCGTGCAGCCGGCGTTCTGGGATGGCGGGCCGGTGTGGAAGGTGCGCTTCGCCCCGCGAGCCGTCGGCACGTGGACCTGGCAGAGCCGCTGCAAGAACGACCCCTCGCTGAACGGCCAGAAAGGCCGATTCAATTGCGTGCCCTACGCCGGCGACAACCCGTTCTACAAGCACGGGCCGATCCGCGTCTCGGACAACGGGCACTACTTCGTGCACGAGGACGGCACCCCGTTCTTCTGGCTGGTGGACACCGCATGGAACGGGGCCCTCAAATCGACGCGGCAGGATTGGGTTCGCTACCTCGATGATCGCCGGGCCAAGTTGTTCACCGGCGTTCAATACGTCGTCACGCAGTGGCGGACGGCCTACACCAACCCCGAGGGCCAAGTGGCCTACACGGGCTACGAGACAATAAAGATCAACCCGGAGTTCTTCAAGCGGATCGACGAACGCACGCAGGCCGTCAACGACAAGGGGCTGCTGGCCGTGCCGGTCCTGCTGTGGACGTTGGGCCGCAAGGAACACAACCCCGGTCAGCTTCCGGAAGACCAGGCGATCCTGCTGGCCCGCTATATGACCGCGCGGCTGGGGGCGTACCACGTGGCGTGGTTCCTGCCCGGCGACGGCAACTACTCCGGAGACAATGCCCAGCGGTGGAAGCGCATCGGCCGGGCCGTTTTCGATCGGCCGGGACATGCCCCGGTGACGCTTCACCCGCAAGGTATGCAGTGGCCATGGGACGTGTTCATCGGCGAGAAATGGGTCAGTTTCTTCGGCTACCAAAGCGGACACGGGGATGATGGCCGGACCCTGCAATGGATCTATGCCGGACCACCGGCCACGAAGTGGAACGTGCAACCCGCACGGCCGGTCATCAATCTGGAGCCGCCTTACGAGGATCACATCGCCTATCAGTCGCGTCAGCGCCATACGGCCTACACCGTGCGTCGCGCGGTGTACTGGAGCCTCTTGAACGCGCCGACGGCCGGGTCGTCTTACGGGGCCCACGGGGTATGGAGCTGGGAGACGGCGCCCAACACGCCCCAGGAGCACGGCGGCACGGGCGTGGCCCAGCCGTGGCACGTGGCGATGGCGCTACCGGGCAGCACGCATATGAGGCACATGGCGGCGCTGTTCACGTCGATCCGCTGGTGGGAGCTGCGGCCCGATCCGTCGCTGGCCCATCGGGTCGACCAGGCCCCCTCGGCCGACGATCCGGCCCGGCACGTCTCGGCCGCACGATCCGCCGACGGCCGCCTGGCGGTTGTATATGTGCCCGTGGGCGGCAAGATCGCGATCGCGCCGGGCGTGCTGAAAGACGGCCTGAAGGCCCAATGGTACGATCCGCGCAGCGGGGCCGCGCGCCCGGCCGGGCCCACGGCGGAAGGTCGCTACCGAACCCCCGATGACAAGGATTGGGTCCTGGTGCTTAAATAGCGTCCCCCGCATCCGGAGGTGAGAGTCCTTGAAGCCCGCATCGAGTTCCCATCGGGCCTGTCAAGAGGAGGAGCCGCCGGAGGTCACCTCATGTGGCCTCGGCGGCTCGTAACCCCACGGGAGGGTAGATTCGGCAACGTGCCCCGTGGAGGGAGGGGGTATTTTTGTTATTGCCTCCGTGCGACTACCGGTTGAATTCGTCGAAGGTCTCTTCGTCGCTCAGCGGAATCTGCCGCGCCGGGGCGCGGGCCGGCTCCTGCGAGCCCGAGCCCTTGGCGATCTGGTGGAACGCGTGATCCGACGCCGAGAGCTTCTGTTTCGGCCTGGATGTCGAGCGGCCTGACGCCGATCCACCGTGCGCGGTCGATCCCACGCCCGAACCGCCGACCATCGCCGACAACTCGCCCACGACTCGGTTGAGTTCCTCGGCCTGGGCGTTGAGCTCCTCGGCGGCGCTGGCGCTTTCCTCGGCGTTGGCCGCATTGGCCTGGGTCACCTTGTCCATCTGGCCGACCGCCTGATTCACCTGCTCGATGCCCTGCGACTGCTCGCGGCTGGCCGCGGCGATCTCACCGATCAAGTCGCTGGTCTTGCTGACGCTGGCGACGATCTCGTTGAGCACGCCGGAGACCTCGTCGGCCAGTTGCACCCCGTTTTGGGCGTTCTTGACCGAGCCCTCGATCATCTCGCTGGTGTTCTTGGCCGCTTCGGCGCTTCGCATGGCCAGGTTGCGGACCTCCTCGGCGACCACGGCAAAACCCTTGCCGGCCTCGCCGGCCCGCGCGGCCTCGACCGCGGCGTTGAGGGCCAACAGATTCGTCTGGAAGGCGATCTCGTCGATGACCTTGATGATCTTGGCGGTCTCGTCGGAGCTTTTCTGGATTTCCTTGATGGCCTGGTTCATGCGGGCCATGGCCTCGGCGCCGTTGTCGGCGGCCTTTTTGGCCTCCTCGCTGAGGACGTTGGCCTGCTGGGCGTTGTCGGCGTTCTGCCGGGTCTGGGAGGCCATCTCTTCCAGGCTGCTGCTGGTCTCTTCCAGACCGGCGGCCTGCTCGGTGGCCCCCTCGGCCAGAGACTGGCTCGCGGCGGAGACCTGCTGGGCCGCACTGGTCACCTGCTCGGCTCCTACGGTCAGGCTCTGAATAATCCACATCAAGGCCCGGACGATCTGTCGGCCCAGCAGGAAGGCGATGGCAACACCGAGTAGGAGCGTGGCCAGAGAGACAACTCCCACGATGTTCCTGGTCCGCGCCGAGGAGACCCGCATGTGTTCATTGTCGGACGCCACAACCTTGTCAACCACCTCACGACCACGCCCCAGCAATTCCTGCACTTTGGCCAAGTTTGGCTTGGTTTTGTCAGTGAAAACCCGGGAGGCGGTCTGAACACCTGCCAAGGCTGTCTCCGATTGAGTCTTAAGCGCCTCCAATGAGTCGAGCGTTGTGTGTAAGAGTGGTAGTGTCTTCTCGCCGAACACCTGCTTGGCGTGCTCCCGCCCCGGCGCGCCCTGGGCAAAATCCTGCTGAAGGGCGACGGCCGATTCGTGCAATTGTTTGTGAACGCGCAGCATTTCATCCCACGTCCGCCGGAATTCGGGACTACCGTGCTGGTACGACTTGAGCGCCTGCTCCGATGCGAGCCACCGCCCCAGAGCGCACTTGGTCGAATCGGTCTCCACACGCAAGCTCTCGGCATCATTCAGCAGCGCATCGCGGATCGTGTCCGCCCATTTGAGGTGCTCCAC
>OMKS01002322.1_pt1 | contig 15963 bp, 10 predicted proteins | sample 1674721 | NCBI WGS metagenome assembly OMKS01 (sample SAMN06264996, study PRJEB25208) | sediment metagenome | isolation source: hot spring sediment | place: USA: California | collected 2014-09-02
TTCGGAGCCCATGGATCTCACCAAGCAGAAACTCGCCAGGGCGTTGAAGGTTGAACCGGAAGCGCTGTTTCCGCCGAGGGAGAGAAAGAGGGAGCGTATCGGTGTGTGAGACCGGTATCCGGATGGAAACCTTTCAGACCTGTTTCAATTTGAGATGATGTTGGAGGAACAACATGAATTACCTACGCGAACATCGAGTCAAGAAACTCATGACGCAGAAGGAACTGGCTAAAGCCAGCGGCGTAAGCCAAGTTACTATCAGTTTCATCGAGAATCAGCTTTCGGAGCCCATGGATCTCACCAAGCAGAAACTCGCCAGGGCGTTGAAGGTTGAACCGGAAGCGCTGTTTCCGCCGAAGAATCGAAGGCGCGAACACCCGGTCGGTGTATGATCTTTCGCCCATCCGGTCGCGCTTATTAAGTGCACGAAAGGTCCTTCACGAAATAAATCTCGTGATCTCGCAGGCCGTCCCATAACCGTGGGACGGTTCCTGTTTGATGCTGTTCGTCAAAACTTGTCTTTTACTCCCGTTCAACGATTGAAATATGCGTTCAGAACATACTCCTGCATCATACGGTGCGTATTGAAAAACGAACCGTTGATTGCTATCGAATGAATCATGACATCGATAAACCGGTCGCGATCGCGGTAGAAAAGCGGAAGTATGACATGTTCCAGCTTGTCGTACAGTGAAACCGCATCATGGTTGTAATCCCTCGGGCCTTCGGTTTTGTCGGGATGTTCTCCGACAGACCAGCCGGTCAGACCTTCGATATGACCCTCAATCCACCAGCCGTCGAGAACGCTCAGATTCGGCACTCCGTTGAGCGAAGCTTTCATGCCGCTCGTGCCGGAGGCTTCCATCGGCGGTTCGGGCGTGTTGAGCCAGATATCCGAACCCGCTGTCAGCATTCTGCCTGTCGCCATGTTGTAATCCTCAAGATAGACGATTTTCACATGCCCTTTGAGTTCCCGCTTCATTTGAAAAATCCGCTTGATTAACTCCTTTCCGCGATGGTCGTGCGGATGAGCTTTTCCGGCATAAATAACTTGAAAATTGCCCGCTTCCCCTGCAATTTTTTTCAGCCGGGCGATGTCATAAAACAGCAGGTCGGCTCGTTTGTACGCGGTGGATCGTCTTGCGAACCCGATTGTCATCGTGTAGTCATCCATGCTGGAACCGGTTTCGGAATTGACAAAGTCGATTAATTTCCTCTTCGCTCTGATATGGGCATCCCAGATTTCATTCTTCGGAATGTTCAAAGCATATCGAAGGCTGAAATTATCCTGTTGCCAGTTGGGGATATATTTGTCGAAAAGTTCACGGAACGGTTTCGATACCCATGTTCCAGCATGAACGCCGTTTGTAATCGCCTCGATTGAATAGCCAGCGAACATCATGCGCGAAACTTCGCTGTGCTTTTTCGCCACCCCGTTGATATATCGACTCATGTTGAGTGCGAGATGTGTCATGTTGAGTATGTTGCCTTGGTAGAGGACACCGTCCAGACCGAAAAAATCATCCCTCTCACCGATTACCTTTTGCGCCAGGTCGATTGGGAATTTGTCGTGTCCGGCAGGAACGGGAGTATGCGTGGTGAAGATGCATTTCGTTCTCACTTCATCCCGGTCGGACTCAACAAGGGAGGTTCTTCCGGCTTTCGCCGCTTCCTCATCGAGAAGCTCCAGAGTCAGAAGCGCGGCATGACCTTCGTTGAGATGGAAACTCTGAATGTTGTCGTGACCCATTTCGCGGAGCATTCTGAGTCCGCCAATACCGAGTATGACTTCCTGACAGATTCGATAGTACCCGTCTCCGCCATAAAGATGATGCGTAAGCGTGCGATCCCATTCGGCGTTCTCTGGAAGGTCGGCGTCGAGGAAATAAACCGGTACGATATGTCCGGAGAAACCTTTGACTTCGTATTCCCAGGCTCTTAGATGTACGGTTCTGTTGTCGATTGTGACGGTAGTACGCTGAGGCAGTTCTCGAAGGAAATCCTCGACCGGCCATTCCGCGGGTTCTTCTCTCTGCCATCCGTCATTGTCGAGTTTCTGCCGGAAATAACCCTTTCGGTAGAGAAGAGTCACGGCGACCATGGGAAGTCTGAGGTCGGCGGCGGAGCGGATTGTGTCGCCGGCGAGCACTCCCAGTCCGCCGCTGTAGGTTCGCATTCGTTCGTTGATGCCGATTTCCATGGAGAAATAGGCGACAGTCTGACGGATATTTTTCATCATGGGGCTAAATATAACATAGGGGAAGAATAATGACAGGATAAAAAAGAACCCCGAAGGGGGCACGGGGTTCTTGTTTAATTTAAACCGTCCGAATCGACGGAATATTTTCTGGCTCCGCGTGTGCAACCCTCTTCATAACCGTTCTCTTTCTCCCGCAGTAAACTGAAGACCTTCAATATCAACGGGTTATCAAGATCGAACCGTTCCCGGCAGGGCGAAAGCGGCGTTGAATCGCATTTCCCCATCTCCGCCGGATGCCACAACTCATCACCGCATCATCAGTGCGAACATACCCCAGCCCAGGTATTCACGCGTGTAAGCGGCGTAGCGCACGGGTTCCGAGGTCAGTAGGGCTCGAACCTCTTTCGCCAACTCGTCGTCGGGATTGGCTTCAAGCCAACGGCGCATGGTGAGCCATTTGGCCGCCTCGTATCTGTCCCAACCGTCTTGGTCGGCCAGAACCATTTCGACGACATCGTAGCCCAGGCGGCCGAAAGACGCGAGCAGTTCCGGAAGCGTGAGAAAGTCGGAAATTGAGACACCATCACACCCCTTGGCGATCTCTTCCGTCGGTGGCATCTGCCGCCAGTAGGGCTCGCCGATGAGGATGATTCCTCCGGTGCGCAGGCTCCGCGCCAGAAGCTCGATAGTGCCGGCGACTCCCCCGCCGATCCAAGTAGCACCGACACAGGCTGCCACATCGACCTTCTCGTCAGAGACATAGCCGGCGGCATCGCTATGGATGAACTTGACCTGATCGGCGACGCAGAGTTCTTCAGCGCGGAGTTTCGCTTGCTCGGTGAACAACTGGCTCATGTCGATGCCGGTGCCGATGACGCCGTGGTCACGCGCCCAGGTGCACAGCATCTCCCCCGAACCGCTGCCGAGGTCGAGCACTCGGGCCCCCGATTCCAGACGCAGCGCCGCGCCGAGAGTGGCGAGCTTCTCGGGTGTGATCGGGTTGTGGATGCGGTGAGCGCTTTCGGTGATGTTGAATATCCGTGGGATGTCCAATGCAGAAAATCTCCTTACGAATGCTGATTATTTTTCATAGCGCGGTTAAATATAGCATAAGGCAGGCAAAAGAACCTTATAAAATGAAAGGACCCCGAAAGGAGGCACGGGGTCCCGAATTTAATATTAACCGCCGATAAAGCGGAATATTTTCTGGCTCCGCGCCGAGGATTCGAACCTCGAACCAACCGGTTAACAGCCGGTTGCTCTACCATTGAGCTAGCGCGGATCGCAGATTAATATCGCTTCGCAAAGCGAAAAATAAAACCTCTTGAAGCGGCATCGGAATATACTCCATGAATCGCCGAAAATCAAGGGCTACCGCCTGAAATGAGATAATCACCACGCGAATCATCGAGTTTATCGCCCTGCTATAATTATACCGTATGGAAAGCGAAAGACTTCGAATTATCAGACCCGGCGAAATTGCGCGGGGACCTGTCGTTTACTGGATGAGCCGCGACCAGAGAGTGTCGAATAATCACTCGCTTGTTTATGCCCAGTCATTCGCGATCCGCGAGAAAGTTCCGCTCGCGGTGGTTTTCTGCCTTGCCGACAATTTCCTCGTAGCAACTCTCAGGCAGTACGATTTCATGCTTCGCGGGCTGACCGAAACCGCCTTGTCGCTTGGGGAGAAAAATATTTCATTCCATCTGCTCAGGGGAAATCCGGGAACTGAGATACCGAAGTTTGTGAAGGAAAATAAAATCGGGATGCTGGTCGGCGATTTCGATCCGCTTAAAATCAAAAGGGAATGGAAAAATGAAGTCGCGAAAAAGATTTCGGTTCCGTTCCATGAAATCGACTCTCACAATGTGGTTCCATGCAGGGCGGTTTCGGGAAAGCAGGAATACGGCGCATACACGATAAGACCGAAAATCCAAAGGCTTTTGAAGAAATTTATGGTACTAGTTCCGAAGATTGTCAGGCATCCGGTTTCTTTTGACCGGAATCCTGAAAATATCGAGTGGGAGAAAATTATCGCGGGACTGAAAATCGACAGAAGCGTTCCGCCGGTTGAATGGATTAAACCCGGAGAGAAAAACGCAAGGGCGATGCTGAAGAAATTTTTAATTCACGGAATCAGCCGATATTCCGCCGAACGAAACGACCCCAACGCGGACGCGCAGTCGAATTTATCGCCCTACATCCATTTCGGACAGATATCGGCGATTACGGTCGCGCTTGAAACTATTAAGAAATCACCCGATGATGAAAACCGTCGGGCTTTTTTGGAAGAGCTAATTGTCCGTCGCGAATTGAGTGACAATTTCTGCTGGCACAATGAGAATTACGACAACATCGGAGGGATTCCGGGATGGGCGAAAGCATCGTTGAGGGAGCACAAGTCGGATAAGAGAGAATATATTTACATGGAAAGGGAATTCGAAAGCGCGTCGACTCACGACAGGCTGTGGAACGCGGCGCAGATTGAGATGGTGAAGCGTGGAAAGATGCACGGATGGATGCGCATGTATTGGTCAAAAAAGATTCTTGAGTGGACTAAATCTCCTGACGAAGCGATAAGAATCGCGATTTATCTGAACGATAAATACGAACTGGACGGACGCGACCCGAACGGTTACGCGGGGATACTCTGGAGCATCGGCGGACTTCACGACCGTCCCTGGGGCGAGCGTGAAATTTTCGGAAAAGTGAGGTACATGAATTATAATGGAGCCAGAAGGAAATTCGATGTGGAGAGATATATCGAGCGCTTTGGCGCATGAGAAGCGGAATACGGGGAAGAGGGTGCAATTTTCCGTTTATTGGTGTAGTGTAGCGGAAGGAAACCAGTTTATGTAAAACCGGAAAAAGGAGCCAATCCCGCCAAAAATTGGTATCCTAAAACTGGGGTTCAACTGGATGTTTTCAAGTTGGATTCCATTGAGTATATTACGGGTACCTTATCGGGCAAGTGGGGATGGCGGGACCGGGATGCACATCCAGATCGACAAGAATGCCCCTGTCCCCCTCTACCGGCAAATCGTTGCCGAAGTTCGCCGCCTCATCGACGCAGGCCTCCTCGCAGCCGGTACCCGCCTCCCCTCCTCCCGAGAGTTAGCCGAACAGATCGGCGTCAGCAGGAAGACTATCTTAATAGCGTACCAGGAATTAATCGCTGATAGATACCTTGAAGGAAAACCCCAGAGTGGTACATATGTAGTAGACCGTACGGCACTCGCCCAGATGATGGGCGAGTCCGGGCGTAAGAAGGGGGGCTCCGAAGAAGCGGAACAAGCAAAGCCCACTATGGACTGGTCACCATATCAAATACCGGGTCAGTTCTTCGCGTTGCCTCCTCAAAGAAAAGCTACCGAGCAACCCGAACAGCCCATCAGTTTCATCAAGGCTATCCCTGACAGCCGCCTTTTTCCTTTTGAACAAATAAAACAGATAACCCAGCAGCTCTTGTGGGACCCCAAGGCGTTTTTCTTTGATTACGGTCATCCTCAGGGATACCAGCCTCTTGTGGAATATATCGAGAAAAAGGAAGCATTATCTGGGGTAGCTATGGCGCCGGGTCAGAATGATGTCGTTGTGGTTTCCGGATTCCAGCAGGGTATGAACTTGCTTGCTAACCTCCTTATTCAACCGGGCGATGCGGTGGCGGTGGAGATGCCGACATACGCGGATATCCTGAACCTCCTCATCGCCCGGCGAATCCCTTATTTTGGGATTCCGGTGGATGGAAACGGCATGATGGTCGATAAACTGCCCGCGTTGCTCAAACGCGAAAATATCCGGGCGATTATCACCATTCCCACTTTCCACAACCCGACCGGCACTGTAATGACGAAGAAAAGGCGCGAAAAACTTCTCCAAATCGCCGCCGACCACCAGCTCCCGATAATCGAGGATGACTGGGCACAGGATTTAAGATATGAAGGCGCGGATGTTCCCAGCCTGAAAAGCCTCGATAAGGGCGGAAATGTAATCCGAATGGGAAGTTTTTCGAAGATTTTCCTTCCGGGATTAAGGCTCGCCTGGATTACACTTCCGAGCGAATCGGCGATTTCACTTGTCAGAATGAAACGGGCATGCGACTGCGGCGACAGCTTTTTCCTGCAGGTAATCATGCACGAGTTCATACTGAAAGGTTATCTCGACAAACATTTGCGGCGCACAAGGCGGATATACAAATCGCGGCGAGACACGATGCTCGAAGCGATGAATGACCATTTCCCGAAAGAGATAACATGGACAAAACCGCAGGGCGGATTCAGCCTGTGGGTGAATCTTCCGCCGAAACTGAAGTCGATGGCTTTGTACCATTATTGCAGAGAGAAGGGAGTGGAGTTCGCGGTCGCGAATTTCTTCTGGCCCGGCAAATCGGACGCGTCCGGTTTCAGGCTAAGCTGGAGCCTTCTGGAAGAGGGCGAGATAATGGACGGGATACATCGACTCGGCAACGCGCTGAAAAAGGTTCTGAAGAATCCGCGGGTACTTGATGAACTTGCGAAAATATACGGAGAACTCTGAACTCAATCGATAAGCTATAATATAATTGAACGGAGTGAGTAGAAAATAAGGAGGGCAAGAGAAAATGGAGAGAAAAGGAAAGACAAGAACAGAAAATCGCCGCACCCTGCTGCGAGGCGTGTGCTGGTTTGCGCTCATGGTCGCAGTCGTGGCTATGTTCCCAGCCTGCGGGGGAGGAGATGAGGGTGGAATCAAACCTCCTCTCACCCCCGCCGCCTCGCTAAAGGGTCTTGTAACATTTACCGACCAGGTGCCGCTTGGCGCGCCGCCGGAATACGCGTTCGACGGAGCTCCTCCAATCGGCGCTCGATACGGAGCAAGAATTGTCGACCCCGGCGATAAAATCGGCAAGGCTCTCGCGCCCAAACCCGCTTCAATTGCTCAGAACGGCGAGTACGAATTCGGGCAACTAGACCCAAGTCCGATGAAGTATTTCAATCTGCTGTTCACCATTCTAGCCGACATGGAAGGCGGCAATTCACCATTTACTCCGATTGACATCAATATCCCAATCGCATTGAACAAAGGTTTTATCTCGCTTCTGAACTGCACCGTACACCGCCCCGAACCATCGGTTTTACAGGTAACCTATAGCTACAAAGGGCTTGATGGGTCTCGAACCGCAAGGCTCAAAATCGATTTCGTAACCGATTTATTGAGCTTCGATTTGGACGGCGACGGTCTTTACGACGATTTGATAGCGATTGACAGGAACCACGATGCGATTCCCGACGACCATGCGCCGTTCATGGAATCATTCGAACCCGCCGGCGAATACAGCTCCTATGGATTCGTAACCGGGGTCGGAGCGCATGCGATAACGCTCGGCGGAGCGACTTACCAGGTCTGGGGCAACACCAATCTTTACAATTCTATCACCGGAAACTCGGTTATTCTTTCTGAAATCCCGATAGGCGGAGGCGCGACAGTCAAGGCAATCGACTGGAACTCCCAGAAAATCGCTCTCGGAGTCGCGGTTCTTCCCGACCCACAGGCGAAGGATGTCGAATTCAAGGTCAAGCGCGATGGAATGATTGAACAGATTGATTCAACGAGCCTGTTTGTGGATGGAATCATGTTCAGCAACTATCCGTCCGCGACAATCGTCGACAAACTCGGAAATCCGTTCAATGCATCGGAGCTTGAAACGGGCATATTCATACAGATTACCGGGCAGCACAAAGACGGAAAAATTGTAACGGAGTCGATTGTCGTAACGAAACCGACTTCGACACCTCAGTTTATCGAGCGTGTGGGATTGATTTCATCGCTCGAACCCTCGGATTTCCCCGAGTTAATGACGGTGGAAGATGTCGTGTTCAAGGTGACCGACAGCACTGTAATCATGGACCTTTCGGGCCATCAGTTCGATCGCACTTATCTTGTGGTCGGGAATCCGGTCAGGGTAATCGGTCAGCAGAACGGCGAGAATTTCATCGCCGTGCTGATTGAATTCAAATATACGCTCGCGCCCCCCGGCGTGGGTAACGCGGAAGTCGTGGTTATAGTTCGCGGCTCAGACGGTTTAGCGGAAGCGCAGACGGCTATCGACAGCATCGAAACCGACATCTCGGTTCAGACGGTTGTCGTTGCGCCGCCGATACTCGGTCCGGACGATGCGGAGTGTCTGGGTCCGGTTTATTTCCAGCTTTACAACAACAACGAGATTTTCCTTTTGAAAGCGGCTAAGGGAGTCGTTGACGAGCAGGTGTGGCCGATGGCTCTCAACGGCGACTGTAAGGTGCTTGTATTGATAGACGACGGCGACCCGTCGGCCACAGCATGGTTCGACTATGCTTATCCCGATGGAATCGCTGGCGCGGGGTTCCTGTTCGACTTCGTCGCATCCAAGCCGTACTACGGCTACGCGGGCGAGTACGAGGAAGCCGAGAATGTGAAAAGTCAGCTCGGCGGGATTCTGTCGGACGCCGCGAAGTTCCCATACATATATATAAGTTCGGATGTTACTTTCAAGAAATGACGGGGAAAGCATGACATAATCAAGAGCGTACAGAAGAAGTTTAATAAAGCGCCTTGGGAAACCGGGGCGTTCCGTTATTTTCATCCGAAAACTGCTATCCGGGCCTTGAATTCCGCATAATATTTATTTACAGGCTAACTATAATAAACATTAAGGCTTATTGATAACGGCTCCTCATTCTCAAGATACTAATGTAGATAAGACTTGCGCCGCATGACGGCAAGGGTTTCGGATTTTTAAGAGTACGGATATACACCGGATGTTTCCTGTAGTAAAAAATATCATGCCGTTCCCGTCCGACGGGCACCGGCATGAAAGAACGGATAAAAGGGGATCGGGGTGGATCGGTATCCTTTCCGGAAATTCTACAGCGCAGGTATTACATTTCGGTGTCGGATCATGGTGTAACGAATGTCCCCGACACGATTAAAGCTGAAAAGTAAACTTCTCATGCCCGGCGACCATCTTTGCTGCATTTTTGAAGGCAGTGAGGAGCACGGTGAAATTCTCGCGGAACTGGTGCAGAGAGGAATCGAGCGCGTCGAGAAAATCCTTTACTTGACGGGCAAAGGAAACGCGGACGAGATAGTCGGTTTGATTGGCGGGAAAGGGGTAGATATAAAAAGACATTTGTCGCGCGGGCAGGTGGCTTTAAGCTCGGGAAGCGAATTCTGCGCCGACGGGCATTTCGATACCGATAAAGCGATAGAAGTTCTTGAATCCGAAGCTGAACGAGCGTTGGAATCGGGCTACACCGCTTTGCGCCTGATTATCGAGACGGATTTCATGATGACGGACGGGCATGAAGATACCGAATTGATGGAATTCGAGGCGAAGCTCGGACTGATGCTTCCCGGAATGAGATGCATCTCGATTTGCATGTACGACCTTAGCAAGTTCGAGCCCGTTAAAATTTTAAAAATCCTGCCGGTACATCAGGAGGTCGTCGCGAACGGGCGAGTTCACAAGAATGTTTACTATATTCCTCCGGCGGACATATTGAGCGATGACCTCCCGGAAGCGATGCTCCACCATCAGATCAACATGCTCGAGACACTCAGTCAGAAAGACGAGGAGTTCGAGAATCTGGAAGCGCGTCTGAACGCGATGTCGGAGGCGACTTTCGAGGGCATTATCGTTCACGACAAAGGTAAAACAATCGCGGTCAACCGGACTCTTTGCGATATGACCGGTTACGCGATTTCCGATTTGATCGGGAAAAGCGCTTTCGACCTGATTCATCCGGACGACCGCGATATGGCGATTCGAAATGTCAATAACGGTTACGAGAAACCGTACGAGATTAGGGGGCTTAAGAGAGACGGCTCGGTTTTCCCGGTGGAAATCCGAGGTAAGAATATGCTCATCGGCGGCAAACTTCTCAGAATCACAGCGATACGCGATATCAACGATTACAAAACCACACTGGACGCGCTGAGGGAAAGCGAGTCGAGATTCAGGGCTTTGGCCGATTTCCTTCCCGAAACTATTTTCGAGATGGATTCGAATGGAAAAATTACTTTCGTTAACCGTATGGCATCGGATATTTTCGGCTATGAAATCGACGATTTCATGGAAAATCACACTGCGATGGACATATTCGCGCCGGAGGACAGAAAAAATGCGGCGTGCAATCTAGGGATTGTACTGCGAGGTGAAAGGGCGAAAGGGTCGGAATATATCGCCATCAAGAAAAACGGCGAGCGGTTTCCGATAATGATTCATTCGACTCCGATTATGGACGGTGAAGAATGCAAAGGCGCAAGGGGAATTATAGTCGACATAACCGAACGGAAAGCGATTGAAAAGGAACTCAAAGTAACAAATGACGAACTCAAACAGGCTTGTAGTGTTAAATCGGAATTCCTGTCAATGGTGTCGCATGAGTTGAGGACGCCGCTGGTTCCGATAATGGGTTACTCGGAGCTTCTCCTCGACGGGGCGATGGGCGACATTTCCGACGATACCAGAGAAGCGCTGATGACAATCCATGAGCGCGCTCAGGCATTGGGAGCGCTTATCGAAGACCTTCTGCTTTTATCCAAGATGGAAAGAGGCGTGCTGAAGGTCAGCCTTGAACCGTTGCGTACTTCCGAAATCGTCGACGACATTATCGGCATTTATGATGATGTCGCGCAGATCAAACCGGTTTTAATAACAAAAGACGGCGATGACTGCGAAATTCTCGCGGATCCGGTTCGAATCAGGCAGGTGATTCAGAATCTAATCAACAACGCGATTAAATATTCGAAAGAAAATGTGGCAATCAATATTTCCGTACACGCCCGAAAACCGCATTGCGACATTGTGGTTTCCGATAACGGCCTGGGAATCGCCGAGGAACATCTTCCCTTTATTTTCGACCGGTTTTTCCAAGTCGAGCATGTTGACACGCGAGTTCATGACGGCACGGGGCTCGGGCTTGCGATTTCGAGAGAGCTGGTCGAACTGATGAACGGCTCGATATCGGTGCAAAGCAAGCCGGATGTGGGTTCCGAGTTCACGGTTACGCTTCCTCTCGCGGGTTCGGCGGAAAATTCCGAACAAGATGAAAATAGTGAATTTGCACATCCTGCGGAAACTGAGGATTTCGCGGTGAGTGACGAGAAATCGTCAAACGAAAAGCTCAGGGTGCTTGTAATCGACGATGACAGGTTTACACATGAACTTTTATCCCGGATGCTTAAAAACGATTACGAAATATTCGGCGCGATGTCGGGAAACGAAGGGCTTGAAGTATTGAACGACGAAAAAATCGACCTCATTCTTCTCGACTGGATGATGCCGGGAATCGACGGTCTTAGCCTTCTTATCAAGCTGAAATCCGATGACGCCACGAAGGACATTCCGGTTGTTTTCCTGTCGGGAAAAGCTGAAAAAGACGCGATTCAGAGGGCGATTGCGGAAGGCGCGGTCGATTTTGTCACGAAACCGTTCAAAAAAGACGACCTTGTAAAGCGCATCGAGCACGCAAGGCTCATGTTTGTCCGCTGAAATCAATCGACGCATATTTATTCTTAAGGATTGCCTTTGATATCTCATAAACGCTACAATGCGTGTTGAGAAACAACGGTCGGTCCGCGCGGGACGGAATGATTTCGTCTGCGGATAACACGGTTTTCGGGACCGAAATAAACCCATAAAAACAGGAGAAGCGGATGGCTCGTCTTTTTGAATACCAGGGCAAAGATTTACTGAAGAGAGCTGGATTCGAAATACCTCCGGGAAAGCTGGTATCGACTCCCGAGGACGCGGAATCCGCCGCGAGAGAATTAATCGGCGATTCCGGCGGCGGGGTCGTGGTCAAGGCGCAAGTCTGGGTTACGGGGAGGAAGTCGAAGGGGCTGATTAAATTCTGCAAGACTCCCGAAACGGCGCGCGAGGCGGCATCCGAAATGCTCGGGCAGATTGTTAAAAATTTCCCGATTGAAAATGTTCTTGTGGAAAAAATGCTCGATATCGACCGCGAGCTTTTCGCGGCGGTACTGGTTGACGATGCGGCGCAGGCTCCGATTGTCATTTTCTCGAGTTTCGGAGGGTCGGGAATCGAGGAAATAGCGAGGGAACATCCCGAAGCTGTCGCGAGAAAGCATATCGATATCAAAGTCGGGCTTAGGGATTTCGAGGCGCGCGAGCTTGTAAGGCAGACCACGCTCGACCGTTCACTTTATAACAAGGCGGCTGTCGCTCTTGTCAATCTATACAAAGCCGCCCATATGGGCGAAACACGCTCGATTGAAATCAACCCGTTAATCGTAACCAAAGACGGCAAATGGGTGGCGGCGGACTGCCACGCCACGGTCGATGACTACGCCGTTTTCCGTCATCCCGAACTGGGAATCGAAATAGCACGCGAGCTCGACCACCCGATTACGCAGCTTGAACGGATTGCCTACAATGTCGAGAAATCCGACTACCGCGGGACTTTCTATTTCTTCCAGATTATCCAGAACATTCCGCGTGACGGTAAAACTCAGAACGGCGAGGATATCATTGGTTTCCACGGTGCGGGGGGGGGCGGAAGCATGATGAGCATGGACGCTCTGGGGAAATACAATTTCGCGATTGCCAATTTCACCGACACATCCGGAAATCCACCCGCTTCCAAAGTGTATCGGGCGGCTAAAATTATTCTCGCTCAGCCCCATTTGAGAGGATATTTCGCATCGGGTTCGGGTGTCGCTAGCCAGGAGCAGTTTCATTCCGCTCGCGGATTCGTGAAAGCATTCAGGGAGGTCGGGCTGAGCATTCCCGCGGTTATCCGTCTGGGGGGCAACAAAGAGGAAATGGCAATTGAAATTCTGAAAACCATGCTTTCCGATATCGGCGTTCCGGTGGAAGGTTACGGGAAGGATGACTCCGCGGTTTTCTGCGCCGAAAGGTTGAGAAAACTTGTGGACGGGTCGCCGTTCACACCGAAGGGTCCCGACCCGATTTCCAATCCCGACCCGCCAAAAGAGCCGTATTCGTTCAAAACGCTGACCGGGCGATGGACGGTCGACCATGCGAAATGCACGGACTGCGATGCCAAGCCTTGTGTCGCGGCATGTCATCCGAACATTCTTGAATTGAAAGACGGGAAAATCGTTTTGAACATAACCGAGGAAGAAGCGCAGAAAGGGCGATGCACCGAATGTCTCGCATGCGAGATAACATGCTGGCACGAAGCGGGTCATGCGATAAGAATCGACCTGCCGATTGAAGGTCTCCACGAATACCTGTACCAGCAGGAAGAAACTATCGCGCAGGAGGTGTCGTGATGTCGATACTTGTAAACAATGATTCAAGAGTCTGCGTGCAGGGAATAACGGGTCGAGAGGGAATGACACGAACAAGGCTGATGACCGAGTACGGCACGAAAGTTGTCGCCGGAGTAACTCCGGGTAAGGGCGGCGACTCGGTTCAGGATGTTCCGGTTTTCGACACGGTTTTCGAGGCGATGGAAGCGACGAAAGACGAAGGCGGAATAGACATTTCGGTTTTGTTCATTCCCGCTCCGCTTGTAAAATCGGCGACGTTGGAAGCTTTCGAGGCCGGAGTGAAAATGTGCGTGATAGTGCCCGACAGGGTTCCTATATGGGATGTGATGGAAATAGCCGACTGCGCGAAAGCTCATGGCGCGAATTTTCTCGGACCGAACACGCTCGGATGCCTGTCGGTCGATCAGGCTGTCCTCGGCATGATGGGCGGAACGGCGAGAAGCGCGAAGGATTTTTTCAAGCCGGGTAAAGTCGGCGTAACGAGCCGCTCCGGCGGAATAACTTCATCTATTGCCTATTATTTATCGAAAGCGGGAATCGGATTATCGACTATATGCCATGTCGGCGGCGATGCCGTTATCGGGCTTCCGCATCCGGAGGTTGTCAAACTTTTCCAGGAAGATCCCGATACGGAAGTTATTGTCATGTTCGGCGAAATCGGGACAAGCCAGGAGGAGAGAGTCGCCGATTTGATGATGAAAAAAGAAGTGACCAAACCGGTTGTCGCATATATCGGCGGGAAAGGCGCGAAAGAGGGCACGAGGTTTTCGCATGCCGGCGCGATTATCGAGGGCGGCAAGGGCACAAGGGAAGGAAAAATCCAGGCACTGAAAGCTGCGGGCGCGAACATTGTCGAGGATTTCGGCGACATCCCGAAAGTGACCCATGAAGTATTGCGTGCTTCGCATCTGGAAAAAACCTGAATGCAAATTCCGTCCGGATGATACCAAACTGAATGACATTCTCAATCGTCATAATCTTATAAAAACCTGGCATGCGTTCATCGAGCGAAAATGGCGACTCAGAAAATCCGTGTTCGGAGTTGTTCGAACAATTGGAAAAACAGAAACTCGCGCATCGCGTGAAGCTCGCCAATCTTCCGTTTGAAAAGAAAATCAAAATCATCGTCGAGTTACAGAAAATCGACAACGCGCTCGCCAGAGCCGCCGGAAGAAAAACGGGGAAAGTGTGGGAGATATAAACTCCGGATAAGCGTAAAAAATATTTATCAATCCGATTCGACCTGGTCGGATGGAATGATTTCGGGCGGCTGTTCATCGAGTTTGGCGATTCCGGTTTTACGAAGCACCCATTCGGTTGCGCTGTCGAAAATCGAATAAACAACGGGAACGACAACGAGAGTCAGGAAGGTGCTGGTGAGCAGTCCCCCGATAACCGCGACAGCCATCGGCGCTCTCATCTCCACGCCCGCTCCGCCGCCGATCATCAGGGCGACAGGCAGCATTCCGCCGATTGTGGAAAATGTGGTCATGAGAACGGGACGGAGCCGGATTGGTCCGGCGGTTTTCAGCGCTTCCTCGCGCTCCATTCCCGCCGCCCGCAGTTGATTGGTGAAGTCTATCACCAGAATCGCGTTCTTGGTTACAAGCCCCATCAGCATTATCACCCCGATCAGGCTGAAAATGTTGGTGGTCATTCCGACCAGAAAAAGCAGTCCGAACGCGCCGACGAACGCAAGCGGAAGGCTCGCCATAATGGTAAGTGGATGAATAAAGTGATTGTACTGAGCCGCAAGAATCATATATATAAGAACGATAGCCAGAATCAGAGTGAACCCGATAGATTCGAAACTTTCGGTCATAATATCGCCGATGCCGGTTACTCTGACATTGACTCCCGGCGGAACATACTCGTCGAAATACGGCTCCACAATGCTCATCGCGGTTCCGAGCGGGATTGTGAGGTTGGCGTTGACAGTAACCCGTCGCTGACCGAACGAATGTTGAATTTCGGACGGACCCTGACCGCGCGTGAGAGTGGCGAAGCTGGCAAGATCGTATTGCTTCCCCTTATTGTTGGTGATTCTCAGGCTTAAAAGGTCTTCGGGACGGTTCCTGAACGATTCGTCGAGCCGGACACGCACATCGTACTGGTCGCCGCTTTCCTTGAAAGTCGTAACCGGCTGTTCGCCGCTGACCAGAAGATTGAGCGTCATGCCGAGACTCATGGCATCGATGCCCAAATCGGCGGCTCTGTCGCGGTCGATTTCCACACGCACCTCCGGCTTACCGGCTTCGTACGAAGTGCCGACATCGCGGAATCCCGGCGTTGTCTTCAGAAGTTCCACGAACCTGTCGGCTACCTCGTCAAGTTGATCCAGACTCGGTCCGGTCAACTCGAACGAGAAATCGTACATGAAAAATCCGCCCCCCATCTCGCTAACTTCACCGACAATAAGTTTCGCCCCGGCGAACTGGTCAAGCTGTTCCCTTAGCTCCTCCACGATTTCCAATTTTGTCCTTTTT
>OMKS01002323.1_pt1 | contig 15944 bp, 16 predicted proteins | sample 1674721 | NCBI WGS metagenome assembly OMKS01 (sample SAMN06264996, study PRJEB25208) | sediment metagenome | isolation source: hot spring sediment | place: USA: California | collected 2014-09-02
AAGCTTAATAAAAAACTTTAGTAAGATAGAGTCCATTTGGAGGTGCTAATTGTTTGGTTGTCTCTAAAGGGGTGTTTAGTTTTGAGATAATTCGCTCTAATGGAATGAAACCTTGTGCATACCTCATGACATCATACACTATCATCCGTACTTGAGAGTGCAAAAATCCATTTGCCTCTAGTGTGATTATGTCGTAGCTTTTATGATGATAGTAAAAAGATTTAAATATGTGTCGGTTGGTATTTGTATAGTGTTGATTGTATTTGCAATAATTTATAAAATCGTGTTCTCCGATAAAAAGAGCAAGTGCCTCTTGGAGTTTTGTTTTGTCAAAATTTTCAAAAAAAGTGACAAATCTCTCCTCAAAGAAGTTCAAAGGGGTTGTTTTGAAGATGTATCGGTATTGCCTTTTTTTGGCACTATAGCGGGCATGAAACTGTTGGTCTACTTGGGTTAGTTTTTTAATTTTTATAAATTGAAGCTTACCCTCAAGGGCTTTTTGGAGTCTTTTTGTGTCATCCCAAAAGTTAGGAGTATCAAAGTGGATTACTTGATTGGTAGCGTGTACCCCTTTGTCTGTGCGTCCACTAGCGACAATATTTGTTTCTATACCAAGTGACTTGAGGACATTTTCTATGTTTTGAGCGACTGTGCGTGGAGTATGTTTTTGTCTTTGGAAACCATCAAAAGCACTTCCATCATAGGCAATAATCGCTTTTATACGCATCAAAAATACCGAGCCACTTTTCGCTCAAAAAGTATTCTGCTTAGAACACAAAGAGCTAGAGAGATAATTGTCAATGAGACTATCCCCCCTTTTTCTTCTAAAACAGAAGCGATACCATAAAATAGAAACGCAACACCAAATATCACAATAAAGGATTTATTGGAATCATAGCGTGGATTTATCATTGTCCAGCTAGCAATAAGATACAAAGAACATAACGGAATGAGACTAATAAAAAGAAAAAAATATGTTCTTTGCATCAATTTCGGTTTTTGTAATGTCTCTTGCCAATACTCTTTGATCGTTTGGGGTTGTCTGATTTTGTGTTTGGTAGTATCGTATGCACGCAATGTTTTATATTTGAGTTGTTGCAATTTAGGTGGCGCATAGGTGTATCCGTAACCATCGGTTAGAAGCAGTGAGGGTGTATGGTCTATATACTCAATCTCACCTTGTTTGGCAGCAAAAATTTGGTCTTGATTTTTTGTGCTACGATTGTAGATGACAACCTCTTGAAGGATTGTGCCGTTTTTATCCTCCACATAGACAAAATAGTCGCCAAATTGTTGCCCTAATACCCCAGCTGATATATGAACTTTTGCTTCACTTTTTTTGATATCGATAAAATTTCGGTAGCTATTTTTTGCCAAAGGCATCGCAAAAAAAGCTAGTGAGATTAAAAGTAACGAAAATGTAAGCGCAAGCAGTAGAAGTGTTCGTAAGATATGTGATGATTTGACCCCTAGTGCATATAGTGCTATAAGCTCATTGTCAAAAGAGAGTCTAGTAAGAACCATCGCTACTGCAGTTATAAATGAAACAGGTATAGTATAAAACAAAATTGCGGGGATAAAGTACCAATAGAGTTCAACTAACTCAAAAAAGCTAATTGATATCTGAGATGTCAAAATCGAGATACGGACAAAATAGACTAACGATATGATAAGAAAAAAAGGTAACAAGATAAGAAAAAAATTTCTTGCAAAATTATCTAAAATGTACCTTTTTATATTAACCATAAATAACCTTTTGGGTTATCTCTAAAAATTGTGCTTCATAGAGATATACAAGGAGTGTAGCAAGGCTCAAAAACGGGACAAAAGGGACCCCTTTATCGCGCCAAACCAAAGCAGGAACTAGAGCTAGAATAGCTGAGATGAAGATGGCTATAAAAAAAAGTGGAAAACCAAGCAATGCACCCATTGTGCCAGCCACTATCACATCAGCTCCCCCCATAGCCTCTTTTTTTGCAAGTTTGGAAGCTATCCATCCAGCACTATATAGCCCAATAGCTGCTATAGCGCCATAAAGGAGTGCAGATAAAAAATCTGGTTGCACCAAAGCAAAAATAAGTGCTATTATATTGATACTATCAGGAACTGCCATATAGTCAAAATCTATCATACTAAGGGCAAAAAGGGCAGCAAATGTAGCCCATACAAAAGGGAGGTGCCACACAAAGCCAAGCTTAAAATATATCAACACAAAAATTATCCCCGTAGCAAGTTCTACAAAAAAATATCTCTTAGATATGGGAGCGTGACAAAAAAAGCACTCACCTCTTAGAATTATCCATGATATTAAAGGTATATTGTGCCACCAAGCAAGAGGTGTGTTGCAACTTTGACAATGCGAAGCGGGTAGTGAGATACTTTGTTTTTTTGGAACCCTATAGATAACGACATTGAGAAAAGAGCCAATAATAACACCAAATACAAAAACTCCAATAGCCATCATTATAAACCTCCAAATTTCCTTTTTTTATTGTGAAAAGCAGATAAAATCTCTTCAAGTTCTCCCACATTAAAATCTGGCCACAATGTATCACTAAAGTGAAGCTCACTATAGCTTAATTGCCACAAGAGAAAATTACTTATCCTATGCTCACCACCAGTTCGTATAATCAAATCTACATTTTCATACGGGGTGTCAAGTGTTAAGTTGAGATTTGATTTTGTTATCTCTTGATTGTTTTTAATTAGCTTATTTATTGCCCTTACAATCTCATCTTGACCTCCATAATTGAGGGCAAGTATTTGAATCAAGTTGGTATAAGTAGAGGTCTCTTCTTTGAGGTTTTGGATTTTGTTTTGAAGCTTTTTAGAGAATTTGCTCATATCTCCTATAGTTTCAAATCGAATTCCAAACTCATGATAGGTTTTGGTCTCAGATTCAAGGTACTTCTCTAGCAGTTTCATTAAAAAATCTATCTCTTTTTTTGGTCTTTTCCAATTTTCTGTACTAAAAGCATAAAGTGTAAGAGTCTCGATAGATATAGATTGTGAGCAATATTCTATGATGGAGCGAATTGTTTTTGCCCCTTGCTCATGACCTTTTGTTCGTGGCAAGCCCCTTTGTTCTGCCCATCTGCCATTTCCATCCATGATAATAGCTAGATGCCTAAGTGGAGTTTTTAGACTCATATATCTTTTGCCTGATTGAGGATATCAAAAGCTAGAGATAATTTCTCTTTTTTGCCTAGTTCTATTTGCTTGCCATCTTTGATCCAGGTTATCTCATTTGTATCGGTGCCAAAACTTTTACTACTTTTTAGGAGATTGTAACAGACTGCATCAACTTTTTTAAATTGTAGTAGATTAGTAGCATTTTGCAATCCATTTTCACTATCCATTTCAGCCTTGAAGGCTACAGTTTTGATACCTGTTTTGTCTATATTGGAGAGTATATCGATTGTTTGTTTTAGTTCAAGCGTCCAACTCTCTCCTAAGGTACTTTTTTTGAGCTTACCTTCTTGTGGATAGGTAGGGGTATAATCAGCAACTGCTGCTACCATAAAGAGATAAGGCTCTTTTTGTATAGGTCCAATTGCATCTGGATTATTCAAGCTAGGCTTGCTCATCACACCTTTGCGTGCAACTCTAAGTGCATCTTTTGTGTAGTCGTACATCTCATCGGCACTTTCTACTTTGATGGTATAAATGCTAGCTGGTATATCATCTGTTGGAGCAGTTGTGATAAGGCAAACATCAGCACCTTTGAGGTGGAGTGCTGTTGCTATACTGTTTGCCATTTTGCCGCTTGAGTGGTTGGAGATAAATCTAACATCATCAATTTTCTCTTGTGTGCCTCCACCTGTGACTACTACTCTTCTATTTTCCCAAAATGTATCTTTGAGGAGTATTTTTGAGCTTTCCCAAAAAATCTCAATTGGCTCAGCTAATGCACCATTGCCTTCATCTCCACAAGCAAGTAGTTTTTCTTGAGACTTAATGATAGTAACATCATTGACTGCTATCATTTTGATACTCCCTTGAGTGTAGTGGCTTTGTAGCATATTTGTATTTGCTGCTGGAGCTATTACAAGAGGTTTGTTGTATGCAAGTACAGTTTGCAAAAGGATATTGTCAGCTATCCCCTTGCTAATTTTGTTGATAGTGTTTGCTGTAGCAGGAGCGATAAGAAAAATATCACAATCCTTGCTTATCTCTATATGATTGAGGTTGTTTGCCCAGCTTTCACTCTCCTTTGTAAGCACTTTGTTTCTAGTGAGTGCCTCAAAGGTAAGTGGGGAGATAAATCTCTGTGCAGCCTCACTCATCACCACTTGAACGCTCGCTCCTGCCTTGATAAACAACCGCGCTATTTCACAGCTTTTGTATGCAGCTATACTTCCTGTTACCCCTAAGAGAATCTTTTTGCCGTTTAAATCGATATTCATCTGTTTTTCCCAAAAAATTTATAAAAAAATCCTGAGATGCTTTTTTGAGGTGTCCTTGAAAGGACTAAATCGCCACTTTTTGTATCTTTGGTCAATGTTGTTCCAGCAGCAATCATAACATCATCAGGTATAGTTATCGGGGCAACTAGCTGTGAATCGCTCCCTACAAATACATTTTTACCGATAACTGTTTGGTGTTTTGCTTTGCCGTCGTAGTTACAAGTGATTGTTCCAGCCCCGATGTTGGAACCACTGTTAATTTGGCAATCTCCAAGGTAGCTTAAGTGTCCTGCTTTGACTCCGCAGAGCCTTCCTTTTTTGACTTCGACAAAATTTCCTAAATGGGTATCAGTGATTTCACTTTGGGGTCGGATCCTAGCCATTGGACCAATATCGCTATTGTTTACAACGCTATCTTCGATGATACTATGGGCTTTGATATGGCTATTGATGATTTTTGTTTTTCCAAGCAACACAACCCCATTTTCAAGGATCGACTCCCCTTGTATTTCTACTTCATGGCCTATATAAATAGTGTCTGGCAAACGCATGATAACCCCATTTGCCATGAATCTCTCTTTTATCTTTTTTTGGTGGATGTATTCAGCTTGAGCTAAATCTCCTTTGCTATTTACACCTTTGAACTCCTCTTCGTTTACAAACAAAGGGGTTATACATAGATTATCTTTGACCCCCATCTCGATGATATCTGTAAGGTAATACTCTTTTTGGGCATTGTTGTTTTTGAGATTTGGTATATATTTGTTGAGCAATTGACTCTTAAGGCAATAGACTCCACCATTGACACTTTTTATAAGGAGTTGGTCTGAAGTACAATCTTTTTGTTCTACTATCTGCGTGACTTTGTTATTTTCTATGATAGCCCGCCCGTATCCGTTGGGATTTTCAAGGTCGATTACACTCATAGTGATATCAGAATCGTTGTTAGTTAGAGCCTTGAGTGCCTCACTGGTCACTAGTGGCATATCTCCATTGAGGATGAGTGTTTTTGGGTGTTTTGGACTAATTCCCATCATTGCACCACCAGTGCCAGGATAGTTTGCAACATCTTGGATGTGAAATTTGATGTTTTTGTATTTTTGCTCAATTGCTGTTTTTATTTTCTCTGCTTCGTGATAGAGTACTATAGTTATGTCGTCTGATATTTCAAGAGCAGCTTCAATAGCATGAAAAAGGATAGGTTTTTCAGAGATTTTATGTAGCACTTTTGGGAGGGAAGATTTCATTCTAGTCCCTTGACCTGCTGCTAGAATCACTACACTTAATGACATTTTTTAGCCTTTGTTGGATAAAATAAAATATATTAATTGGGGTGATTATATCTTAGTTGTTATTAAATGAGAGAAAAAAGGGGCAAAATGGAGTGTCAACACTTCCTAAGTTGTGGTTCGTGCAATTTTTATGAAAAGAGCTATGAAGAGCAAGTAGAGTTTAAAAAAGAGCGATTATCAAGCATAGTATCGCAAGAGGTCTCTTGTTTTGTTTCGCCAAAGACGAACTACCGATCTAGAGCAGAGTTTAGAGTGTGGCATGATGGGGATAAATGCAGTTATGCTATGGGCAATGCCGAAAAAAATGGTGTTGTTTTGATAGAGGAGTGCCCTAAAGTTCTTGTCTCCATAGAAGAGAGAATGTGGGAGATGTTAAGAGTGATTAACAAGTCTAATATCCTCAAGCATAAACTCTTTAGTGTCGAGTTTTTGGCATCAACTTTAGATGAGGTTTTGGTCACGTTGATTTATCATAAAAAGCTTGATGAGGATTGGGTAAAAGTGGCTAGGGAGCTAGAGGCGAAGCTAGATATATCGCTTATTGGTAGAAGCAAAGGGCAAAAGCTTATTTTATCCAAAGAGAGTGTTACTCAAAATCTTGATATCGATGGGGTAAATTTTTGGTATCTTTATTATGATGGAGGATTTACCCAGCCAAATCCATTTGTCAATACCCAAATGGTATCGTGGGCCTGTGCAAAAGCAGCTACTATTGGAGGTGGAGATTTGCTTGAGAGCTATTGTGGGTTGGGGAATTTTACTTTGCCCTTGTCAAGATATTTTTCAAAAGTTTTAGCCACCGAGGTGTCAAAACGCTCCATAGCAAATGCAAAAGAGAATTGTCTATTGAATAAGATAACTAATATATCTTTTGTGAGATTATCTTCTGAAGAGTTAAGCCAAGCTCTCAAGCAAGAAAGAGCTTTTAATCGTCTTAAAGATATAGATTTAGAATCGTTTAATTTTCGCTGTGTTTTAGTTGATCCGCCCCGAGCAGGGCTTGATAGTGGCACTTTGGAGATTATCTCATCTATCGAGTATATTATTTATATATCATGCAATCCTGAGACACTCTCAAGGGATTTGGAGATTTTAAGGCAAACTCACGAGATCGTTGATGCTGCTATGTTTGATCAGTTTCCATATACTGAGCATATAGAAAGTGGAGTCTTTTTGAAACTAAGATAATCTCATATGCTCTATCTTGGTGCAGTGGTTTTGAACTACTTTCATCCCCGCTTCTTGCGCTTTTTGAGCTGCTTGGTTATTTACTAATCCTAATTGTGTCCATACTGTATCGATATCACCTCTAGCTATGCACTCATCAACTACACTAGCGATCACATCGGGTTTTCGAAAGATATCTACCATATCGACTTTACAAGGGATATCGCTAAGACTTCTGTAGACTTTTTCGCCTAAAATCTCTTCCTCTTTTGGATAGACAGGGATTATTTGAAATCCAGCTTTTTGGAGGTACCTTGCTACCATATTGCTTGCTTTGCTCTCATTGGGAGAACATCCTATAATGGCAATTGTTTTTGTATTAGCGAAGATTTCTCTTATCTCTTTTGCATTGCTATTGACTGTTGGAAATTCACACTCCATATCGTATATCCTTTCTGTAGGTTTGATTTGGCTATAATTGTAGCCAATTCTGCCAATAGGAAAGTTGAAATGTCAATATTAGAAGAGGTCAAGAAAGCATCCAAAAGACTTAATGGAGTTATCCATCAAACCCCTTTTTCGTATGCGCCAATCTTGAGTAGTCTTAGTGGCTACGAAGTCTATCTTAAAAAAGAGAATTTGCAACGCACAGGCTCGTTTAAACTTCGTGGAGCATTCAATAAAATATCAAGTTTAGTAGAGGAAGGTAATACAAAAGGGGTGGTTGCTTCAAGTGCAGGCAATCATGCCCAAGGGGTTGCTTTTGCAGCATCTTATTTTGGACTTAGTGCAACTATAGTAATGCCCGAATCAACACCCCTAACAAAGACACAAGGGGTCAAAGAGTTTGGAGCAAATGTTATATTGCATGGTGCTAATTATGATGATGCTTATGCTTTTGCAACGAAATATTCCAAAGAGCATGATGCCACTTTTGTCCATCCATTTGCCAATGATGATGTGATAGCAGGACAGGGGACAATAGCCCTTGAGATACTTGAGCAAATGCCAAACTTGGATGCCATGGTAGTTCCTATTGGAGGAGGTGGGCTCATAAGTGGTATAGGTATGTGTGCAAAAGAAATTAACCCTAATATAAAAATCATTGGCGTCAGTGCTTTGGGTGCTCCAGCGATGAAGCAATCTTTTGATGCCAAAAAAGTTATAGATACAATTCAGGTACGAACTATAGCCGATGGGATAGCTGTGAGAGATACTTCACCAATGACATTGAGGTATATACTCAAATGTGTTGATGATATACAACTTGTTGGTGAAGATGAGATAGCAAGTGCGATACTTTTTTTACTTGAGCGACAAAAATTGTTAGTTGAAGGGGCAGGGGCTGTTGGTGTTGCAGCTTTGATGCATCAAGACCTCAAGCTTCCAAATGGCTCAAAAGTTGGCATAGTAGTAAGTGGGGGCAATATAGATGTAACAATGCTTTCGCTCATAATTGAAAAAGGGCTTACTAAAAGTGGTCGAAAAATGAAACTTATGGTTACTTTGGTTGATAAACCTGGAGCATTGAAGAGATTTACAGAAATCCTCACTGAAGTTTCAGCAAATATCGTACATATAGGCTATGATAGAACCTCTGTTGATCTTGATTTTGGTGATGCGCATGTCTCAGTTGCCCTTGAGACAAAAGGGGAAGCACACCAAGAGCAAATTAGGGAGCAACTCAAAGCCAATGGATTTGTATTTAGAGAGATAAACTAATGATAGCTTTTGATCTAGGCTCAAACACTTTGCGTTGTGTAGTTCTTGATTGCGCAACAAAAAAAGTGCTTTTTGAAGAGAGTATTGTTGTCAAGACAGCTGATGGCATAGCCACTACAGGCTCTATAAGCAAAGATGCTATAAATAGGGTCATTGAAGCGATAAAAAAGGTACAAAGTAGATACGATATTTCACAAGATAGAGTTAGGGCTGTAACAACCCAAGCACTCAGGAGTGCAAACAATGCTCAAAGTGTCCTAAGGAGCATCAATCAAGCAACAGGTATCGATTTTGAGATTATCGATGGTGATACAGAGGCTAGATTGACCCTATTAGCTGTTCAAGAGCGATTAAGCCAAATTGGCAACGACAAAGGTTTTGTATTGGTTGATATAGGTGGAGGCTCAACAGAGATTATTTTTAGGATGCAAGATGGTTTTATCTCAAAGAGTTTTGCTTTGGGAATTGTCACATTAGCACAAAAATACCCAACTATCAAAGAGATAGAGGAGCAAATCAAAAAAGATACACTAGGAATTAATAAGTTTGTTGGCAAACATATATCTACACAGACAGGACAATTTGTAGCCACAGCAGGTACTCCGACGACTTTAGCGGCGATGAAGCTCGGGCTTGATTATTCAAGCTATGACCGTGATATCATAAACGGGACAATCATCACCACAGAGGATATAGTTGCACAGCAAAAAAGGCTCATTGAGATGGACGAGCAAGAGAGGATCAGGTTTGTTGGGGTTGGTAGAGAAGATTTGATAATCTCTGGTGTGCTTATCTTGCGATATGTGATGGAGGTGTGTGGTTTTGATGAGTGTATTGTTATAGATGAGGGGCTAAGGGAGGGTGTAGCGCTAGAGGGATGTGGATCTTGAGCTTAGAATTTTATTGATGTTTTTAATGATGGCCCTTATCATAAGGTCTCTTTTGGCTGGAGCCAATCTTGGTTGCAGTGACAAATATATATTCTCTGCCAGTGATGGTGACTCGAAATTTTTTTTGTTGGAGATATTTTTTGGCAAAGATGACATCATTGAACATAAGTGACATTTCAGCATAATTGTAGTTTGGTGCTTTGGCACCATAAAGAAGCTCTCCATCGATCCATCTGCTATTTGGAAAACCTAATATGATAGCGCTATTTGCATCAAGATGGTTTTGAACAAGATACATTAAAAATTGTTTATAGTTGATACTAGGGGTTTGCAAAGTCCCTATTGAGATGATAAGTCCAAATCGACCAAGATTGAGTTTTGACATATCATTGATATCGTCTTTTAAAAAAGAGGCTTGCGGAAATCTCTCTTTTGCTATTTGAAGAGCAGAATAGGAGTGGTCGATACCGACTAAATTGAGTTTTGAAAAATCTTCTAAACTCATCATCGATTTTATTATCTCAAATTCATCGCCTCTATTTATACCTAGATTCAAAATATTTTTTCTTTGACTAATCGATACAGACTCAAGAGCTTTTTTATAGTGGTATAAAAAATTTGGCTCTTCATTTTTTTGGATTTTGGCAAATAAAGAGTTGCTTCCATACTTCTCCTCTTTGGATATTGGCTGTAAGGTGTGGAATGAATTGGATGTTTGAAGTTTTTTGAATGTGATTTCAACTAAGTTATTTGACTTGATCGTTGGTATAGAGATTTTACATCCTAGAAGTTCAGCCAAATTTACCCAAGCCTTGAGTCCTCTATAGAGATAATCCTCTCCATTTACTGTTACTATCTCACCATTATAGGTGTGCTCAAATAAATCAGGGTTCAAAACTTCAAAACTACACCAATTGCTTTGTTTGAGATGTGAAGCAAGATAAGTTATTATTTCAAACAGAGAGTGGGTGGTAAATTTCATCACTGTTTATTTTTCCCTTTTGCCACCATTTATCATATCTGAGATTATCCCTTGTTCGTTTCTGTGCTCAGCTATGATTACACCACCAATATGGGCCGCTATAAAAGGTAGCATAAGGTAAAAAGTAAATTCATGAGTCTCTTTGAGAAAACTCTTGAACTCTTTTGATATACCTATCTCTTCATCAAACTTGATGCCAAGCCCTGTAATGGTTAAAATAAAAGCAAAAGTGTAGATAGATATATAAACTCCACTTACCATTTTTTTGTGAAGTGATTTTTCGTCACAATTTTGATAGTTTCTTTTTCCACTGTGTGTGCTTATCAAAACCAATCTAACAGCAACTAAGATAGCAAAGAGATAGCCACCCCAAATATGCCATTGCCATAGTGGTGTGCGGAGTTTTCTTGCCAAGAGCACAGCATCATCTTTGGATATGTCGATATTTAAATTTTGTAGATTTTGAGTTATGATGATACTTGCTTGATCTTTACCCATGACAGTTTTTCTAACGAGTACAGTCGTTGACATAAATACAAATGTCAATGCAAATAACCAATGCCAAATCCTAAATGTTCTAGACCATTTTCCCATCTATTGCCCTTACGGTTGTTGTATATTGTAATACAAGTTTTATTAGCAAATATTACAATCCAACTCCATATATTGCACCATAGTTTTTGACTGCGAAATCTATATCTTTGTCACCTCTACCAGAGAGATTGACTAAGATATTTGAATTTGCTCCTTTGTTTTGGGCAAGTTTTATTGCATATGCTACGGCATGAGCCGATTCGATAGCAGGGATAATCCCCTCGATTCTTGAGAGTCCAAAAAAAGTCTCCATAGCTTCGTCGTCGTTAATAGTGACATAATTGACTCTTTTGATATCTTTGAGATAACTGTGCTGTGGGCCAACTGATGGATAGTCAAGACCACTAGCTACTGAATAAACCTCTTGGGGCTCTCCAGCCTCATCAGCCAACATATATGACTTGAATCCATGCATTATGCCAACTTTCCCTTTGGTCATAGTAGCGGCATGTTCGCCCATAGTCTCTATATCTCTTCCAGCTGGCTCAACCCCATAGAGACTGACATCATCATCTAAAAATGCACTAAATATCCCAAGTGCATTAGAGCCACCCCCTACACAAGCTACGATATGATCGGGTAATTTGCCAGTCATTTTCAAAAACTGCTCTCTTGCTTCTTGTCCGACAATAGATTGAAAGTCTCTCACCATCATAGGAAACGGATGGGGACCAACGACGGAGCCAATAGCGTAAAATTGGGTTATAGGATCACTTAAATACCCTTCAAATGCCGCATCAACAGCCTCTTTGAGAGTTTTTCTACCATGCGTTGCAGGTATCACTTTGGCTCCTAAAATCTTCATACGAACAACATTGGGATGCTCTTTTGCGATATCAACTTCACCCATATAGATATCACATTCAAGACCCACTAATGCTGCTGCAGTAGCTAAAGCAACGCCATGTTGCCCTGCGCCTGTTTCTGCGATAAGTTTTTTCTTGCCCATTTTTTTAGCTAACAGTGCTTCGCCTAAACAATGGTTTATTTTGTGGGCTCCTGTATGATTGAGGTCTTCCCTTTTGAGATAGATATTTGCACCATATTTTTTAGATAAATTTTTTGCATGAAAAATAGGGCTTGGTCGTCCCACATAGTGGGTGTATAAATCTTCTAGTTCGGCTAAAAAGGTACTATCTTGTTTGATTTTGAGATACGCATCTGTAATCTCATCTATGATAGTTTGTAGTTCTGGTGGGATATAACTCCCCCCATATTGTCCAAAATATCCTTTTTCATCTGGCATAGGGTGGGTCAAACTATTGGTTGCCATAGTAGTCCTTTTGATAAATTTTGGCAATATTATAACCCAAACAATATTTCATTGTGTTATAATTTGACAAAGGAGCCTCACTGTGTCGATCATAGAACATTTTTATACTATTGCCAAAATTCCACATTGTAGTTTTAAGGCCCATTTACTTAGAGATTTTTTAGTAGATTTCGGTAAAAAGTGTGGGTATGAAGTGAGTGTTGATAGTGCTCAAAATATACTTGTTTCAAAAGGCAAGCCCAAGCTTTGCCTGCAAGCACACTACGATATGGTGTGCATGGGTGATGCACCTAGGATTGAGATTATCAAGCAAGATGGGTGGCTAAAAGCGAAAAACTCATCACTTGGGGCTGACAATGGTATAGCTATAGCGATGATGATGGCACTCATGGAAGAAAAGCTTGAACTTGAGTTTTTACTCACATCAGACGAAGAGGTTGGACTCATTGGTGCCAATGGTGTTGAGTTTGAGCTTGAAAGTAAGTATATGCTTAATTTAGATAGTGAAGAAGAGGGTGAGATATGTATAGGGTGTGCGGGAGGAGTTGATATCAAAGCGACAAAACTACTCACCAAGATAAAAAATGAAGATACTTGCTATGAGATTCGTATAGAGGGTCTACCAGGTGGTCATAGTGGAGTTGATATAAGCAAGGGTGTTGCAAATGCAATTGTAGAGTTATCAAGTTTTTTAAATGAGATAGATATTAAGATAGTAGATATAGTAGGTGGAGAGAGAATCAATTCGATTCCTGCCAATGCAAAAGCTGTAGTCTCCTCAAAAGTAGATTTGACCTCAAGCCAAAGATTTACAACAACAAAAGTGGAGAAAAATGACTTTTGTTATAGAGAAGATATAGCAAAAATATTGGCAAATTTTAAACATGGAGTTTTAGAGTTTAACGACCAGTTGGGTATCCCAAATGCTAGTCAAAATCTAGCTTTAGTCTCCCTTGTGGATGATGTTTTGAGTATCGAAGTTAGCCTCAGGGCAATGAGCATGGATAAGCTTGAGAGTGTGAGTCAAGATGCGGAAAGATATTTTCAAGATTTAGGTTTTGAAGTTGAAAAAAAAGACAAATACCCTGCATGGAAACCAGAGCAAAATAGTTTTACTTCGTTGGTGGAAAAATCGATGCAAAATATAGTAGGAAAAAGTGAACTAAAAGCGATACATGCGGGGTTAGAGTGCGGAGTATTGAAGCAAAAATACCCCCATATACTCTTTGCCTCTATAGGTCCAACGATTAGATATCCCCATTCTGTTAGAGAAGAAGTTAAGATCTCCTCAGTAGAGCGTATCTTTGAAGTTGTAAAAAATATCGTTTTAATTCTAGATAAAAAGGATTCTATAGATGAAAACAATTTTTCAAAATCTTGATGAACTTGAAAGCCTAACTGAGTGCACTAGAGCGCAAGAGTTAGCAGGCAAGCTGAGACAAAAAATCAATTTACTAAAAAGTAAAAACGGGATTGCAAGTCTCCTTGGTAAAAAGAAAATAGCCAAAATTAATCGTGACATAGCGTATGAAGAAGAGTTAAAAGCACTACAAGTAGAGCTTATCAAGTTACAAAATTGGGTATATGAAAACAAAAAAAGAGTGATGATAATATTTGAAGGGCGTGATACAGCTGGAAAAGGTGGCACTATCAAAAGGTTTACCGAATATCTTAATCCTAGAAAATTTAGAGTAGTTGCACTCCCAAAACCAACCGAAGTTGAGATGGGGCAGTTTTATTTCCAGAGGTATTTTCAGCATCTTCCAAATCCTGGCGAGATTACCTTTTTTGATAGAAGTTGGTATAACCGTGCTATTGTTGAGCCAGTATTTGGATTTTGTACTCAAGAGCAGTATGAAAAGTTTATGAAGCAAGTACCAGAAATTGAGCACTCTTTGATTGACGATGGGATTATTATAATAAAATTTTGGCTAGATATCGACAAAGAGACCCAGCAGTTAAGGTTAAAAGAAAGGGTATCAAATCCACTCAAACATTGGAAGCTTAGTCCAATTGATGAAAAAGCCCAAGAGGTGTGGGATGATGTCACTTATTATAAAGATGAGATGTTTAGTCGTACCCATACAAGATATTCTCCGTGGATAATAGTAGACAGCAATAACAAAAAGCAAGCAAGACTTGAAGCGATTAGATATACACTCTCACAGCTAAATTATAATGGCAAGGAGGATGCAAAAATCAACTTTCATTGCGATCCAAACATAATAAAGCAATACCATAGTATTGCCCACAAGGAGAGCTAAATTTTTAAACTTTGAATCTCTTTTTGCTTTTGCAGAGATTTGCAAGTGGGCATTCGTTACACTTAGGATTTAGTGCCTTACAGTAGTATCTTCCAAAAAGTACCATCGCTTGATGGAGTCTATTTAGGTCGGTTTTAAATTTTTTTGTTAAATCCTTTTCTGTTTTTGTAGGGTTTGTTGCTTTTGACAATCCTAGCCTATGCGCAACCCGAAAAACATGTGTATCAACTGCCATCAAGTTTGCTCCAGTATATTCAAGCATCACAACATTTGCAGTTTTTTGCCCAACACCCGCTAGAGTTATAAGCTCTTTTTGTGTCAATGGGATATTACCACCAAATTGTTGCTCGACTTGTTGTGCCATCTTGATGAGGTTTTGGGCTTTGTTATTGAAAAAAGAGCATGAATTAATAAGATGCCTGACATCCTCTATCTTTGCTTTTGCCAATGATTTTATATTTGGGTAGCGTTGAAAAAGTTTTGGTGTGATGATATTTACCCTCTTGTCAGTGCATTGAGCTGAGAGCATAACTGCTACTAAGAGCTCATAGATGTTTGCATAGTTTAGCTCAGTAATACCGTCAGGATAGAGGCCAAGGAGTATCTCTTTGATAGCTAGTATCTCTGCTTTGGTTGCCATTTTCATAGAAGTAATTATATCACAAACTTCTCATATTATGTCGCTATATAACTATTAAGAAACTGTTTACAAAGATTGTGTAATATTTCAAAAAAAGTTTAAAAAGTTGGTTTAATGAAAAGAATAAAAACGATTTTAGCTCTTATATTAGCACATGCTATTGTCTTAGCTCAAGAAGTTTTAGTGCAAGTTAATGGTAAAGATATTACCCTAGAGGATGCTAGGTTTTTTGTCGCAAATACGCTATCTAATACCACTTATGAGAAATTGACTCTGGAACAAAAAGAGATGGTCAAAAATCGACTCATAGAAAAAACACTTTTTTCACAAGAGGCCATAAAAGATGGGATACAAGAAAGGTCTGAATTTAAAATCCATATTCAAAGACTCAAGGAAGATTTGCTAGTTAAAATGTGGATACAAGAGCAACTTGCCAATACAGTCGTTAGTGATAGTGAGGCATACGATTTTTATCGTGCCAATCAAGCTAGATTTACAGAGCCATCCATGTTGCATTTGCGTCATATTGTCCTTAGTGACAGGCAAGAGGCAATCTCTATGATCGAAGCCCTAAGTCAACTCGAAGGCAAAGAGCTAAGAAGCAGTTTTATATCTCTAGCTCAAGAGAAGTCTATTACAAAAACTGCAAAAAATGGTGGCGATATGGGGTTTGTCCCAACAAGCCAGCTTGATATTCAAAGCCTATCGATTTTA
>OMKS01002328.1_pt1 | contig 15922 bp, 15 predicted proteins | sample 1674721 | NCBI WGS metagenome assembly OMKS01 (sample SAMN06264996, study PRJEB25208) | sediment metagenome | isolation source: hot spring sediment | place: USA: California | collected 2014-09-02
GCGCGAATGCGCGGCAAAGTCAAGTATTTTTTATAAATTTTAACCATTTTTTACGTGGAGACTCTAAACTCTAGTAAGGAAAAACAATGCACCTGAAACGCGTTACACTACATCCGCAGAAGTATCCCGCTGCGGACCGCTATCCCTTCAATCTTGCAATTTTGAGGCAAACAGATCAGCTAGTGTTTGATACGCCGGTTACACTCTTTGTCGGAGAAAACGGTACGGGAAAATCGACGATTATGGAGGCGCTGTCCCGTCGATGCGGCATCCACATCTGGAGAAACACCCCCCGTAAGCGTTTTGAAGACAATCCATACGAGGAAACGTTCTGCAACTATATTTCCGTCGAGTGGATCAATGGTCGAGTACCGGGATCGTTTTTCGGTTCTTCCGTCTTTCAGGACTTCACTCAGATGCTTGACGAATGGGCGGCCGCTGACCCCGGCAACCTTGACTACTATGGTGGTAAATCGCTGGTGACGCAGTCACACGGTCAATCCATCATGTCATTCTTCAAGGCGAGATATAAAGTTAAGGGATTGTACCTTATGGACGAACCGGAAACGGCCCTTTCTCCGAAGAGCCAGATCGAATTGCTTGGTATCCTCACCGGCATGGGCGGTGACGGTCCCGCTCAATTCATTATTGCCACCCATTCTCCCATTCTGCTTGCATGCCCCGGCGCTACCATCTACAGTTTCGATCACATCCCGGTGAAGTCGGTATCCTACGAAGAAACGGAGCATTACCGACTATACCGGGATTTCATGACGAACAGAAGCACGTATCTGAGCAAGTCCTGATACTGTTTTGCTTTCAGAAACTTTCTATTCAATCGATAGTGTCAATCCGGGTTTAAATCTTTGTTTCATCTCCGAAAAAGTTGCTATCTTTTTCAGGATTTGAGGAATCAAGGGTTGGAGGATTCAAGTGAAACGACGACAGTGCGCGTATGTCTGATTTTTCTCATAACGTATTTTGTCAAAGAAAAACCACTCAACATACAAACACTTGAACCCCTGGCCGAGACCGATCACTTTAACTTCAACGATGGTCCGATGTTTCACGATTGTTTCTTTACATAAGGATTCACTATCCGCTTCAGCAACGCCGGGGCGGGCCCGGAACCCTTTAACCCTCGGATCCTCTTTTGCAACTAAAGAAATAAAGAGGCAATTTAAGAATCCTAGTGAGACGGATAAAGTCTTAATCCATAAAAATCAACACCTACAAATCTAAATGTTTGCACCAAACACGGTATAATATTCAGATAGATACTGACATATTCGAGTTTTAATACTCGACAGCCGGTGCAATCTTCATTACAATGCATTCCGCGTTGTGCTTCGTATATCAATCACCGGGGGTAACTTATGAGATATCTGCCCGTCGACAGTCAAATCTTCTCACAGAATCGTAAAAGGTTTTTCTCACGGCTTAAGCCGAAGTCTGTTGCCGTCTTCAACTCAAACGATGTCATGCCCACCAGCGCCGACGGAGTCCGTTCCTTCATTCAGGATGCCGACTTTTTCTATCTGACTGGCATCGACCAGGAGGAAAGTGTTCTTGTCCTGTGTCCCGAGGCGCGGGAAGAAAAACACCGGGAAGTTCTTTTTGTCCGCGAAACCGATGAAAAGACGGCTGTCTGGGAAGGACAGAAATACACCAGAGAGGAAGCCCGGAAAATCTCGGGGATTGAAAACGTTTACTGGAAGGGCGAATTTAATCAGATATTCAGGGGTCTCGTCATCGAATCCGAGCATGTTTATTTGAATACGAACGAACATCTAAGAGCCGATACGTCTGTTGAAACGAGGAGCGACCGGTTTCTCAAATGGTGCATGGAATCGTATCCCCTGCATCGCTACGAACGGGCCGCGCCGATCATGCATCGGCTCCGGGCGATCAAATCCGACCTGGAACTTGAACTGATAAAAGCCGCCATCGGTATCAGCGGCAAGGCATTCCGCCGGGTTCTCGGCTATATCAGGCCGGGTGTGCGGGAATACGAAATCGAGGCGGAGCTGCATCATGAATTTCTGATGAACCGCTCCCGAGGTCCCGCATATCAAACCATCGTCGCGTCGGGAGTCAATGCCTGTGTGCTCCATTACGTGAAAAACAACAGTCAGTGCAAAGACGGAGATCTGGTCCTCATGGATTTCGGCGCCGAGTATGCCAATTATGTATCGGATCTTACCAGGACCGTCCCGGTGAGCGGCTGTTTTTCGTCACGACAGCGTGACGTGTACGACGCCGTCCTGCGGATTCAGCGTGAAGCCATGAGGCTGCTGGTACCCGGTAGGCTGTTTCGCGACTATAATCGGGAAGTCGGATACATCGTGGAGCGGGAACTCATCGGTCTGGGACTGCTTCGCGTCGATGACGTAAAAGGCCAGGATCCCGATGCCCCCCTGTACAGGAAGTATTATATGCACGGCACGTCACATTTCATCGGGCTTAATGTCCATGATGTGGGCGACATGGCACATCCATTGAGTGCAGGAATGGTGGTATCCTGTGAGCCGGGGATTTACATCAGGGAAGAAGGAATCGGGATTCGACTCGAAAATGATATTCTTGTCACCGACAACGGTCCCGTTGATCTGACGGCCTCCATTCCTATCGAAGCGGATGAAATAGAGGAGTTGATGAGGCAATAGTGCGGGGGCCGTTGACGGCAGGGGGAGTTGTTGATTTTGTTCCCCGTTCCCCCGTTGGATCGGCGGCGGGCACGTAAATCCATGAGATGGTATCGTCCTTCTGCATGACCGGAATAATCACATCCGTCATCTGCGATTATTCCAGGTGAAGGCATCGTTCTTGAACCGAAGTGCCGGCCCGATGCAGATGCCGCATCGGTCGATTTTACATGGCGGAATTATTTTTACGGTAACCGGCATAGAGTTACCGGATGCTTCCGTAGATGCGGGGAAAACGGATCGGTAGTGGGGAAAATGAAAAACATTGTTATCGGCGCGGGAGCGGGTTATGCCGGAGATCGGATAGAGCCGGCGGAGGAACTGGTACGCAGCGGACGGCTCGACTATATCGTGTTCGAGTGTCTTGCCGAGCGGACGATCGCCCTGGCTCAACAGAGGAAATTGAATGATTGTAAGAAGGGTTATGATGAACTTCTTCCCCAGCGGATGATGCGGCTTTTACCCCATTGTCATGTCCATGGCGTGAAACTCATTACGAATATGGGAGCGGCAAATCCTTTGGCGGCACTTGAGATGACCGTGGAAATCGCTCAACGGCATGGCTTGGCGGGAATGAAAATCGCCGCCGTGACAGGTGATGACGTAAAGGATGTCATGACCGGACTGAACCCCGTCATCCTGGAAACAGGAAAACCCATGAGCGAGCTACGGTCCGATTGTGTTTCCGCCAATGCATATCTCGGCGCTGAGTCCATCGTGCCGGCACTGGCGTCCGGTGCCCATGTCGTCATTACGGGCCGCGTGGCCGATCCGTCGCTGTTTGTTGCACCCATGATGTACGAGTTCGGCTGGATGCCCGATCAATGGACACTACTGGGAAAGGGTACCGTCGTGGGACATCTCCTGGAGTGCGCCGGACAAGTGACGGGTGGATACTACGCCGATCCGGGGCGGAAGGATGTCTCCGGACTCGGCCGGCTCGGATTTCCCCTGGCTGAGATGACCGCCGCGGGCGATGCCGTCATTACGAAACTCGACGGCACCGGCGGCGTCGTCAATCTCGCCACGTGCAAGGAGCAGCTGCTCTATGAGATTGGTGATCCCTCAATGTATCTTACCCCCGATGTTACCGCTGATTTTACAGGGGTAACCCTGGAACAGGTCGGGCGGAATTGCGTATCCATCACCGGCGGCGGCGGACGGGAACGGCCTGACAGCCTCAAGGTAAGCATTGGATATCGTGACGGGTATATCGGAGAGGGTGAGATAAGCTATGCCGGTTTCGGAGCGGTAGACCGGGCCCGTCTCGCCGGTGATATTGTGAGGGAGCGGCTGCGCATCATGGGAGCACGATACCGGGAGATCCGGTATGATCTCATTGGAATGAACGCTCTCCATGGCAGGGCATCGGTTTTACAGAAACACTATCCCTACGAAGTAAGACTTCGTGTTGCCGCACGGACCGACACGAGAGACGATGCGGCGGTCATCGGAAATGAAGTGGAGGCGCTTTATACGAACGGTCCCGCCGCCGGAGGCGGCGCCCGTAAATTGATACGGGAAATCATGGCCGTAGGATCGTCGTTTGTTCCACGGGATGTGGTGCAAACGGAAATCACCATGAAAGAAGTGAAGTGACATGGCGCGGGTGAAGCTGTGGGAGATTGCTCATTCGAGGGCGGGAGACAAGGGAAATACGGCGAACATTTCACTGATTCCCTACGATGAGAAGCATTACGGCATTCTCAGGGAAGCGATGACTCCCGATGTGGTCAAAAAACATTTCGGTGACATGGTGAAAGGTGAAGTTATCCGTTACGAGCTTCCGAATATTCACGCCTTCAATTTCGTTCTTGAAGATGTCCTCGGCGGGGGCGTTACCTCGTCCCTTGCCCTGGATATGCATGGGAAATCCCTCAGCGGCGTATTGCTTGAGATCGAAATTGATCTGTAACGGGAAATGAACCGAGATGCGGGATATGTACGAAGATTCACGCCGTTGATCAATCGTGAACAGGACAGGGGGAGCACGGGGAGGCTGTCATGCCGTACAAACGGGAAAGGGCAACCCTCGGAGGAGGGTGTTTCTGGTGTTTCGAAGCCATCTATCGCGAGGTGAACGGAGTGGAGGCGGTGGAATCGGGGTATGCCGGCGGCACTGATCCGGACCCCACATACGATAAGGTATGCGGCGGCGCGACCGGCCATGCCGAGGTTGTGCAGATGACCTTTGATCCAGCGATCATTTCATTTAACGATATCTTGTATATCTTCTGGCGCATCCATGACCCGACAACGTTGAACCGGCAGGGCGCCGATGTGGGGACGCAGTATCGCTCGGTTATTTTTTATCACAGCGAGGAACAGAAACTCGTCGCGGAGAGATCCAAAGAGGAGGCGGCGGCATCGGCACTGTGGCCCCGTCCCATCGTTACGGAGATTACGCCGTTCAGCGCTTTTTATAAGGCCGAGTCGTATCATCAGAGATACTATGCCATGAACAGGAATCAGCCCTATTGCCGGGTCGTCATCGATCCGAAACTGAAAGAATTCAGGAGGAAGTATCAGTATACATTGAAGACACCTGGTCGGGAATCCGACGACACAAAATGACAGGTGACGGCATGCCGCCGTCGATTCGGAGATATGGGACTGTCGGAGTTTTAAAATGGTGACGTTTATCCTCCAATGGGATGGCCCCGTCGCTTTGTGTTGAATCCGTGAAGTCAGAACATGTAAAAAGTGCTCACTGCAAGGAGGCGAAAAATGAAGACGATCGGAATCGTCGGCGGAATGGGGCCGGAATCGACGATAGATTATTATCGGGGAATCATCGATGCATTCAAGGAGAAAGCCGGCGGATTTTCCTATCCCGAGATAATCGTGTACAGTGTCAATCTCAGTGAACTCTTGATGATGATGGAGAACAGGGAATGGACCAGGCTCACAAAATGGCTGGTCGAAAAGATCGAAGCGCTCCGCCGGGCAGGCGCGTCCTTTGCCGCAATCGGCGCGAATACGCCGCATATCGTGTTTGACAATGTTGATGCCCGGGCGTCCCTTCACGTTATCAGCATTATCGAAGAGACATGCCGAACGGCGAGTCACCGGGGCCTGAGGAAGCCGCTACTGCTCGGAACAAAATTCACCATGGAATCCGACTTTTTTCAGAAGCCGTTTCATGAAAGGGGCATGTCGGTCATCGTCCCCGAGTATGAAGACAGGGAGTATATCCACCTCAAGCTCATGTCCGAAATTGAGCTTGGAATCATGCGGGAATCCACCCGTGACGGGCTTCTCGCCATTGTAAAAAAAATGATGGCAAAAGAAGGCATTGATTCGGTCGTCCTGGGCTGCACTGAATTGCCGCTGATTTTGAGGCGGGATGAATTCGGGATCCCTTTTCTGAACACAACAGCCATTCATATCGAGAGTATTGTCACCTATTGCCTGTCAACATGATGAAAGGGTGGAAAAACACTGGAGAGCAGGGCATAAGAACCCGGTGATCGTAATGACACCGCAGTGGTGCAGACCAGAAAAGGGCGAGAGGCAATCATGAAAATCAGAAAGGCAACCGGAGACGATATCCCCGTCTTAACGGGACTTGTCCGAAACTCATTTCAGGATGTGGCACAACGGTTTCATCTCACGGAAGCGGATTGTCCCACACACCCGTCATTCTGCGCCGATGAATGGATTCGCAGAGACCGCCGTGCCGGGAAGGGCTTTTTTCTCCTGGAAGACGAAGATCCGGTGGGGTGCGTTGCCCTCGAGGCGGCTTCCGGCGGCGCGGGGGAAATACGTCGGCATCGGCATCATCGACGAACAACGTGGGTTAAAACGGTGGTACGAAACCCTTGGATTCCGTTAGACGGCAATCAGGAGATTTCCCCATCTCCCGTTCACTGTGGCATTCATGACCTGTTAAATCGGGGACGCACTCAATATCGAGAGGGGGAATCAGCAAAAGAAACCATGGCGTTTGCCCGTCGGTTATGCTAGTTTCTCTGTAGCACTTTCAGGAGGTCTACCGTGGACGCATTTTTTAACTACTTATCGACTCATCCCATAGCGGCGCTTACCGTCGCCGTTATTATATTGTTCATGACATATTTCGTCGTAAAAAAACTGCTGAAGGTTGCGCTGATACTGGGGCTCGTTTTAATCGGGGTCAGCGGTTATTTCTATTATCAGGCCCCGGAGAAATTCCCCGATAACATGAAGAGCACCATCAGTGACGTGAAGGAGCAAACGGGGAAGATTGCCGAACAAGGCAGAAATGTGGTCGATGTCGGGAAGGAAGTGTTGGATAAAGGGAAGGTTCTCGCCGATAAAGTTGAAAAAAAGGTCAAAGATGAAGCGGAGTCAGGGACGAAGAAGTAACCGTTAGAGGAGATTTATTTCCATGGCCCGCGGCGGACAGGCGGTAACGCAGAGTTCGCATCCTGTGCACTTTTCCGGGTCAAAAAGCACCTTGAACGTTTTGTCCTCGATGTATAACGCACCGGTTGAACAAAAGGCCACACATGCCCCGCAGTGAACGCACTTGTCTTGATTCTGCGTTACCCTGTCTGAAAGCGGTTCAACGGTGACGCCGGCCTTTTTCAGATATCGGATTCCCCGGTCGAAATTTTCCTTTGTCCCCGTCAGGTCGAGAACGAGCAATCCTTCCCGCCGGGGGAAAATCCGGGCTTTCAGGATATTGAACGCGAGATCATAATCTTTGACAAGGCGATGGACGATCGGCTGATCGACGATGTCCGCCGTGTAATGGATGATTATTTTTTTTGAAAATTGCTCTTCTTTTAACTTCTGATCCATGAACGCAATGCTAAGGCAATAAACGGAACGTGTCAAGAAATTAATGAGTTTTCCCCGTTCCTTATAAATTGAGAAGCGTATCCCACTCCAATGATTCAAACCGCCCGTGCAGGGAATGGTCGTCATCGATGACGTGGTATTCCACATTCGCAAAGACCGTCTCGGCGATTTTCTTCACTGCGGGCACAGGAACAACGGCATCCGAAGCTCCATGATAGACAATCACCGGCAGGGAAAGTGTTTTCTTCAGACAGGAGTGAAATTCTTCCATATTGAGCGCCGGCGCCAAGAGTATAAGCTTTTTGATTTTCTCCTCATTTTCACAGGCATACACGGCAGCCATTAAGCCGCCGTAGCTGGACCCGACCAGTATGACGGTGTCCCTTTGCTTCAGCAGAGTGTTGAGCTTATCCATTCGTTGCCGGAACGTTCCCGGATAGTCTTCAACGATCATGTCGGGATAGCGTTCCTTGAAATAGACTCCCTTGGTTCCCTGGCTGCTGCTTTCCAGTCCGTGAATAAACACCCGGGTAATGGATGGCATACTGGATTCCTTTCAATAAAATGTTCTTTACACCGGCAATCAAAAGAGTCCCGACATGGTGCCGTTCAGAAAGGTCCGGATACGAGATACCCGAGATCCTTGATACTCGGGACACATGGGCGTTTTTCAACGCTCTGCGGAATTTTCGATGTGCCGACGGCACAATGGCCGATCGGATATCGAACAGTATAATCGAGAACACGGGGCCGGAGTATGGCAGGGTGAAATCATGTATTGTATCGTTTCCAAACCCCACAAGACGCCAACAACGCCGAACTTGAGAACCCGGCCGTTTGACGTTCCGCTGCTGTTTTCTCCGTTACCGATGCCCCGTGTACATACTATTCAGTGAGGAATATTGCAAGAAGATCGAATGATCCCTGTGAAGAATATTGATTTATCAAGATCAGGTGTGTTAGTAAGACCAATTTCGGGAAGGAGTTTCCATGTGTACCGTGATTCCATTCAAGGCGCTGAGACCAAAAAAAGAATTCGTCAAGGATGTGGCGTCATATCCCTATGACATTCTTGATTCAAAGGAAGCGCGGGCTCTTGCGGAAAACAATCCGAGAAGTTTTCTCCATGTTGTCAAGGCTGAGATTGATCTGCCGGAAGACGTTGATCTTTACGACGACCGCGTATATGAAATGGCAAGGGAAAATTTCCATCGGTTTATCCGAGAGGGAATTTTGATTCAGGATTCACAACCCTGCTTTTATGTTTATCGACAGCGCATGGGTGATCACGAACAGTGTGGAATAGTAGGCTGTGCCGGTATCGACGACTATAATACGGGCCGTATCAGAAAGCATGAGTTGACTCGTGAGGATAAGGAGAAAGATCGTACGAAGCACATCGACAGGGTGAACGCTCAGACCGGACCGGTATTCTTGATTTATCGAAAACGACCGTCGATTGACAGTATTGTTGAATCCGTCATAACAGGTCGTCCCGAATACGATTTTACGGCCGATGACGGGATCGTTCATACTGCATGGATCATAAGTGACGGCGACGTGATAGAGAAAATCCGGACGGAATTTCAGGCAGTCGATGCTTTTTATGTCGCCGACGGTCATCACCGGGCGGCGTCTGCCGCCGCTGTGGCAAAGCTGAGAGGATCGGCGGGTCGCGATGATGAAACCGCCCCGTTCAATTACATGCTGTCGGTTATATTTCCCGACGATCAGTTAAAAGTTCTCGATTACAATCGTGTCGTCCGTGATCTGAATGCCCTGCATACAGGTGAATTTCTCAACCGTCTCCGGGAAGATTTCATTGTTGTCGAAGATTTCGAGAAGAAATTACCCCGAAGAAGCCATGAATTCGGCATGTATCTCAAGGGGCGGTGGTATGGTTTGACCGCAAAGGAACATCTTTATGCGGGAAAAGACGTCATTGATCAGCTTGACGTTTCCATTCTCCAACTTCATGTTCTGGCCCCTTTTCTCGGCATCGGCGACCCGCGGACGGATGAACGAATCACCTTTGTCGGCGGGATCAGGGGGATGGCTGAGCTGGAGCGGCTCGTTGATTCCGGTGACTATGCCGCGGCATTTTCACTTTTTCCTACAACGCTCCCGGAACTGATGAACGTTGCCGATTCATCGAGAATGATGCCCCCCAAATCGACATGGTTCGAGCCGAAACTCAGAAGCGGTCTGTTTGTGCATCTTCTGGAGTAACTATCGTATCCGGTTTGCGGCCTTCAAATTTTCCATCGCCATTGCGACAGCCTTTTTCATGACGAGACGGACGGAACGGAGGGCATATTCGTCACCGAGCACCCGCAGTTTATTTTCTTTATCTACTATTTGACCTGATACGGCTCCCACACCGATAAAAGAACCGGCCTGGTGGACGGGCACGGTTTGCATTTCATGAACCTGAAACGCCCAGTGGAGACTTTCCAGGGTCGCCTCTATCCCGCCGTTGCGCTCCCAGCCCACGGTCAGGGCAACGCCGATCTTGCCCCGCAAGGCCATGTGTTGCTGCTTTCCGAAGATGAAACATCGAGATCGGTCGACAAGGCACGCCATGACCCCGGACAGCCGCATGAAATAGACCGGCGACGCCAGGACAAGAATATCGCATTCTCCGATCTTTTTGAGAATAGGCAGGGCGTCATCATTGATGGAGCAGAGTTTGTCGGCGGTCTGTTTTGCCATGCACCAGTTACAGTGGATACAGTCACCGATGGAAAGACCTCTGAGGCTGATCGTTTCAGTTATAACGCCGCCTTCCGCAACTGCCGCCTGAAGGGCGTAATCAAGGAAATGCGCGACATTGCCTCTTTTGATGGGGCTCGAAGTAATCCCCAGAACCCTGCATGCCGTATTGCCCATGAAAACCTTCCTCCTTTTCTGTGGTGATCATTTCCCAATCGGTGTTTATCACTGAGTTCATGCGGTCGTGGCTGCACCATAGTACAGGAAGATCGGAACAGTCAAATATTTTCCATGATTATCGGGGCATATTCAATCTATTGATCGGGCTCAACAATCATGGTAATGTCCTTTTTCCAAATAACGGGACACGGGGAAGCATGGATAATCGGTTCTATAATCTGATCGTAATCCTGGGACCGACGGCGTCGGGCAAGACAAGGCTCGCAGCGATGCTTGCCAGGGATATGAAGTCGGAGATACTGTCCGCCGATTCACGGCAGGTCTATCGCGGGTTGGATCTGGGAACGGGAAAGGATCTCGACGAATTTACCGTTGATGGAATCAGCGTGTCCTATCATCTGATCGATATCGTGAATCCCCACTATGAATTCAACGTCTTCGAATATCAGCAACGGTTCTACGAATGCTATTCCCTTCTTTTGAGGAAGGGAATACTTCCCATTATGGTAGGGGGGACAGGGCTCTACATCGAAGCGGCATTGAAAGGCTACCGGATGATCGAGGTGCCTGAAAATGAAGAATTCAGAAAGAAGGCGGAAACCCTGCACATGCAGGAACTGCGTTCACGATTGCTTGCCGTCAACCCTGATGTCCACAATACGACGGATCTTGTCGACAGAAGCCGCCTGATCAGGGCTATCGAAATTGCGGAGTATTCTCGGGATCACTCGACATCCCGGCATATGAAACATCCCGACATCAGACCCCTTATAATCGGCGTCAGGTGGGACCGTTCCGTTTTGCGTCGGCGGATTACCGAACGATTACACAAGCGGCTCGACGCGGGAATGGTCGACGAGGTGAAGTGTCTCCATGATTCCGGAACGAGTTGGGAGAAGCTTTCGTTCTTCGGACTGGAGTATCGCTATATCAGTTTCTACCTGAAGGGAGACATCACCTATGATGAGATGCTGCGGACATTGAACACGCGGATTCACCAGTTCGCAAAGCGGCAGGAAACGTGGTTCAGACGGATGGAACGGCAGGGAATCATCATACACTGGATCGGGGGAGACGATTACGGCGGCCTGAAAGCACTCGTTGAATCGATGATTAATGCCGATGATGCCTGAAATCATACAAAAATACTGCGACAGATATGCCGTGGGCCCGATGTGGCGTGTCAATGCCGGTGATAGGGACAGTATCAATACCGTCATCGTGATTCCCGCCCTCGCTGAGAGTGAACGTCTTTTCAGAACCCTTGGGAGCATTTCGAGAAATCCAGAGCCCGAGCGCCTGCATACAATGGCGCTGTGCGTTGTCAACAATCGTCACCCTGCCCATGCGGGCCTCAATGATTGTGAGGATAATCAGAAAACATTGCGAATTCTGGATCGACTCATCCACGGCGTCATGCCGCAGGAAGGAGAACGAGAGCCCGATCTTTTTCACGATCTTGAGACAATTCTCGAAAACGACCTCAGGCTTGCCTGTGTCGATGCATCATCACCGGGCCGTGAAATGCCCGATAAGGTCGGGGGCGTCGGGTTGGCGAGAAAGATCGGTTTTGATCTGGCATTACCCCTGTTCGACTATGAAAATGAAAGGCTGCGACTCCTGCTGTCACTGGACGCGGATACGCTGGTGGAAAGAAATTATGTGAGTGCAGTACGGCGGTATTTCAAGACGGAAAATGTTCCCGCCGCGGTGGTAAGCTTTGCCCACAGCGAGGCGTCGAACCGGGAAGAGCAGGCCGCCATCTTGTGCTATGAAATCTTCCTTCACTACTATGTGCTCGGACTGCTGTTTGCAAAATCACCGTACGCCTATCACTCAATCGGCTCGACCATGGCCTGCACCGCCGAGGCCTATGCCGCGGTTCGGGGCATGAATAAGAGAAAAGCGGGAGAGGATTTTTATTTTCTCAACAAGCTGGCAAAGCTCGGTCCCATCGGAACTGTGACGACGACGACGGTCCATCCGGCTCCACGCCGGTCCGACCGCGTTCCATTCGGTACGGGAAGGCGTATTTCCCGGTTTGTCAGCGGAGGTTCCCGGGAATACATGGTATATGACCCGGCAATCTTTCTTATTGTAAAAGACTGGCTTACCGTTCTGGATTCATGGGATGGCGAGAATGAACGGACGCTCTCGTCGGCAGCGGCGGCCATTCATCCGTCCCTGGAGAGCTTTCTTCAAGAGCTTCACTTTGACGATATCGTTCTCCGGCTGAAGGCAAACAGCGGCGGCGCCGCCACGTTTCGAAAACATCTTTCATGCTGGTTCGACGGATTCAGAACGTTGAGGCTCATCAACTATTTATCAAGAAATGTCATGCCGCCGATGGATATGTTCAGCGCCGTCGAACGAATGGTGTCATTCATGGGCGGGACCCTGCCGGTTCGGATAAAGCCCGGCAATGTTCCGCTTCTTGACGAACAGCAGGCCATACTTGATTGTCTTCGGGCGGTCGAGAATGAATGCGGCGGTACATGTACCCTATGAGTGATGAGCGGTTGGCGAAAAGTGAGAAACAGAGTTGTTGTTTCCGATTGACGATTTCGCGTTTCCATATAAGTTTCCAGATTTCTCTTTAATGAACAAAACGTCATGATTAGACATTGATTGCTTTCAATCCTTCATGCTAATATGGTGCCAAAATGTGAAAACGAGGTGTCGAGGTTGTCGGAAGAGTCAGGAACGCCGAAGAGGAGAAAAACCAAACCTGTTTATGTCGGATCTGTTAAAATTGGAGACAATGCGCCGGTTGTTGTTCAATCAATGACTTGCACCGACACGAGAGATATAGAATCGACGGTTGACCAGATAATAAAACTGGAGGACGCGGGGTGTGAGATTGTACGGGTCGCCGTCCCCGATAAAGAGGCGGCAGCGGCTGTGGCCGAAATTAAGCGCCGAATACATATTCCGCTTATTGCGGATATCCATTTCAATGACACGCTTGCCATTCAGTCCATCAGGAACGGGGCCGACTGTATCAGAATTAATCCCGGCAACATAGGTAAGGACAGGCTGCCTGAGATTATCAAGGTCGCTCGAGAACATGGCATATCCATGAGAATCGGGGTAAACGCCGGATCTCTGGAGAAGGATCTGCTGGAGAAATACGGAGGCCCGGCTCCGCAGGCCCTTGTCGAGAGCGCTCTTCGAGGCATCGAGTATTTCGAAGACCGGGGATTCGGAAACTTCAAGCTGTCGTTGAAATCATCAAGTGTTTCCGCCATGATAGAGGCCTACCGCGTCATCGCGGACGAGACGGACTACCCTCTTCATCTCGGCGTTACGGAGGCGGGAACCCTTGTCAATTCGGCGATCAAGTCATCCATCGGTATCGGAACGCTTCTCTACGACGGGATCGGCGATACCATCAGGGTGTCCATAACGGGAGATCCCGTCAGTGAAGTATCGGTGGCGTACGGAATCTTGCGGGCGTTGAACATCAGAAAGGTGGGGCCCGATATCATATCATGTCCGACCTGCGGACGATGCGAGATAAACCTCTTCAAACTGTCGGAGGAGGTTGAACGGCGACTTGCGGGGATGAAAGAGTATCTCAAGGTGGCCATTATGGGGTGTGTGGTGAATGGCCCCGGTGAAGCCGCGGAAGCGGATGTGGGCATTGCCGGCGGGCGAAACCAGGGGTTGCTGTTCAAACGGGGAAAAGTGGTGCGAAAGATTCGGGAAGAAGAGTTTGTCGAAGCGTTGATCGATGAAATAAACACGGTGATATCGAAATGAATGAACGTTCAGTTGCACGCCCGCACCTGTCGATCGCTGACCGCTGTGAGCTGATTGCTGAAAGCTTACTATAAGGAGGAACGATGCGCTATTCAGAAATGTTTTTGCCGACGGGGAGAGAAACTCCATCCGATGCCGAGGTAACCAGTCACCGGTTGATGGTGCGATCGGGAATGATCAGAAAACTGACAAGCGGAATATACTCCTATCTTCCACTGGGATACCGCGTCATCAAAAAGGTGGAACAGATCATCCGCGAAGAAATGAACAGGGCCGGAGCGCAGGAAGTCTTTCTCCCGGCGGTCCAGCCCTCGGAACTGTGGATCGAGTCGGGACGATGGAAGATGTACGGCAAGGAACTCCTGAGATTCAAAGACCGCAATAACAGGGATTACTGCATCGGGCCGACCCATGAAGAAGTTATCACAGACCTCGTCAGAAACGAAATCCAGACCTATCGTCAGCTTCCGAAAAACCTCTATCAGATTCAGACAAAATTCCGCGACGAGATACGTCCCCGTTTCGGCGTGATGAGATGCCGGGAATTCGGCATGAAGGATGCGTACAGTTTTGACGTGGATGAACACGGGGCGGAGGTAAGCTACGGGAAGATGTTCGAGGCGTACAAGAGAATTTTCAGTCGCTGCGGTCTTCAATTCAGACCGGTTGAAGCGGATTCGGGGAGTATCGGCGGCAGCTTTTCCCATGAGTTTCTTGTCACGGCTGATTCGGGAGAGGACGGCATGGTATACTGCTCCTCCTGTGAGTATGCGGCTAATCTTGAAAAGGCCGAAGTGACCCGTCCGGACAAAGAACCGGTTAATGAATCAGAATTTCTTCCGGTTGAGGAGATTCATACGCCCGATGTAAGAACGATCGAAGAGGTCAGCGAATTTCTTACGGTTACCCCCCTCGATATCGTCAAAACGCTTATCTTTGTCGCCGACGCAACGCCGGTGGCCGTCTTGATCCGCGGGGATGAAGAAGTCAATGAAATCAAACTGAAAAACTATCTGGGCTGTGATGAACTTGAGCTGGCAACGGATGATATTGTCCAGGAAGTGACGGGCGCTCCCAAGGGGTTTGCCGGCGGCATCGGAATCAAGGCTGAGATATTAGCCGATTATTCGCTGACGAACATGCGAAATTTTGTCATGGGGGCGAACAAGGAAGACTGCCACGTTAAAAACTGTAATATCGGCAGAGATTTCAAGGTCAAGGCCTTCGCCGATCTCAGGCTGGTGACGGAAGCTGATTCATGCCCCCGGTGCGGCCATCCCATCAAGTTTGCCCGGGGCATCGAGGTCGGTCACGTGTTCAAGCTGGGAACGAAATACAGCCAGGCGATGAAGGCGACGTTCCTCGATAAGGATGGGAAAGAAAAATTAATGATTATGGGGTGCTACGGTATCGGTGTGGGGCGAACGGTCGCCGCATGCATCGAACAGAACAATGACGAAGACGGGATTGTCTGGCCGATGGCGATTGCGCCGTATCATGTCATTATATCACCGGTGAATATGAAGGCGGATGAGTTGTCCCGGGCGGCTGAGGATCTGTATGAAAAACTGAACGCAATGGGTGTGGAAGTGATTCTTGACGATCGTGACGAACGGGCAGGCGTCAAGTTCAAGGATGCCGATCTCATCGGAATTCCGTTGCGTCTCACCATGGGACCGAAAAAATTCGCCGAAGGTAAAACGGAAGTGAGATTCAGGAAATCCGGCGAAGTCCGGGAACTCGATCTGAACGGAGCAGCGGAGTACATTGCGGATATT
>OMKS01002329.1_pt1 | contig 15918 bp, 17 predicted proteins | sample 1674721 | NCBI WGS metagenome assembly OMKS01 (sample SAMN06264996, study PRJEB25208) | sediment metagenome | isolation source: hot spring sediment | place: USA: California | collected 2014-09-02
TGAGACGTCAGCCCGCCTTGGGCGGCCATTCGGCGCCGCGGGCCTCCATGTAGGGGCGGAAATATTCGCGGAAAGCGGGGAAGCCCTCGACCAGCATCAGGAATTCCTCGCGGTTCGGGACCAGAACCCTTGTGTCCTCGACCGCGCGCACGGTGGTCTTGCGCCGCGTCGCGCCAAGGATCAGCCGCTCGCCGAAATGCCCGCCGGGGCCGATCCGGCGCACATGGCGCTCTCCGGTCGCCGGGTCGGTCCGCTCCATCTCGACCGCGCCCGAGATCTCCGAATGGGACCCGTCCGAGCGGTGGCCGGCCTCATAGACGATATCGCCCGCGCGGAAATGGGCATAGCGCATCGGCGCGCGCGGCAGGGCGCGCAACTGCACGACGCTGCGCGCGCCCAGCATGTCCAACGTCCAGTTCACCATGACCTTGATCCGCGTGCCCATCCCCGGCAGCAGCGCCAGGTAATAGGACCGCCACAGCACCCAGGCCGGGAAACCGGTCAGTTGCATCCCGAACACCTCGGCCACACCGCGATGCGCGCCCAGCGATGCCAGCGATCCGCGCGAACGGTAGGCGAAGGGCCTGACCGGCTTGCCCCAGACGGCGGCGGCGATGTTGCGGGCAATGCGCTCGGCCTCGCGCACGGCGAATTGCGCGGTGGGCGGCGCGAAATCGGTGCGCGCCTCGGCGCCGTCCTTCAGCGGGATCAGCGCGCAATCGCCCAGCGCCCAGACATTGTCATGCCCCTTGACGCGCAGCGTGCGGTCCGCCGTGATGCGGCCATGCTGGCTGGGCAGGCCCATGCGCGCGACAACCGGCAGGGGCGAATTGCCGATGGTGGCAACGATGGTGCGGGTGTCGATCACCTTGCCGGTGGTGGAGACAAGCTGCGTGCCCGTGGCCGAGGCGACGCCGGTATTCAGCTTGAGCTCGACCCCGTGGCGGGTCAGGTGATCGGCGGCATAGCGCGCCAGCCGCTCGGGCATCTCGTTGAGGATGCGCGGGGCGAATTCGACCAGTTGCACTCGCACCTCCGAGGGGTCGATGCGGGGATGGAATTTCAACGACCGGTCGATCAGTTCCTTCATCTCGCCCACGGTCTCGACCCCCGAGAACCCGCCGCCGATCACGGGGTGAAGGTCAGCGCGCCGCGCTTGGTCGCGGGCACCTGGCTGACCTGGGCATGTTCGAGCTGCTCGATCACATGCTCGCGCAGGCGCCGCGCATCCTCCAGCGTCTTCATCTTGAGCGCGTGTTCCTCAAGCCCCGGGGTGCGGGACAGGTCCACCCCCTGCCCCAGCGCGATCACCAGATGGTCATAGCGCATCTCGGTCGGGCGGCGCTGGATGCCCTGGAACACGGTGACGATGCGGCGTTCGAAATCCACGCTGTCGATCTGCGCCTTGCGCACGAACACGCCCCTGAGCAGAAATCGCAGCGGCGAAACCGCTTGGCCCGGCGTGATCGAGCCCGCGCCGACCTCGGGCAGAAGCGGCTGGAAGACGAAATAGTTGTCTGCATGGATCAACTCGACCCGCACCGACTTGCCCAGCCGCTTTCGCAGCGCCCGCGCCGCATACATGCCGCCGAAGCCGCCCCCCCCCAGAACGACGATCCGATCCGCCATGGCGACCCCTTTCTTGCTGCGGTGCAGCATAACGCGTCCGGCGCCGCGGACCAGAGGCATTCGCCGCATGCCGCGATTGCCCTTTTCGCAAGGCTGTGGCAAGGCCCGGCCGATGACACTGTCCCGCCCCCTTTCCGCTTATCTGGCGTTCTGCCGCTTGCTTGACCGCGCCACGCTCGCCCTGTGCATCAGCGCGGGCCTGTTGCTGACCGGCGCGGTGCTGGCCATCGTGGTGCTGCGCTACGGCTTTGGCATGGGCTTCATCCAGTTGCAGGATGCGGCGGGTTACGCCTTTGCGGTGCTGGTGGCGTTCTCGTTGCCGGTGACGCTGGCGCGCAACGGGCATGTCCGGGTCGAGGCGATCTCGGAACGCCTGCCCACGGCCTATCTGCGCGCGGCAGATGCCGTGGCGCTGGTCCTGTTCCTGATCCCGGTCTTCGGCCTGATGATCCGCGCCTACTGGCCGGAGCTTGCCTATTCCTGGTCGATCCGCGAAGGCTCGGTCGAGACCGGAGGCATGCCGGGGCTTTACCTTGTCAAGACCGCGCTGCCGGTCGCCGCGGCGATGATGATCCTGCAAGGCATCGCCCAGTTCCTGACCCCCAGGGTCAGCGGATGACCGGGGCCGAGGGCTTCCTGCTGGCGATGGGCCTTGGGCTTTTCGCGGGTATCCTGAGCGGCATCCCGGCGATGCTGGCGATCGCGGGCGTGCCGCTGGTCACGGCGCTGATCGCTGCGGTATTCGGGGTGTTCGACCTTTCCTTCCTGAACTTCTATCCCGCACGGGTCTGGGGGGTGATGTCGAACCGGCTATTGATGGCGGTGCCGCTCTTCATCCTGATGGGGGTGCTGCTGGAACGCGCGCGTCTGGCCGAGCGGATGCTGGGCGTTCTGGCCCGGCTGACCGGCGGATCGTCGCGCGGCATGGCGCTCAGCGTGCTGGCCTTTTCGGCGCTGATCGCGGCATCCACCGGCATCATCGGGGCGACCGTGGTGATGCTGGTGCTGATCGGCCTGCCCGCGATGCGCGCGGCGGGCGTGGACAAGCGGCTGGCGGCGGGGCTGATCTGCGCCTCCGGAACGCTGGGCCAGGTGATCCCGCCCTCGATCGTGCTGGTGTTGCTGGGCGACCAGATCGGCAATGTCTATCTCGAGGCGCAGCAACGCGCGGGCAATTTCGCCCCTGATGCCGTCTCGGTCGGCGATCTTTTCGCGGGCGCGCTGGTCCCCGGCCTGATGCTGGTGGCGTTTTACGCGCTCTACGTCGCGTTGCGGCTCAGGCCCCTGCCCGACGCAACCCGCGCCCCGCGCGACCCCGTGCCCCCGGCCGAAGTGCTGTTCACCTTCCTGCCGCCGGTCCTGCTCATCGTGGCGGTGCTGGGCTCGATCCTTGCGGGCGTCGCCACCACCACCGAGGCCGCGGGGCTGGGCGCGGTCGGCGCGCTGTTGCTGGCCGCCCATGCGGCCGAGCCGCTGCGCGCGGGCCGCTGGCTGATCGCGGGCGCGGGCCTCGCGGCGCTGGCGCTGGTGGGGATCGGCATGGGCGGCATGGGCCGCGCCGCGCCGGGCAGCCCCGCGGCGTTGGCGGCACTGGGTGCCGCGCTGGTGATCGGGCTGGGCACGCTCTGGGGCACGCTGTGGCTCTGGGCGGCGGGGCTTCTGCAAGGCGCGATGACCGGGACGATCCGCATCTCGGGCATGGTCTTCGGCATCGTGGTCGCGGCCTCGCTGCTGGCGCTGGTGTTCCGCGGCTTCGGCGGCGACCGGATGGTGGCCGAGATGATGGCGGCCCTGCCCGGCGGCACCTATGGCGCGATCGCGCTGGTGATGGTGCTGATCTTCCTGTTGGGCTTCCTGCTGGAGGCGGTCGAGATCATCTATATCGTGATCCCCCTGCTGGGTCCGCCGATCCTGAGCACCGACATTTCGCCGATCTGGTTCGCCATCCTGATCGCGATGAACCTGCAAACCTCGTTCCTGACCCCGCCCTTCGGATTTGCGCTGTTCTACTTCCGCTCGGTCGCGCCACCCGACATCACCACGCTCGACACCTATCGGGGCGTTATCCCCGTTGTCCTGTTGCAGTTGGCCGCCCTTGGGGTTCTGATCGCCTGGCCCGGGCTTGCCACATGGCCGCCGCACCAGGTTTTCCGCTGAGACCGAAGAGGACCGACATGGACCGCAGAACCTTCCTGACCACTGGCGCCGGTGTCGCCGCCGCTGGCACGCTGGCCGCCCCGGCCGTTGCGCAGGGCAAGATCACCTGGAACCTGCCCACCGCCTTTCCAAAGAACGCCCCCGCCGTCGGCACCAATGTCGTGACCTTCGCCGAGAAGGTCGCCGCGATGTCGGACGGCCGGCTCAGCTTTACCGTGCATGGCGCGGGCGAACTGGTGCCCGCCTTCGCGGTCGAGGATGCGGCTCAGGCAGGCAACGCGCCGGTGGGCCACGGGCCGACCTATTACGCGGCGGGCAAGAATCCGGCGCTGCACTGGTTCACGGGCGTTCCCTTCGGGATGACTTCGGCCGAGCATTTCGCCTGGCTGCGCTGGGGCGGCGGACAGGCGATCTGGGACGAGATCTATGCCCAGCGCAATCTCAAGCCCTTCTATTCGGGCAATTCCAACACCCAGTCCGGCGGCTGGTTCAAGCGCCCCGTCGAAAGCGTCGACAGCTTGCGCGGCATGAACATGCGCATCGCCGGGCTGGGCGGCGAGATCTACCGCAAGCTCGGCGTCAACGCGGTGCTGATGCCGCCGCCCGAGATCTTCCAGGCGCTGCAATCGGGCGCGATCGACGCCGCCGAATGGGTCGGGCCGATGCTGGATCAGGCGTTCGGGCTGCAAAAGCTGACGGATCTGTGCTATGTGCCCGCCTTCAACGAGCCGGGCGCGGGGCTGGCCATCGTCTTCAACGCCGATGCCTGGGCCGAACTGACTCCCGGCCTGCAAGCGATCTGCGAGGCGGCGGCCTATGCCGCAGCCCTCGAGGTGCAGGCGCAGTTCGACTATTACAACGCCAGGGCAATGGCCGATCTCAAGGCGCAGGGCGTGCGGTTCCTGCCCTTCCCCGAGGACGTGATCGCCGCGCTGCGGAACGCCTGGGCCGAGGTTCAGGACGACTTGACCGCGGCCAATGCCGATGTCGAGAAGGTGCGCGAAAGCTATGACGCCTATCTGGCCCAGGCGCGCGACTATGCCGGCGAAATGATCCTGCCGCTGCTCAAGGGCCGGATCTGAGCATCGGGGCCGGTCGTCCAGGCGGCCGGCCCTAGCCTTCGCGGGTCTCGCCTTCGAGGATCGCGGCCAGCCCCGCCCGGTAATCGGGATGGCGCAGGTGGATGCCGAGTTCCGTCTTGATCCGGTCGTTCCGCACCCGCTTGGATTCCGCATAGAAACTGGCAGCCATCGGGCCAAGACCGGCGCCCTCGAACGGGATCTCGGGGGGCAGCGGCAGGCCCAGCATCCTTGCGGCAAAGGCGATCACGTCCTGCGCGGGCGCGGGTTCGTCATCGGCGACGTTGTAGACCGCACCGGGATTCGGCCGCGCCATCGAGGCGGCAAGCACCTGCGCGATATCCTCGACATGGATGCGCGAGAAGACCTGCCCTTCCTTGACGATCCGCTGCGCATTGCCCTCGCGCAGCCGGTCGATGGCAGACCGGCCCGGACCATAGATGCCCGGCAGCCGGAAAATGTGCAGCGGCAGGCCCAGCGCCGCCCATTCCGCCTCGGCCGCGACGCGGGCCGCGCCGCGCCCGGTGGCAGGCGTCAGCGGCGTCGTCTCGTCGACCCAGCCGCCCCGATGGTCGCCATAGACCCCCGTTGTGGACAGGTAGCCGACCCAGACCAGATGCCGGGCCGCGCGCAGCGCCTTGCCCAACGCAGCAACCACCGGATCGCCACCGGCCCCGGGCGGCACGGAGGACAGGACATGGGTCGCCGCGGCCAGCGCCGGGCGCAGATCGTCGCCGGGCCAGATCACCGGCTCGACCCCTTCGGCGCGCAGCTCGTCCGCCCGCGCCGGGCTGCGGGTGGTGCCGATCACGCGCCAGCCCGGGCCAAGCGACCGGCCCAGTTCGCGCGCGGAATAGCCATGCCCGACGGAAAGTAGCGTTCCTGTCATGCGCCCAGCATCGCGCGCCCGGCGCCGCGCGGCAAGGGGGCGCACGTAGGGCTTGCGCCGGGCGGCCAAAGCGTGAAACCTGTCCCGGCACAGCCCAGGGACGCCACATAGATGCAGGACCATGCCGATGAACTGCCGCTTGTCGGCCCCGAACTGCCCGGAGCGGAGGCATTCACCGATGCCGGGGCGGCGGTCGCGCGGCTGGCCGGGATCTACCAGACCTCACGCAGTTTCCTGCGCGAGCGGTTCCGCGAAACCCTTGCGGGCCAGGCGCCGCGGGCGCGGTTCCGCGCGGTCTATCCGCAGGTGCGCTTTTCAACCGCGACCCATGCCCAGGTCGACAGCCGCCTGAGTTTCGGCCATGTCGCCGAGCCGGGAACCTATGCCGCGACGATCACGCGGCCGGACCTGTTCGCCAATTACCTGCGCCAGCAGATCGGCCTGTTGATCGCCAATCACGGCCAGCCCGTGGTGATCGGCCCGTCAGAGACGCCGATCCCGGTGCATTTCGCGGTGACGGGCGAAACCGGGCTGTCGGTCCCGCAAGAGGGCGTTCTGGACTATCCGCTGCGCGATCTGTTCGACGTGCCCGATCTGAACACCACAAACGACGACATCGTGAACGGCACGCTGTCGCTGGCCGAGGGTGCCCCCCGCCCGCTGGCCCCCTTCACCGCGCAGCGCGTGGACTACTCCCTGGCGCGGCTTGAACATTATACTGCCACCGCGCCCGAGCATTTCCAGAACCACGTCCTTTTCACCAACTACCAGTTCTATGTCGAGGAATTCGAGGCGTTCGCCCGTGCCGCGCTGGCCGATCCGGCCTCGGGCTACACCGCCTTCGTCGGCCCCGGCAATGCCGAGATCACCGCGCCCGACGCGCCCCTGCCCGCCCCGGCCAAGCTGCCGCAGATGCCGACCTATCACCTGAAACGCGCCGACGGGCAGGGCATCACGCTGGTCAATATCGGCGTCGGCCCCTCGAACGCCAAGACCGCGACCGACCATATCGCGGTCCTGCGCCCGCATGCCTGGCTCATGGTCGGCCATTGCGCCGGGCTGCGCAACAGCCAGCGGCTGGGCGATTTCGTGCTGGCGCATGGCTATCTGCGTGACGATCACGTTCTGGACGACGATCTGCCGGTCTGGGTGCCGATCCCGGCGCTTGCGGAAATCCAGGTCGCGCTTCAGGAAGCGGTGGCCCAGATCACGCAGCTTGACGGCTATGAACTCAAGCGCATCATGCGCACCGGCACGGTGGCGACCATCGACAATCGCAACTGGGAGCTGCGCGATCAGTCCGGCCCGGTGCAGCGGCTGTCACAGTCGCGCGCCATCGCGCTGGACATGGAAAGCGCGACCATTGCGGCCAACGGGTTCCGGTTCCGGGTGCCCTATGGCACGCTTTTATGCGTGTCGGACAAGCCGCTGCATGGCGAACTCAAGCTGCCGGGCATGGCCAGCGACTTCTACAAGACCCAGGTCTCGCGCCATCTGGCCATCGGAATCCGCGCGATGGAGCGGTTGCGCGACATTCCGCTGGAGCGGATTCACAGCCGCAAGCTGCGCAGCTTCGAGGAAACGGCCTTCCTCTAGGCGGAAAACGCCCACAAAATGCGTGAAAACCGTCCATTTCAATCCACAAATCGTTGTGTGCCGCCGCAATATCGAGTTTAATCCCCAGGATGAGCCCCCACAGAGGGCACGAACGAGGAGACCCTAGATGTCGAAACCGATGACCAAGACCCAGCTCGTCGCGGCCCTGGCCGAAGAAATGGGCGCTGACAAGAAGACCGCGACGGCGGCACTGGACGCGGTGACCAGCATCATCACCCGCGAAGTGGCGGCGGGCGGTTCGGTGACCCTGCCGGGCGTGGGCAAGATCTACTGCCGCGAGCGCCCCGAGCGCATGGTGCGCAACCCCGCCACCGGCGAGCAGTTCCAGAAGCCTTCGGACAAGGTCGTCAAGATGACCATCGCCAAAGCCCTGAAGGACAGCGTGAACGGCTGAGGTCCGCGCCTTTCCGCAGCGCCGGAAACGGTTCAGGGTCGCCCGCGTGGCGGCCCTTTCGCTTTGGGGGGAGCAATGGATCTGCGCGCGCTGGCGATGGACCTGGCCTTCGCCTACACGACGATCTTCCCGGGTCTCGTCGCCACGCTGATCTGGTTCCTGCTGGTGCGCCGGATCGGCGCGGTGCGGGCGGCGACCTTCCACTTCCTCAGCCCGTTCTTCGGCATGTCCATCGCCGCGCTCCTGCTGGGCGAGACGCTGGGGCCGCTGGACGTGACGGGTGTCGTCGTCATCATGGCGGGAATCCTGGCCGTGCAATTGTCAAAACAGACCCGCACGACCGCGCCGTCCGACCGCCAAGGCTGACCGTCCACGGGGGCGCTCGCCCGTAAAGAGTTGGATAACGCCGCGCCGTCCCCTATGCTGGTGCCCATGACCCCCTTTGACGTGCCGCAACCCATACCCCCTGCTCCGAATGCCGCCGGGCCGGACCTGGCCGCGCTGATCGCCTGCCCGCGCTGCGATGCGGTCTATCGCGCGGTCCAGCCCGGCCCCGGCGAGCGCGCGGTCTGCGCATGCTGCAAGACGGTGCTGATCGCGCCGCGCCGCCGGGCGGGCCAGCACCTGATCGCGGTCGCGGTGGCGGTCGTGGTATTGGTCGTGGCGGCAACGCTGGCCCCCTTCCTTGCCATCGAGGCGGCGGGGCGCCGCAATGCCAGTTCGGTGCTTGACGCCGCACTGGCCTTTGCCGCAAACGGGCCGGTCGCGATCCTTGCGCTGGCGGTGGCGGCGCTGATCGTCTTCATCCCGGTGCTGCGCGCGCTTCTGGTGATCTATGTGCTCGGCCCGGTCGTTCTTGACCGCCCGCCTGCGCCCCATGCCGCCGCCGCGTTCCGGCTGTCCGAGGACCTGCGGCCCTGGTCGATGGCCGAGATCTTCGTCATCGGCTGTGCGGTTGCGCTGGTCAAGATCGCCGATCTGGCGCAAGTCCATTTCGGCCCCGCCTTCTGGATGTTCGCCGCCCTTGTCGTCCTGGTGGTGGTGCAGGACGGATTCATGTGCAGGTATTCGGTATGGAAATCGCTGGAACGCTGAGAACCGTGCGCGAGATGGGGCTGGTGGCCTGCACGAGCTGCACCCGGGTCTGGCCCGCGGGCACGGACCGCTGCGGGCGCTGCGGGCATCGGCTGCACACGCGCGCGCCGATGGCGCTGCAACGGGTCTGGGCGTGGTGGCTGGTCGGCGTGATCGCCTATGTGCCCGCCAATCTCTACCCGATGCTGTCCACCCGCACGCTCATTGCCTCGCAGGAGGCCACGATCATCGGCGGCGCGGTCGACCTGGCCCGCAACGGCAACTGGGGCATCGCGCTGGTGATCCTGACCGCCTCGGTCGCGATCCCGCTGGGCAAGTTCCTGGCCATCGCCATGCTGGCGCTGGGCGTGCGCCATGGCAGCGCGCTGTCCGGCAGCCGCCGCCAGCAGCTTTACCAGGTGGTGGAATATATCGGCCGCTGGTCCATGATCGACGTCTTCGTGGTCGCGATCCTGGCCTCGCTGGTGCAGCTTGGCGCCGTCGCTTCGGTCAGCCCCGGCCCGGCCAGCCTGTTCTTCGCGCTGTCGGTGATCTTCACCATGCTCTCGGCACAAAGCTTCGACAGCCGCCTGATCTGGGACGCCGCGCGGGAGGGGCGCCGCGCATGACCGACCTGCCGCCCGAAACCCCCGTCGAGCCCGCCCGCCGCAGCCTGCTGGAACGGCTCTCCATCGTCTGGGTGATCCCGGCCGCGGCGCTGGCGATCGCGCTGGGGGTGGCCTGGAACAGCTATGCCGAACGCGGCCCGCTTCTGGAACTGGTGTTCGAGACCGCCTCGGGCATCCGCGCGGGCGAGACCGAGCTGCGCTATCGCGATGTGACCGTGGGGATCGTGGAAAGCGTCGCCTTCACCGAGGGGCTGGACCGGGTGCTGGTCGGCGTCCGGCTGGATCGCGACGTGGCCGAATTCGTGGACGAGGACGCGCAATTCTGGGTGGTCCGCGCCGAGGTGACGCCGCGCGGCGTGTCGGGGCTGGAAACCGTGCTGTCGGGCACCTTCATCGAGGGCATGTGGGACGACACGCCCCGCGGCTTCGTGCAGCGCCACGAGGCTTCGACCACCGCACCGCTGAACCGCGAGGGGCGCGCCGCGCTCCGGCTGCGGTTGCGTGCGGCAGGCTCGGCCTCGCTGACGGCCGAGGCGCCCATCGTCTATCGCGGCATCGAAGTCGGCCGGATCGGCCGGGCTGAAGTGTTCGAGGACGGCGCCACGGTCGAGGCCGAGGCCATCATCTTCGCCCCGCATGACCGCCTGATTTCCTCGGCGACGCGGTTCTGGGATACCTCGGGTTTCCGCTTCTCGCTGGGACCGGGGGGCGCGCGGCTCGATTTCGACTCGATCGCCTCGCTGGTCTCGGGCGGGATCACCTTCCGCACCATGGTTTCGGGCGGCGCGCCGGTCGAGCCGGGCACGCAGTTCAACGTCTATTCCGACGAAGCCGCGGCGCGCGCCAGCCTGTTCGGCGCAGATGAGGGCGAGTTGCTGAAGCTGACCGTGATCTTCGAGGAGAATGTCAGCGGTCTGGCCGTGGACGCGCCCGTGGACCTGGGCGGCATCCGCATCGGCAAGGTGACGGCGCTGGGCGGGATCGTGGATGCCGTGCGCTTCGGCGACGAGCGGGTGCGCCTGACTGCGACGCTGGCGATCCGGCCGGGCCAGTTGGGCCTTGACGGCAGGCCCGACCCCGAAGCCGCGCTTGATTACCTTGCCGCCCGCGTGGACGAGGGGCTGCGCGCGCGGATGGTCACGGCCTCGCTGCTGACCGGCGGGCTCAAGGTCGAACTGGTCGAGATGGCCGATGCGCCGCCCGCCGCGCTGGATCGCGCGGCAAGCCCGAACCCGGTCCTGCCCACCGCGCCGGCCGAGATCGCCGATGCCGCCGCCACCGCCGAGGGGATCTATAACCGTATCAATGCCTTGCCCATCGAACAGGTGATGGAAAGCGCCATCGCCGCGCTCGACAATATTGCCCGTCTGGCAGGCAGCGAGGATATCCGCGCCGTGCCGGGAGAGGTGCGCGCCCTGCTGGGCGAGGCGCGCGGGCTTGTCGGCACCGACGAGGCACAGGCGCTGCCCGGGCGGCTCTCGGCGGCGGTGGGCGAACTGGAAACGCTGGTCGCGCGGCTGAACGAAAGCGATGCCGCCGGGCGGCTGGGCGCGGCCATCGACGCGGCCGCGGCCGCCGCCGCACGGGTCGAAGGCACGGTCGAGGGCGTGCCCGAACTGGTCGCCCGCCTGACCGCGATCGCCGAGAATGCCGAGGCCGTGCCGCTGGACGAACTGGCCGCGCGTCTTTCGGCGCTGATGGACGCGGCGGCGCGGTTGGTCGATACCGATGCCGCCCGCGCCCTGCCTGCCGATCTGTCAGCCGCGCTGGGCGAGTTGCGCAATGTGCTGGCCGAGCTGCGCGACGGCGGCGTGATCGAGAACGCCAATGTAACGCTCGCCTCGGCCCGGGCCGCCGCCGACGGGTTCTCGGCCGCCGCCGAAGACCTGCCCGCCCTTCTGAGCCGCGCCCGCGCCGTGCTGGACGAGGCCGCCGCCACGATCCGAGACTATGACGCGACGCGCGGGGTCGGTCGTGACCTTGGCCCCGCGATCCGCGAGGTCGAGCGCGCTGCCCGCGCCGTCTCGACGCTGGCGCGGACGCTGGAACGCAACCCCAATTCGATCCTGTTCGGACGCTAGAGATGAAACACGCTCCCCTGCTCGCCCTTGCGCTGGCCACCCTTGCCGCGGGCTGCGCCGGCACCCCACCCCTGCGCTACACCGTGCCGGAAGCGCCGGTCGCTGGCCCGCGCCTGCCCTCGGCCTTTGCGACCATCGCGCTGCGCGAGGTGGCACTGCCCGCCTATGCCGCTTCGGACGAAATCCATGTCCGCGGCGCGGACGGGGCGCTGACGCCCGCGCCTTCGGCGCTCTGGGCCGACGATCCGGCCCGCGCGATCACCGGCGATCTGGCGCACTATCTGGGCCGGATGACCGGCGCGACAGTCGCTGCCGAGCCCTGGCCCTTCTTCGAGCGCGCCAATGCCACGCTGGAGGTGCGCGTTTCCGACATGCTGGCCGAGGCGGAAGGCCGGTTCCGGCTGTCGGGCCAGTATTTCGTGGCCCCCGAACAGGGGCGGCGCGGGCGTTCGGGCAGCTTTGCCATCACGACAGGAATTGCCCCGGGCGGGGGCCCGGCCGCCATCGCCGCAGCGCGCGGCGAGGCACTGCGCGACCTTGCGGCGCTGATCGCGCGCGAAGGGCTGCGTTAGAGCAGACGCGGAGAACCGAGCGTCTATCTTGTGCTGTCGATCTGGCCGATGCCCGCAGCCCCGGCCCGCGGCCCCTCGCCGACCCAGAGTTCCAGCCGACCGGGTCTTGGCTTTCTGGGCGAGTCGGTGAAATCGCGGGCCACAGCACCCAGCCGCCGGGCCAGCATCCGGGCCGCCTCGGCATCCTGGCGGTTGAAAAAGCGCACATCGGTTTCGCGGATCGCAACCCGCACACGGGCAGGCTGTGCCATGTCATACCCGGCCCTGACCAGCGTCGCGACCACTTGGGCCACGCCGCCCTCGGACACCGAAGGCGGAATGAAGACGCTGACGAAGACGTCCTTTACAGGCGGCAGCGGCGCCTTCGCAGGTTGGGCGTCGGGCGGACGGAGGGGGAAAGACAGGTCCGCCGGAGCGCGCGGCGGCCCCGCCACGGAAACGGCGCCTTCAGGCGCCGGAAGCCTCGCGGCCGGTGGATTCGCTTGCGGGGCGGTCGCTGCCAGGCCGCCGACCCAGGGGGCGGCAATGGGCACAGGCGCGACCGGGACCGGACCGGCAAACGCCGCAGGTGGCGTGGACAGACGGGCGGCCCGGGGAGGGAAGACCGGACCCGGAAATGCGGCTGACAGGGGGAACGACGCCGCCTCGACGAGAGGCGCCCGGGACAGGGCATGTGCAACCGTCATTGCGGCTGGCGGGCGCGATAGACCCGCCGTCGCAACCCGGGCTGGGGGCAGGTCGGGCATCGTTCCGGCCGCGCGCATCGTTCCGGGTCCGGCCGGGCCGATGGGAGGCGGCTCGGGTCAGGCAGTCCCTGCTGGCGGTTCCCCGGCGAGCGGCAGCTCGAGCGCCGGGACAGACAGCTGTCCGGGTCGGCGCAGCACGGGTGTCGAACTCGCGGGAAGCCCCGATGCGGCATCCAGCGACGGCGCGCCGGTTTCGGTCGGCAGAACCGTTGCGAGCATTGGGCGCGAGGGGTCGGGCCCTGCGCCGGCCGGCACCGCGCGGCGATCCTTCATGCCGACAAGCTGCATCGCGGCGATGCCGAAGACCAGACCCAGGGCAAAGGCGGCAAGGACCAGCACGGCCCTGCGGAGTCGGCCATGCCGCCGATCCGCGCCACCCCGTTCCGCGGCCCGGGCCTGGGCAAGCGCCACCTTCAGCCGCGGCGCTTCGGACGAGCGATCTGCGATCCGATTCGCGACCGTGAGTAGCGGCCCACGCACCGACGCCGTGCGGGACGGTCGCCCGGGGACCAGTTCAGCGTCTCGGTCCGGGGACCTTGCCGCCTGCCCCGTTGGGGTATCGCCTCCCTGCGATGACCGGCGCGGCGACGAGACAGGGGCCGGGACCGCGTCGGGCCGGACCTTTCCGCACTCTCCCGCATCCGGGGCCGAACAACCCCCTGTCCGGGACGCCTTTTCGGCAAGCACCTTCTCGCGTTGAAGGCGCGCTTCCTCCAGGCGCTTCTGCCACGCCTCGGAACTCAGAAGTTCGATGACCTTCGCCCGTTCCGACCCGGCCGAGTCGGGTCCGGACGGCGGCAAATCCTCTCCAATCCCCTCGCCCATTCCGCTCACCCCCAAGCGGGGCATCCCATCGGCGCGACCGTCCTGCAGGTTACGGACCGGCCGACCGGCCACAGCGTCGGAAAAACTGCCGCACATCCCCGGATGGAATTCTACCCCAAGGCCCCCTTTGGCACAACGTCGCAGTTCCGGCCCAAACCCCCGCCGGATGCCCCGGCACGGACCGGGCCGTGTCCCTTCGGCAACTCAGCCCTCCGGCACGGGTTTCAGAAAGCCGAAATCGCATCCTTCGTCGGCCTGCAGGACATGCTCGGCGTAAAGCCGGTCATGGCCGCGACGTAGCTCGGGTGGCACGATGTCCGGAGTCCATTCGGCCCGGCGGCGGTCAAGCCCGGCCGCGTCCACCAGCAGTTCGATCCGCTTCCCGGCCACCGACAGCCTGATCCGGTCGCCGGTGCGCACCAACGCGAGCGGCCCGCCGATCGCCGCCTCGGGCGCGACATGCGGCACGATCATGCCGAAGGCGGTGCCCGACATCCGCGCGTCCGAGATGCGGATCATGTCCTTGACGCCCTTCGGGGACAGTTTCTTCGGGATCGGCAGATAGCCCGCCTCGGGCATGCCCGACGCGCTCTTGGACCCGGCGTTCTGCAAGACCATGATGTCGTCCGGGGCGATGTCGAGGTCGGGATCGTCCACCCGCGCGGCGAGATCGGCAAGCGAGGAAAAGACAACCGCCCTGCCCTCATGCTCGAACAGCGTCTTGTCGGCGGCCGAGCGTTTCAGGATCGCGCCGCGCGGGACGAAGTTGCCGAACAGCGCGACGAGGCCGCACTGGGGTTCCACCGGCGCGTCGGCCGAGGCGATCACGTTGCGGTCGACGAAACCGGGATCCTTTTCCAGCCGGTCGCCCAGCGTTTCGCCGGTGACGGTCAGCGTGTCGAGATGCAGCAAGGGTTTCAGTTCCCGCAGAACGGCGCCGACCCCGCCCGCGAAGAAGAAATCCTCCATGTAGTGGTTGCCGACGGGTTTCAGGTTCACCAACACCGGGGTTTCGTCGGAAAGTTCGTTGAGCCGGGACAGCGGAATGTCGATGCCCAGCCGCCCCGCGACCGCCGTCAGGTGGATGATCGCGTTGGTGGACCCGCTCAGCGCCAGCAACACCCGCAGCGCGTTCTCGACCGACCTTTCGGTGAAGATCTGGCTCGGCCGGATCGGGGCGTCGATCATCCGCGCGGCGGCAAGCCCTGACGCCTCGGCCGTGCGCAGGCAGTCGGCATGGACGGCGCGAATGGCCGCGGTTACGGGCAGCGCCATGCCAAGCGTCTCGGCGATGCAGGCCATGGTCGAGGCCGTGCCCATCACCGCGCAGGTGCCCGCGGTGGTGGCCAGCCGCCTCTCGATCTCGTTGATTTCCTCGATCGAGATCTCGCCCGCGCGGTATTTCCCCCAGAAGCGGCGGCAATCGGTGCAGACACCCAACCGTTCGATGCCATAGCGCGAGGTCATTACCGGCCCCGCCACCAGCGGCACCGCCGGCAGGTCGGCCGAGGCCGCGCCCATCAGTTGTGCGGGCACGGTCTTGTCGCAGCCGCCCACCAGCACCACGGCATCCATCGGCTGGGCGCGGATCATTTCCTCGGTGTCCATCGCCATGAGGTCGCGGAATTTCAGCGAGGTGGGGTTCAGGAACACCTCTCCCAGCGAGATCGTCGGAAACTCGATGGGCAACCCGCCGCCCAGCAGGACGCCGCGCCTGACCGCCTCGATCAGTTCGGGGAAATGCCGGTGGCAGTTGTTGAAGCTCGACGCGCTGTTGGCGATCCCGACGATGGGTTGCTTCAGCACCTCGCGGGAATAGCCCATCGAGGCCGCGAAGGAATTGCGCAGGTAGACCGGGAAATCCCGGTCGCCGTAATTCGTCAGCCCGCGCCAAGGGCGGCGGCGATCTTGCGCGCGGGCAGCAGCACGGGGAAGTTCCAGGCGCTGAAGGCGGCGACCACGCCCGCGGGCTGATGCAGCACGGCCATGCGGGCATCGGGTATGCGCGCCTCGATGATCTGGCCGTAGATGCGCCTGGTCTCCTCGGCATACTATTCGAACTGGGCGGCGGCGGCGCCTGTCTCGCCCCTGGCCTCGGCCAGCGGCTTGCCGGTTTCCAGCAACATGAGCGTGGCGATCTCGTCCACGCGGGCGCGGATCAGGTCCGCCGCGCGGCGCAGGATCGCGCCCGTTGTAGACGGGGATATGGACCAGCGAGAGGCCGTC
>OMKS01002332.1_pt1 | contig 15909 bp, 16 predicted proteins | sample 1674721 | NCBI WGS metagenome assembly OMKS01 (sample SAMN06264996, study PRJEB25208) | sediment metagenome | isolation source: hot spring sediment | place: USA: California | collected 2014-09-02
GTCTTTCGTTTGTCCCGTTCTTCCGTGAGCTTTCCCGTACTGATGGGACGGCTGGCCGACTGTACCAGGCGGGCATCGACGGCGACCCCTTCGGTTATGGCACATCCCCGGGCGGCGAACTGGTTCAGGAGTTCACTGTTGACCCGGCGCAGGGTGTCCTTGGAGAGCCGTCCTCTGAACCGGGAGAAGGTGGAGTGATCCGGAGCCGGATCATCGAAGGACAGTCCCAGGAATCGTTTGAAGGAGATCCGGTCGTTGATCTGGGTTTCCAGTTCAGGATCGGAATCAATGCGGAACCACTGTTGGAGCAGGAGGCATTTCATCAGAAGAACAGGTGGGTAGGCCCGGCTTCCTTCGGTGCTTTTTCCCACGGGATAGGTTCTTTCAAGCAGGGCTTCGATGGGGTTCCAGTCAACGATGGCGTTGATTTCTTCCATGCGCTTGATGGCCCGGTTCTTCTCCATTGAGGGTGACAGTGTTATGTCGGCGAAGGTGAAATTGCCTTTCATGTTCTTGAAGCCCATGGAATCCTCCCGCGAGTGAATTTTATGGGGGAATTATGGCAGAAAAACGGCTGAATGTCAAGTAATATTAATGATATAGCTTTGAATAACACAGTTTTTCGGGGACGGCTTGGACGTGAGGGTAAAGAATAATGGGGGAGTTGTGCAAAGCTCTCCCTGCGGATATATGACGATAGTGCCGGTTGCGAGGGATTCTGCAAGGGTCTTGATGCGTGAGCCGCGCCTTTCGGCGATCGTTTCACCCGGTGAGGAAACGGCAATGATGACAACGGAAGGTAAAACCCTCGAGGTGATGATCGAGATATTCTGCCGGGCTCACCACGGCGGCAGGGAAGAATTGTGCCCGGATTGCAGCGAACTCCTTGATTACGCGCTGAAACGCGTTGAGAAATGTCCCTTCGGAGAAAATAAGCCGAGGTGTTCCGATTGTACCGTGCACTGTTACAAACCGGAGATGAGAGAGAAAATCAGGACCGTCATGAAATATTCGGGTCCGCGCATGATGTATAAGCACCCCGTTTTAACGTCCGTACATTATCTCAAGCGAAAGTAGTTCGCCCGCGGCGCGTTACACTTTCCCCCGGGGAAAGGTGTAACGTCATATATCACGCGAGAGGACTGATGACGATAACCACGAGCAACCAGTAACGAGGAAGGATGTCATGGAATTTCCCGATCTTGATTATTTGTTTCAACCGGAATCCATAGCGGTCGCCGGGGTGAAAAACGCCGATTCGTCGTTTAACCCCGGCCTGATGTTCCTGGAAGCGCTGCAAGACTTTGGATATCCGGGCAGAATGTATCCCCTCAATCCCAGGGGAGGCGAGGTAAAGGGCCTGAAGGTCTACAAGACGCTGCGGGATATACCGGACCATGTAGACTATGTCATATCGGCGGTCCCGGCGAAGAACGCGCCCCGGCTGGTGGAAGACGCAGCGGCCAGGGGAGTAAAGATCATTCATTTTTTTACCTCCGGATTCAGCGAGACCGGGAACACCGAGGGAACAAAACTGCAGGAGGAGATAGTAAGAAAGGCGCGCGAGCTCGGTGTTCGCATTATCGGTCCCAATTGCCTCGGCGTGTATTGCCCGAAGGGCGGCATGACATTCAACGCGAACGCCTCGAAGGAAAGCGGCTCCGTCGGCATGATTTCCCAGAGTGGCGGAAACGCCTCACACGCAATTGCGGAAGGCAATTCGAGAGGAGTACGCTTCAGCAAGGTCATCAGCATGGGGAACGGAGTCGACCTCAACGAATCGGATTTCATGGAGTATTTTGCCCACGACAACGACACGGAAATCATTACGGCGTATATTGAAGGGATCAAGGACGGACCCCGCTTCCTGCGGGCTGTCAGGGCCGCCGCGGAAATCAAGCCCGTCATTATTTTTAAAGTCGGTGTGTCTGAAGTCGGGGCGGATATCGCCGTGTCTCACACCACGGCGCTGGCCGGTTCAACCCAGGTCTGGGAAGGCCTCTTGAAACAGGCGGGCGCCGTTCAGGTTCACAGCATTGAGGAAATGATCGACATGACGCTGGCCTTTCTTCATATGTCCCCTCCCACCGGGGAAAACGCGGCAATCGCGGGCATCGGGGGCGGCGCCAGCGTTATTCTTGCCGACGAGTTTTCCCGAGAAGGGCTGTCATTGCCAAGGTTTTCAGTAAAAACACTGGAGCAATTAATCGGCCTCTATTCGTCGGAAGCCGGCAGAATATTTAAAAACCCCATCGATATCAATAATTTTGAAAGTCCGGACACGTTTTTAAAAACGATCAAAATGATCGAAGAAGAAAAAAACGTTGATTTCCTGGTTCTGCATGTTGCGTTCGATCATTTCGGCCTCATGAATGAAGAAATCAAGGAGCTCATGATCGGGGTTTACCAGTCACTGATCATAGATATAAAAAATAAAGTCAACAAACCACTGGCGGTGCTTCTGCATTCTTTTGCCAGCGACAAAACAAAGGAAATGGCGCGCGAGATAGGGGAAACTCTTACAAAGGAGGGGTTCCCCGTGTTCCTGTCAATCCGGAGCGCGGCCCTGGCACTGAAGAGGTACATTCAGTACCAGAAGAGGTTACAGCCCGGGGGCGTGGCGTGAAATAACGTGAACGAAGCGCGCCGCGCCGGTCAACGGGTGATGCGATTTACCCCAGTGCTGATGTGAATGATAACCACGATTCCCGATGATAATACACACCGGGAGAATTTTAAATACAATCCCCAAATACTTAATAACACTGGATGCCGAATCAGGTCCGGCAAGACGGCTATGAAACAGACGCCGCGATTCGATGGCCGGAAACAGTCTGCGGCGATGATCGTGAAAGCAACCGGGGAGTGAGGACGAAGCCATGAAGATTGCAATCGCGGCCGACGGCCGGACTCTGGACGCGCAGGTTTCGTATCGGATTGGTTCCTCGAGATACCTGTTAATCGTTGACAGCACGAATGACGAGTTTGATGTCGTGTCGGTAGCGACCGACGCGCACAGTCGCGGAGCTGCGGCCGGGGTGGTCGTGACAGCGATCGGCAGGGGGGTGGATGCTGTTGCGGCGGGCTATTGCAGCCCCGGGATCGTCAGCCAACTGGAAAACAACGGAATCGAAGTGTTAACCGGTATAAAAGGGACGGCGAAGGAGGCTCTCGGTATATACAGGTCTGGAAGAACCGATAGTGAACAGCCGGCTTCGCGAAACAGTCCATCGTCGTTTTCGGTCGACAGGGATATGCTGAAGCACGCGATTGCGCGATCCGCCAGGCAGTTCACGGCCCTGCTTCCCGTCCTGCTCGGGGTGGTGATGATCGTGGGACTGTTCGATTCGTTTGTTTCCAGGGAGATGCTTTTGTCTGTCTTCAGGGGTAACGCGATTGCGGACAGTCTTTTCGGGGCGTGCCTCGGCAGTCTCTTCGCCGGAAATCCTATCAACAGTTATGTCATAGGCGGAGAATTGCTCAAATATGGAATAAGCCTCTTTGCCGTGACCACCTTTATTGTAAGCTGGGTGACGGTGGGAGTGATTCAACTGTCGGCCGAGATGGCGGCCCTCGGGAGGAAATTCGCTCTCCTGAGAAACGCTGCGGGTTTCCTGATGGTTGTTCCGGTCGCGATGCTCACCGTTGTTATCGTCGATATTGTGACGAGGTGGCTGGCATGAGCGGTACTGTCGACCGACAGGGCGGAAACAGGATGATGCCGGGCCGCGCGTTTATTTTCCCGGTCGCGGTACTGGCAATCTACGCGGTTCTTTTCTTTTATGCGCCCGATGAGACGCTGTCGGCCCTGAAAGGCAGTGGCACAGTATTATCGGCCATGCTGGTTCCTCTTTCACTGATTTTTATATTGATGCTCCTGATCAATCTTTTCATAAAACCGGCGAAGGTGGCGCAATTCCTCGGAAGAAAATTCGGTGTCTGGGAGACCCTGCTGTCGGCGACGGCGGGTGTGATTTCAACGGGACCCATATACGCCTGGTACCCGCTGCTCAAGGATCTCAGGGAAAAAGGGGCGGGAAATTATGTCATCTCCATATTTCTATATAACAGGTCCATCAAGCCGTTCCTTTTGCCGATTATGGTCAGTTACTTCGGATGGATTTATGTCGTCACGTTGCTTGTTCTGACTTTTTTTGCATCGATTATTATCGGCAGTTTTATGGAAATTGTCATACCCGAAAGCGAATGACACGCACGGCGTGAAACATCATCAGGGCGGAGCAGCGGACTGAATGTAGAAAACCGCGCGCGAAGCGTTGCCTGTCAGTCACGGGAATTGATGGAGCTCCAGCACATTTTTATATCGAGGACGGGAGTTCCGTTGATGGCGTCGAGACCTTCGACATACAACGTCGCTCCTTCAATTTTTATCAGCTTCACGTCCTGAATGCCTATTCCCGACAGCCTGTCGGGAGTTCGTGTCGCGAAAACGCCGGTTTTCTTGCCGTCCAGGCCTCTCTCGAAAGTTGACTTTACGGCTTCCCTTGCGTGCAGGTAATATACGACAGTAATGTGTTTTTCCTCGTCAAGTTTATAAAGAAATCGTTTCTGTGATGGAAGGAGCTCAATACGGGATACGTCGTCGGGGCCGCATGTTCCGAACCCTGTCCGTCTTCGTTGCAGTGTGTTTTTGACCACCCCGATCGGCCATATTTCAAAGGGGGCCGCTTCACCGTACAGGCAGCTCGCGCAGACGAGCGCGCCGTCAATTTCAAATATTCTTGTTCTGCCTGCAAGTCGATCACACTCAGAACACTCATATTTTCTTTTGGTTGCCATATTTGAGCGATATTCCTTCAAGATGGATTTGCTTTGGTATTGAGAATATCCGCACGATAACATCACCGGACAGCAAAAGCCAACAGGATCTTTTCGCAAATCAGTCGGACCGGAATAAGCTTCTCCTGATGTTCCCTGCCCGAATTTTTCGAGGTAAAGCGGACGTGGCCCGGTTGTCATGCAAAACGTTTTTTTCTGATGAAGCAAGTTTCACGTTGAAGGAACCGACGGTGTCTGGTATTGAAAACAGCAGCAGCGTACATCGAGGTAAAGCGAACCGCCGGGCCGCGCTGAACCCGGCAGATTCCGCCCGACCGCTCGACTCAATCCGACAGAGGTGACTGCCATGATGAGATCCCGGGTCCTGCTTTGTGCCGTGGTGTTATGCGCGCTTCTCATTGTTCCCCGTGCGGTATTTGCCGCTCCGGTCGGGTCGGTTACCGCCGTAACAGGCCTGGTCGCAATTGTCGGGGAAGCCAGCGGAGAGAAAGACGCCCAGAAGGGCGATGACATTTATATCGGCGATTCCCTTCGCACCACGAAATTTTCCCGAATCGAAATTACCTTCATCGACGGCAGCATTATCCGAATGGCGTCCAATTCGCGATTGCGGGTGACGGAATACCTTGTTGACACATCACGTCGAAAGGGAACAATCGATCTTCTCGCGGGCAAGATCAAGAGCGTTGTTTCCGTTTTGAAGCCCGGAAGCATGTTCGATGTGAAGACGCCGACGGCGGGTTTCGGGGTCAGGGGGACAAGCTTTTACGCCTATTTCATCGACGGCATATCGGGAGGCGCCACGCAGGAGGGGGCTGTCCATGTATACGCGCGCAACCGTCCCGATCGTGCCGCCATCATGGGGCCAGGCATGGCCGCCACGATAGCCGGTGCCGACGATGTACCCGTCATTCGGGCCGCCACGGATCAGGAAATGCAGATGCACATGGAAGACACCCGCATCCCCGGCGGCGATGAAACTCCCGGCGTCAAGGAGGAAGTCGAACGGCAGATAGAAGCAACGGAAACACAGGCGGGAATCTATCTGCAGCTCGCAGGCGACCTGGACGCCGAAAACGCGGACACGCGTTGCGCCGCTTACAACGAAGCGATCGTGCGCCTGGAGAACCGAAGATCCGGGCTGGATACCGACATCGCCGAAGCGGAAGCGGAAGAGGAGATGTCGCGGGGATGTTTCCCGGCCGAAGCGGAACTTTTGCTGGAAGACGGGACTCCCAGGCGGTTGGCTGACGTCAGGCCCGGCGACATGGTGCTGACTTACGATATCGGGTACGACGCGATAGAGGCAAAACCAGTCGTCGAAGTCTACACATTCAAGGCAAACCACCTTTTCATTCTGAATGATACCTTCGCGACTACGGGCACGGAACGGCTGTTGACCCGGAAAGGATGGAATCAAGTCAGGAACCTGAAGCCCGGCGACATGGTGCTCACGGGCGGGGGCATGACGGAAATAACGAGTATAGAGCGCCAGTCGGTCAATATAACTGTTTACAATATTCATGTGGACGATACCCATACCTTCTATGTTCTTTCAAGCGGCGACGAAAGCTATCTTGTCCACAATTCTTCCGGCGGCGGAGGAAATAAATAACGACGTTACGATACAGGCGGGGGAAAGAGCATGATCCGGACGGTAAAAAACAGATTTTTCATATGCCTGGTCATCGTGGTGATGCTGCCGGCCGTGAACGGCTGCAGAGCCCATTTCGACGCGGCCCGTTCCATTGTCGTCATGGCCGGAGCCGACAGCCGGTACAATGAAGGAAACTACGAGGCGGCAGCCGACTCCTATAAAAAAGCCGCGGCGATGAATAACCCGAAGGCGCAATACCTGCTCGGTCGAATGTACGCCAAGGGAGAAGGAATTCCTCGAAGCGATGAACAGGCCCTGTACTGGATGACACAAGCAGCCGACTTGGAATATCCTCCCGCCGATGTTGATATGGGACTGAGATATCTTTTCGGTGAAGGAGTGCCGGTAAATCAGGAGCGGGCGCTGTTTCATTTTCAGAGAGCCGCGGACAACGAATACGCCCTTGCCATGTATTATATGGGTATCATGAACGCCCGCGGGTGGGGGGTGTCGGCAAACAAAACGGAAGCCTTGAGGTGGTTCAGAAACGCCCGGGCCTGCGGGTATCCGGTGGAGAAGAACCTTCTCACCGGCGAGGGCATTTCCGCCTTTATGGCTGTTGAAACAGATTCGTCGACGCGGCTATTGCTGGACGTGTCGAATTCCGCCGATGCCACGGCGATTCAGAAGAGGCTGGCGGAGCTCGGATTTTACCGCATGAAAATCGACGGCAAATGGGGACCGGGTTCAAAAAAAGCACTGCGCGGATTTCAGAAATCAGCCGGTCTTGACGATAATGGTGAATGGACCATGCAATCCCAGATCAAACTGTTTCCGGGTGAGGACAGGTAAAAGCGCGGGCGGTCCACATTTTAAAATATTATGTGCAGGACACGCCGAACGAGAAGACCCCGCGTGACGCGCGTGTCTTGCACGCGGGTATCAAGGGACAGAAGCCCCCGGATGAAAAACAGCGTCGCCGCAAACCAAGGCCGCGCCGCGGGCCGAATCGGCGGGAGTGAACAGGGGTTGTATTACGGTAGCAAATAAAGGCGGAGGGTGAATGCGTCAGAGAACGCGAATGCTCGTCATTTTCCTGATGGCATGCGTGCTGGTTTGTACGGGTTGTTCTCATCACGGCGACGATCTGGATTTTGTAGATGACCGGGCAGGCCTCCTCACAAGCGGAGAAAAGGATCGTATCGCCCGCCTGGGCGAGAAACTTCTTGAAGAACTGGATATTCACATCAAGACCGTCGTTCTTAAAGAAAGCCCGGTTGATATAAGCGAAAAAGCAGTCGATATTTTCGATCGTTCAGAGCTGGGAAAGAAGACGCGGGAGTCGCGAGGCGTTCTTTTTCTGATCGATCATATGGGTCGGCACGTGCGCCTCGAGATAGGTTACGGCCTTGAGGGCGTCTTCCCCGACGGATTTGTGGGGTACATCGAGCGCAGACAGATGGTTCCATTTTTCGCGTCGGGAAAAGTGGGCAACGGCATTGAGGCCGCCTATGAACTTCTTGTAGAAAAAGCCTACGGCGTCACCACCGTGGAGCATAAAGAGTCCGGTAACGGCGAAAAGACGGATGCCATTCATTATTCCGGGGGCGCGGGCGCGGAGACAACGATCGAAATCGGCGGCGGCGCTCTCGAGAAAGAGCGCTCAGCTCTCGCGGCCGAGTTCAACGCCCAGCCCTCTCCGCTGTCAGCGCTCGAGAAGTACGGAGAAGTACTGCGTCTTCGCATCAAAGATCCCGACCTGGAACTTTATACGCCTGAAAGCCGGCTGTTTTTCGCCGGGTGGATCGTAACGGACGCGCAGCAGGACAATGAGTCAAGAAAACTGGAATCGGATCTCGCCGCGGCCGAGGTAATCACGGTTGAAGACCGTGCCGTTATACGTTTCCCCCTTTCCGACCGGGGAAGTAATCCCTATTTCCTGGTGAGAGGAGCGGATGGCTGGATGCTCGATTTTGCAGGCATGAACAGGGTGATCGGGTTCAACCACAAGAACCAGTGGTTCTTTCGCACTCAAGGACACCCCTATCTCTTTGCTTTTGATGACGTGTATTGTGACAAGAACGGGTTTCCTCACGAAAAGCGACGTTGATCGCGAGACAACCCGTTACCTGGCACCCGAAAATATCCGCGCTATGGGCGTTCGGCAGAGATCGGCGACGCGGTGTGCATGAAAAGACCCCAGAATCGTGATCCGAAAAACAAGGGTTGCTTAACTGCCTTAAGGAGCGGGATTATTTCCGTTAACAAGAATCACAGTGAAGATTTTACAAGGATACGGCCAATATTTGTTTGACAACGCGGGCTTTCGCCACGTAAATAGGTAACACTCAAATGATGGTCGGATAGCATTGAAAGGGAGGCGCAGTTATGAGCCAGATAGGGACCGAGGTATTAATCATCGGTGGCGGAATCGGCGGTGCTGCCATAGCCAGGGAGTTGTCGAAGTACAAGATCGACGCGACCCTGGTTGAAAAGGGGGTGGACTTCGGCCAGGGCATCACGAAGTGCAGTTCCACCATTATGTGCCAGGGTGCTAACGTTCTGGAGTTCAGGCCGGAGTATCACAACAGTCGCCTCGTTTGGGGCGGGATGACCCTGATGGAGCCCCTGTGTCAAGAGCTCGATGTACCCTTTAAAAAAATGGGGTCGCTGGAGGTGTTCAAAAACAAGGAACAGATGAAACATCTGAACAAGATGATGAGAAGGTTCAAGGAATATCAAGACAAATATCTTCCTCCAGATATCGAACCGCTGCAATTTCTTGACAGGGACGAGATCAGGAAGCAGGAGCCCAACCTGAACAAAAAATTCATGGGCGGCGTATACGACCCCAATATAGCTATCAACGATCCGGTACGCCTGACGATCGCGCTGGTCGACAATGCGAAACGGAATGGCATCAATGTGCTGACGGAAACCGAGGTGATTGATATATCGGCGGGGACTGATGAATTTGAAGTAGAGACCAACAATGGAACCATCACGTGCAGATACATCATAAACGCGGCGGGAGAATATATAGCCGATATAGCCCAAATGGTTGATGCCGACGATTTTGCCATGTATCCGGTCAAGGCCTACCAGGCTGTGCTGGACAAGAAACGGGGCGACATGATCAAAAGCATGGTACTTTCCGTGGAAAATGGCATGGTGAGTCCTACCATCCACGGCAACTTGTTTTTCGGGATTTCTCCCCTGACGCAGCGGCTGGGAAGAGCGCATGATCACTCCACGGACAAAAAGCTGGCCGACATTGCTCTAGGGCACGCCCAGACGCTTCTCCCCGATATCTCGGCGGGCGATATTATTAATTCCTTTGTCGGGTTCATAATGTTCCGCAACTTCGAGGTGGGATGGCATGAGTGCACGGTCGGCGCATCACGGTGGGTGCCCGGGTTCATAAACGCAAGCATCGGCTACCCCGGAATATGCGCCGCCCCGGCGGTTGCCAGGGAGATGATAGAAATATTGACTGAAGAGGGACTCAGCCTGGAAGAAAATCCACAGTTTGATCCCTATGAAAAGGCGATGCCGGATTTCAGTGATCTTCCTGACGAAGAGAAGAAACAGCTTATCGCTCAGGATCCGCGCTACGGGCACGTCGTCTGCCGTTGCGAAACCGTCACAGAAGGAGAGATAGTCGAAGCAATCAAGCGGGGCGCCAGGACTCTCGACGGGGTCAAGTTCAGGTGCAGACCGGGCATGGGCCGTTGCCAGGGCGGATTCTGCGGTCCCAGGGTGACAAAGATTCTTGCCCGTGAGCTGGGTATTTCCGAAGAGGAAGTAACGAAGAAAGGCGGCGAATCCAGGAATCTACTTTACAAGAGCAAGGAATTACTGGAGGCACAACAATGAATCTGCAAGATGTAGATGTTGCCGTAATCGGAGCCGGACCGGCCGGAATGGCTGCCGCGATCAAGGCCAGGGAGGCGGGGGCCGACAAAGTAATTATCATGGAACGGGCGGAAGAACTGGGCGGACTTCTGCACCAGTGTGTGCATAACGGTTTCGGGTTACTCTATTTCAACCAGGACCTGACCGGCCCGGAATACGGGCACCGCTTTATTGAAAAGGTTATGGACAGCGGGGTAACGCCGCTTCTTGAAACAATGGTGGTCAGGCTTGGAGACAACAGGGAAATCGGCGCGGTCAATGTACGCGAAGGTTTCATTAACTTCCGGCCGAGGTCCGTTGTACTGGCCATGGGGTGCAGGGAAAGAAGCCGGGGCGCGCTTAATATCCCCGGATCGAGGCCGGCCGGTGTGCTCACAGCGGGAACAGCCCAGAGGTTTGTCAACGTTGAAGGTTTCCTTCCGGGCAAAAGGATCGTGATTCTGGGTTCCGGCGACATCGGCATGATAATGGCGCGCCGCCTGACGTTGGAAGGAGCCCGGGTGGAAGCAGTGGTGGAAATACTGCCATACGTCGGCGGACTGATCAGAAATGAGGTGCAGTGCCTGCATGATTTCGAGATACCGTTGTTTCTTGAACACACGGTAACCCATATTCATGGCGAGGAACGAGTAAACGCGGTAACCATAGCAAAAGTGGACAAGAACAGGGTTCCTGTCGCCGGTACGGAAAGAACGATATCATGCGACACGCTCCTGTTATCCGCCGGTCTCATTCCTGAAAATGAGCTGTCAATAATGGCCGGTGTGTATTTGGATCCCGTCACCGGTGGGGCTTTTGTTGATGAAACGAGGCAGACAACCGTTCCCGGTGTATTCGCGGGAGGAAACGTGCTTCATGTTCATGACCTTGTGGACAATGTTTCCTGGGAAAGCGAACTGGCAGGTGAAAGTGCCGCCAGGTTTGCCATGGATGAGACAAAAAGAGCGGAAGGTAAAGTCAGAATAAAGGCGGGAGAAAACATCAGGTACGTTGTTCCCCAGGTCATCAGCGGCCAACAGGAAGCAACCCTTTACATGCGAGTCAGTGAGCCCCGGGAAAAGGTGAGAATCAAGGTGGGAGACGTTCTGACCAAGGGGATACGGGCGGTAAAGCCCAGTGAAATGTTGAAGATCGAGCTTTCCGGAGACACGTTGAAGAAGTTGAGCGGGGATACCGGGGAATTGATCGTAGACTGCGAAAAAAGAGGAGGAAAATAAGGTGGCGACAGAGAAAAGATACATTTGCATTGGTTGTCCACTGGGGTGCGAGGTAACGCTGACCATAGACGACGCAGGTGAAGTCGTCGGCTTTGCCGGCAATAAATGCAAAGAAGGTGAACGGTATGTCCTGGCGGAATATAAAAATCCCGTTCGCACATTTACCGCTACCGTTCGGACCAGGGACAGTTCGCAGCCATTGCTGGCAGTAAGAACAAATAAACCAATACCCAAGACACTCCAAGTAGAAAGTATGAAGGTTGTTGCCAGGACAAAAGTCGCACCGCCTGTCCGGATAGGCGATGTTATAGTGCCCGATTTGCTGAATACCGGTGCTGACGTGGTAGCAAGCGCTAATCTTTCTTCCTAGCCAATAAACGAGGGGGTGATGTATTCATGAAGGAAATAACTCTTGAAATGGCGGAGAAAATGCTCCAGGCCGCCGAAAGGTGGGCGGAACTCTCCGGCTATCCGAGCAGCATAGCGGTAGTCGATAAGGCGGGTGCGGTGATAGCAGTGCACAGGATGGACGGGGCCGGGCCGATGACCACGGACATCTCGATTAACAAGGCTTTTTCAGCAGCTTATTCCGGTGCGCCAACGCTGATGCTGGCCCGCATGATAGATCCCCGCATGATGGGGCCGACGCCTGGCAGTGGGGGGCTCGGGCTGCTTACGCAGGCGAAACTTCGTCTTATGTTTATTCCGGGCGGTAATCCGATCAGAGATGAAGAAATGAAGGTAATTGGCGGAATCGGCTGTAGCGGGGTTCCTGACGGGGTAGGTGAAATAAGCGATACTACCGTTGTCCAGGCAGGGTATGCCGCCATCTACGAGGAATATGACTAACCGCGTTAAAAAAGCCGGGGAGACAGACATTATGGTTATGAATATAGATATGGCAAAAAAAATTATTAAAGCCGCGATAAGTCGCGCCCAGGAAATCGATACACTGTGCAGCGTTGCCATAGTCGATGAAAGGGGCTTCCTGGTCGCTCTTCACCGGATGGACCATGCTCCCATTCCAACAGTTGATATCGCCCGGGACAAGGCATGGACAGCGGCCACGTTCAGAATGCCGAGTTCTGATATAGGAAAATTTGGTGACCCCGCAACTCCCGGGTTCGGGTTTAACACGCAGAACTGGAATGATCGTTTAACCACAATTCCCGGAGGCCTGCCGATAAGAGACGGTGACGACATCATAGGTGGAATCGGCGTGAGCGGAGGTACACCCGAAGAGGATGTGACCGTTTGCGAGGCGGCCCTTGCCGCCGTGTTAAAACCCTGCTGAATGGGACCGGTTCGGGGATCGCTGTTTCTGACGGTGATTACAAACAGATTTTTGCATCCGGGACGATCCGGCATATAAAACGAACAAGGGCGACGCGTGATGTCGCCCCGGCGGTATTCTTTTGGGTTTTTTCGCGCAAGGCATCGACCGCTGACTATTCCATCACGGCATCCGAGAATTCCGTCCTTACTTCAGCGGGGTGACAGTTTCTCCTGAATCACTTGCGGCCGCCGGGCTCGCGGGCTTGCTGTTTTAGACCCGTTGTCAAAGCGGAACCGGTCGATTTAATTTCACTATTTTATAAAAACGTTCATCAAGTGAAGGCAAAATGCCAGCAAAAAACAAGTCAAAGGAGGCAATGATATGAAAGAAGTGCCCGCATACGAAAAGTATCCCGTCAGTGAAGAGGAAATGGGCAAGCGGTATAAAAACTGGACGGAAGGACAAGCCTACCAGATGATGCTGCTCTACCGCATAGGAAAAGAGACAGGGGGCGAGAAATTCATTGAACGGCTGAAAGAGGAATACTTCAAGCTGGGTCGGCAAAGTGCCCGTTTGTCAATGAAATTGACCGGTACGACAAAAGAAGACTTCGAAGATTGTTCCAACCTGCCGAAGATATGTGACACCTTTGACGATTCCATGGCTAACTTCTGGGACGGCTATGTCGAAAAATCAGCTGATGCCTTTGAAAAAGAGATTATCACCTGCCCGGTGGTCAAGAGCTATTCCATGGAGCCGGATTTCTGCGATGTGATTTTAGGGGAGTTTGTCAAAGGGGTCGCTCATGAAGCGAACCCGAAATTCAAAACCGAGGGATTCACCAAGTTACTGGTCAAGGGAGACAATTGCTGCCGCTACAGAATCGAGCTTGATAAAACGAAATAAACGAAGGAAAGACGAATAACCGCCTGATCGAATTTCTCTTCGGTCAGGATGCCTTTATCAAAGGGCCGGGTGTCCGAGGCGGGCCGCCGCCTCAGGCACTCAGGCGGAATCGAAATTCCCTTCCTGTGTCATTTCCTGTTCCAGCGGATCAATTTCTTTGCCCCAGTAAATGGTGATATGGGGGAAGAGGATTTCAATATTGCGGCTGTCGAAGGTAGCGTAAAAGATCATTCGCAATTCGGGATAGTGCGTAAGGCCATCGATATCTCCTGAAAGAGTGTTAGTGAAAACACGAATGAAAGGAGAAAGAGCGATGGCCGGGAAGTGCGATATCGCGACGTACAAGAAATTACTACCGAATTTCGCGGGAGAGCAGGATCCCCTGTATTTAATGCTCCGGTAAGTAACGAAACAGATGATGAAAGGTGAGGCCGATCTCTTTCACCTTTGATATTTACTGCAGTGAAATGCTGAAGAAAATGATCGTCGAGCTATTTTCATCGCCAGACAACATCATCCGACGTCTCAAGCGGGAGATTCGGCGGCGTTCCGGAGTTGTGAGATATTGATCAACTCCTCGCTCGAATTTGAATACATTGTTTGAAGAAATCCTGCCTGTCAAACAATATTAACAAATTGTCAGCAACCCTATAAAGTTGGTAACTAACCGCAATAACACTTTAAAATGGTGTTTGACATTTTTTATCGTTCGTGCTAGCAGATTATACGCTCAGCGGGAAACTGAGATTCCAACATGCAGTGTAATCCGGCCGATCAAAGGGGGGATCTTCTCAGGCGGCCGGATCATCTTTGTATTTCCGACTAACGACATTGTCATATGCTTTCCTTTCCGATCTCGAACGCTTTTTTACCGATTGCAAGATTCCCAGGTAAAAACCGATTCTGATTAACTCACTGTTGCTGAGCGCAGTGCTGTTGTGAAGCTATCCCGAGGCTCTGTGGAGATAGCGACCGAACAGTGATTATCAATCAACGGGAAGGAGAAAAAAGATCATGATGAAAGTCACGTCCAAGAAATTTATCACACTGCTTTTAGTTCTTTTGGTTGCGGTATTTTTTGCCTATGGCTGTGAACCGGGGGATTCAGGTCCATCAACAACCGGTCCCTGTTCTCAATGCACATATACTCTCGGCCTGTCTGATTTGGGTTACAGCAGCGCTATTGTTTATTATCCCTGTGAAACCGAGGGAGCTCCCTTTGCGGCTACGACATTGACCGGCGGTTATACAAATACCAAGGAAGACATGGAGTGGCTCAGCGAACACCTGGTCAGCCACGGGTTCATCGTCATCGCCATGACACCCAACAACATCATGGGTTTCAACGATACATGGCAGAGAGCCCACAATGCGGGTATCGCGAAGCTCAAATCGGAAAATAACAGATCGTCCAGCCCCATTTCAGGACTTGTGAGAACCGGTGATCTCCAGATCATGGGCTTTTCAAAGGGAGGCGGGGGAGCGTTGCTTGCCGCGGCCGATCAGGGGACGGGAATCAAAACCTGCCAGGGTCTGGCGCCCTACATGGATTTCGGTTACGACCTGAGTGGAATCAGGGCGCAGACGATTGTTCATACCGGTTCGAGCGACATGATCGCCCCGGCGAATAGTCAGGGAAAACCGATGTTCAACGACCTGCCGTCGACTATCGACAGAACGTATGCGGAGTACAGAAGTGCAAGTCATACGGACTGGTATGGGGCGACCGGCAGCTATCGTGATCGCTTCAAGACCTATATCACATCCTGGATGAAGGTTTATCTCGATGGGGATGAAAATTACAGATCCTTCATCGACGGAAGCCAGGACTGGTTCGCCGATTTTATTTACAGTCCCGCCGGTTCTGGCGGTAGTGGAGGGTGTGAATAATTGCTATGTCGGGGAAGCATCCCCGGGCTCTCTCCGTCATGCCAGAATGTAACGACATGAAGAAAGCCCTTTCCTCCCCCCGGAAAGGGCTTTCTTCTCTTTTATTGTATCTTCAAACGTTCACGAAAAATGAATACTGCCGTGGTTCGCTCCCGGCGTAAACGGCTTTCCTTTGGGGGAACAATCGATGCTCCGATATTACGGTCTTGCCGAACACTATCCTTTTTTAACGAGGTATACCCCAAAGTTGTGGATTGATGGTTGAATAAAAAAAGCGTACCCTTCGGTTCGTTGTGATCAGCAACAAA
>OMKS01002333.1_pt1 | contig 15906 bp, 14 predicted proteins | sample 1674721 | NCBI WGS metagenome assembly OMKS01 (sample SAMN06264996, study PRJEB25208) | sediment metagenome | isolation source: hot spring sediment | place: USA: California | collected 2014-09-02
TTTTTCAAGCAGAAGACGGCATACGAGATCTAGTACGGTCTCGTGGGCTCGGAGATGTGTATAAGAGACAGTTACAGAACTATGTATTTCGAAAATATGAGTCAATTTTAGATAAAGCGGATTTTGGTTGAGACTGGTTAAAGAATGAGAAGATCGCAAAGATTATAGAAAATGCCCACTACTTTAATAATAAGAAGTATTACGATTTAATTGCTTTTACAATTATGCCAAATCACGTCCATATAATTCTTAAACCATACGAAGATGAGCAGAAAGCAAATAAAACTGGAAAATCAGAAAAATACGTTCTAACAAAAGTTGTAGGAAATATAAAATCATTTACTGCAAACAAGGCTAATGAAGAGCTAAAAAGAAAAGGTAACTTTTGGCATCATGAAAGCTATGATCATGTTATTAGAGATGAAAAGGAATTAAGAGCTTTTACTGAATATATTCTTAACAATCCAGTCAAAGCGGGGTTATGTAATTCTACAGAAGAATGGCGATGGAACTATTATGATCCAGAGTATTATGTGTAAAGCGACCATCCTTGGTCGCTTGCTTTAATGAATACAAGAATGTTAAGTTAACAAAATGTTTTGCTCACATGCTTTTTGTTAGATTGCAAAAAATAAGGCAAGCGACGAGGGATCGTCGCTTTACATTGAAATCCCGGGGATTTATAGTTAAAAAATAAAATCAATCCACCACCGGAAGAGAGCTATTCCTATTAAAATTGCTCCTTCAATTCTTGAAATTTTCCATCCGGTTCGTATCATTATTAATAAGATTATCATTGCAGCAACAAGTAGAATAATACTTGTGTATTCTGCTTGAACAAGGTTGAGAGGTTTTAATATTGATGCAACACCAAGCACACCCAAAATATTAAATAAATCACTGCCGATAAGATTACCGATAGAAATTCCATGTTTACCTTTAATAATTGCAACAACTGAAGTTGCAAGTTCGGGGGCAGAGGTGCCAGCAGCAACGATTGTAATTCCTATAATCCATTCACTTATTCCAAACATACGTGCTACGCTGCTTGCCGACTCAACAAGAAAATGAGCACCACCAATGATTAGAGCAGCACCAATGATTAATTTAGGAATATCGAACCAGTTAAAATCACCTTCGGGAATTTCTTCCTCAATAGGCTGTTTCTGTTTAATAAGAATGAATATGTAAATAACGAGAGTTGCAAAAAGTATTATGCCTTCAATGCGCGTAAGCGTTAAATCCCAGAAAAATATTAACAATAAAATTCCGGCAAAGAAAAGCAGAAGTGAATCACGAACTAACAAAGTACGTGAAGTAGTCACGGTTGAGTATATTGCTACAATTCCTAAAATTATACCGAGATTAAAAATATTAGAACCGATAACGTTTCCGACAGAAATTGCAGATTGATCAGTCAATGCAGCATAAACAGTAACCGCAAATTCCGGTGCTGATGTTGCAATTGCAACAACAGTTAATCCAATTACTAATTCGGAAAGACCAAGTTTTTTTGCAATCCGGGAAGCCGATTCAACTACCAAAACAGCTCCACCCCATAAAGCAAAAATACAAATGATAATAATTAGTGTATCAAGTAAGTAGGTCATATTCGGTAAAATTAAAGTATAAAAATAAGAAATGCAGTCGGTTTAATGAAATGAGAAAAATTGAAGGGCTATCTTAAAAGTAATTTTAATTCTATAGAAAATGCATTACGAAAATGCTATTGATTCTTACTTATTAGATAGCCCCTTAAAATTGTTATCAAGTTTTAAGTTAGTCTTCGGGATTGTAAGTCAATTCAACTTTTATATGAAAATCAGCGCCGCTGAAAAGTGTGTATTTTACATCTCCGATAGTGCATCGATAATCCTCACCCACGAGGTCACTCACAACCTTAGCAATCCCCTTTTCGAGTGAATCAATGCTAACCGATTTTAGTTTGTTTTTTAATAAACGATCAACATCAATTGTTTTGTCTTTTGCGTCCGGCATTTTTCCTCCTAATGATTTTCTGATTTAGACGCTGAATAATATTCTTTGTTTCGTCAAACTAATGGACAATATAACATTTTCCATAAAAAGATAAATTGAAAATAATCATTTAAGAACGAATAAGATTTAGCAATTCTTGAGTTTTCTTTTCCATTAATTTTCTATCACCTTTCGATTCAACATTAAGTCTAATTAACGGTTCGGTATTGCTTAATCGTACATTAAATCTCCAGTTTTCGTATTCAACACTTACTCCGTCAAGTGTTTCCATTTTTCCGTCAGAATACTTTTGTTTTATCTCTTCTAATTTTGCAGCCGGGTTTTCAAGTTTTGTATTTATTTCACCGGAACACGGATAAGCTGCAATCATTTCTTCAACTAACCGCCCCAATGTTTTATTCTCTTCTGACATAAGTTGCAGAATTAACAAAAAAGGAATAATCCCGCTATCGGAATAATAATTATCTCTAAAATAATGATGAGCGGACATCTCGCCGCCATAAATTGCATTTACTTCACGCATTTTTTGTTTGATAAATGCATGTCCGCTTACAGATTGTACAACCTCACCACCCGCTGCTTCAACTTCTTTAATAGTATTCCAGGTTAATCGAGGATCATGAACAATTTTCTCGCCTGGATTCTTTTTTAATATTGATTTGGCAAGTAAACCAACGATATAGTATCCTTCGATAAAATTTCCTTTCTCATCGAAGAAAAAACATCTGTCGTAATCGCCATCCCAAGCAACTCCTAAGTCAGCTTTGTGTTCAAGCAATGCATCAATTGTGGGTTGTCTATTTTCAGGTAATAAAGGATTCGGAACGCCATTCGGAAAGTTTGAATCCGGTTCGTGAAAAACTTTTATCATTTTTATAGGTAACAAAGGCTCAAGCGTATCTAAAGCGGGACCAATACAACCGTTACCTGCATTTACTACTACTTTAAATGGGTTGATTTTTTTTGCATCATAAAATTGCTTAAGATTATTAATAAAGTCGTTCATTATATCAATTTGTTCAACTTTTCCTTTTTGCACACCTTCAACTTCAAAATCACCTTTTAATACCATTTGTTCAATTTCAGAAAGTCCGGAATCATATCCCATCGGTACAGAACCTTTTTTAACGAATTTTAAACCATTGTATTCCGGCGGATTGTGGGAAGCGGTTATCATAACACCTGCATCAGCATTTAGATGCGGAGTTCCAAAATAAATCATTTCAGTTCCGCATAAACCTAAATCATAAACATCAGCGCCGTTTTCGGTAATTCCTTTTGTTAATGCCTCTGCTAATTCAGGGGATGATTTTCTAACATCCATTCCAATCAAAACTTTTTTTGCATTTAAGTATTTTACAATAGCTTTGCCAACTTTATAAGCAAGATCAACATTCAAATCGCCGGGTACTTTACCACGGATATCGTATGCTTTAAATGATGCTATTTTTTCCATTAGTGTTTCCTTAATTTTTACAGAAATTAAACACCAAGATACTTAATGCAGACGAGATTAGAAACAGTGCACAAAATTATGATTACCACATTTTTACATAGCATTTAGAAAGTCATCGGATTATCTTTAGCTGAATCAAATAAGGAGGTTGATATAGCTCATTTCTACAATTCTTCAAAAAAATTCACAGTCTGCTCGAATCAAAAATGCGGTTTAATTTATAACTGTGAAGAATATATGGATGGGGGCGAGGACAATTTACTATGTCCGACTTGTAGAACAAAAATAGAAACACATCACATTGTTCAATGTCTTAATTGCGAAACAATAATTGATTTTATTGAAGCCGAACCAAGTGAAGAGCCTGTAGTTTTTACAATTGAAAAATGTTCCCGCTGTCATGGCACGAAAGAAGATCAAAAAGAAATTTCTGCTTATTATTTCCCCGATGCATTTTACTGATATTTTCAAGAACGAATCATTTCGAGAGAGGCGCCAAACTATTGGTGCCTTTTTTATTTTATCGCAGAAGTCTAATTTTTTATCTTAAATTTTCTTATTAACTTGCAAGAGATAGATACGTCTAATTATTACTATTCATATAAAAAATAAGGGATTCAATACAATGCTTTCCAAATCACTCGTTACAAAATACTTCAGCATTATTTTATTCTTACTCATTTCATTTAATACAATTTATTCTCAACAAGCTTTTAATCCCGATACAGTTCAAGCAAAAAAATTCGATACCGGCAAGATGTGGACATTCGATTTTCCTCCGATTGATTATTGGAAAAATACTTACGGATTTATTGCAACAGAAGAATGGTTGAATCACGTACAACTTTCTACTTTAAGAATACCCGGTTGTACCGCTTCATTTGTTTCCGAAGACGGATTAATTGTTACTAATCATCATTGTTCAACTTGGCACAGAAACGCAGTTGAAGAAGAAGGTGAAGATTTTTATAGAGACGGATTTTATGCCGAAACTTTGGAAGAAGAACGATTAGTTCCGAATATGTATGCCGATCAATTAAAACTTATTAGAGATGTGACTGATCAAGTAATTGAGGCTATAAACGAAGCGGATGGTGATGAAAATAAAATCAAAGCACGAGATGAAAAAATAAAAGAAATTGAAAATTCGTATAATGAACAGACCGGTTTAAAATGTGAAGTCGTTTCTTACTATAACGGCGGCAGATATGCTTTACACGGTTATAAAAGATATGATAAAGTAAAACTTGTTTTTATCGGCGAAGATTGGGTTGGTATGTACGGAGGTGACCCGGATAACTTTACATATCCTCGCTATAATCTTGATTATGCTTTTTTCAGAATTTATGACGAAGATGATAATCCTCTTAAAACCGAAAACTATTACAACTGGAATACATCAGGAGTTGAGTTAGATGAATTGTTGTTTATTATCGGTAGCCCCGGATCAACTAGCAGATTAAAAACAGCGGATCAGTTACGTTTTAATCGAGATATCACCTATAGAAATTATTCATTTTTGATGACATCAATGTTGACAGAACTTTACTCGCTGATGGAAAAATATCCCGAGCGTCAAGATGAGTTTGCTAGTATGTTAAGTTTTGTAGGCAATTCTGAAAAGGTAGCAAGAAATGTTGTAAAGGGATTAAATGACCCGTATCTAATTGCACGAAAAGAAGCATTTGATAAAAATCTTCAGTCTGAAATTGCAAAAGATGCGGAACTGCAAAAAATTTACGGACATCTTTGGACTTCCATTAAAAAGAATCGAGAAGAAGCTAGAAAATACAGTGAAAAAGTAGCAGCTTATACGGTTACAGGAAGACTCGCACCAACTTACTTTAAAATTGCAAAAAGTTTAGTTGAGTTAGCAAATGAATTAAAACTCCCCGAAGAGGAAAGAAATCCTAAATACAAAGAAGATAGTCTTGAAGAAACAATAGATGCAATTTACCCGGAGAAATTCGACCATCCATTAGAAGATGCTAGACTAAAAGTTCAGTTTGATTACATTAAATTAAACCTCGGCAATGATCATTCAATTGTAAAGTTACTTACAAATAACCAAGAAGGTTATAAAGCAGTTGAATATGCGAAGAGTAAAACTATAATAACCGATGCCGAATCAATAAAGGAAATTGCAGCGAAAGGTGCAGATGCAATTTTAGAAAGCGAAGATCCTTTTGTGCAGTTTATTCTTCTTACTACAGATGAACTGAAAGAACTGCAGGCTAAGTATGACCAAGTAAACGAAACAGAAAAAGTATTAAGCCAAATGCTTGGTGAAGTTATGTTTGATATTTACGGAACATCAATTCCGCCGGATGCAAATAGATCAATGAGAATTGGTGACGGACGAGTAAGAACAGTTGAGTATAATGGCACAATCGCTCCTTACTTTACAACCTTTTACGGTTTGTATGATAGATATTATTCTCACAATAAAAAATTTCCTTGGGATTTGCCTGAAAGATGGATCAATTATCCAAAAGATTTTGATCTATCAACACCAGTAAATTTTATAACCGATATAGATGTGATTGGCGGTCAAAGCGGCAGCCCAATTGTAAATAAAGCCGGTGAGTTTGTTGGTGTTGTCTTTGACGGTAATATTGAATCGATAATAGGTAATTTTATTTTTATGCCGGAAACAAATCGATCGATAACCGTTGCCGCAGAAGGCATTATCCAAGCACTACGTGATATTTATAAAGCAGATAGATTGCTAAAAGAAATTGAAAACAATAAAATTGTTAAATAAATCTTGGTTATAAAATGAATAAAATTAACAGACATAAAATGACTTTTAATTTTATTAAGAAGACGGCAGTTTTTACTGCTGTTTTCTTTTTAATTGCAAACATAGCATTTGCTCAGCAAACACTTTCGCCTAATACTAATTACTTAACTGATTTTGGCAAGATGTGGACTTTCGATGATCTTCCCTTAGACTATTTTATGGATGAATACGGTTTTGAACCAACTGAAGAATGGATTGAAAAATTACAAAAAGCTGCAGTACAATTCGGTGGCGGCTGTTCGGCTGCTTTTGTTTCCGAAGATGGTTTGATACTAACAAATCATCATTGTGCCCGTGGCGGAATTGTTTCTGTTCAAGAAGAAGGTGAAGATTTACTCAAAGATGGTTTCTATGCCGAAACTCTTGAAGATGAAAGAATAATTGAAAGATTGTTTGTCGATCAACTTATAAAAATAATTGACGTTACAGAAGAAATTAATTCTGCAATGAATCAATTTGATAGTGATAAAGAAAAAGTTGATGCAAGAAATGAAAAGATAAAAGAGATTGAAAACAAATATGCTGATGAAACCGGTTTAGTAACAAGAGTTGTTACGTTATATAACGGCGGAAAGTATTCGCTTTATCTCTACAAAAGATATAGTGATATAAGACTTGTTATGGCACCGGAATTCCAAATTGCTTCAACCGGTTGGGATTGGGATAACTTTACCTACCCTCGTTATGAACTCGACTTTATGTTTGTTAGAGCTTATGATGAAAACGGTGAACCTATGAAGGTTGACCATTTCTTTAAGTATAATGCCGAAGGGGCAGAAGAAGGTGAACCAATTTTTATAATTGGAAGACCCGGAAGTACAAATCGGCAGTTGTCTGTAGCGGAACTCGAATATTTACGGGATATTCAAAATCCTTTTATGATTCAATATCTTGACGAAGTTTATAAAGCATATTATGAAATGTTCGAGAAGTATCCTGAACGTGAATCAGAATTGCTGAATAGAATTATGGGATTTGGTAATTCCAGAAAGGTTTTTCACGGCAGGCAAATCGGCATTACCGATGAAACATTAATGAACCGCAAAAAATTATTCGAAGCGAAATTAAGAAACATTGTTGAAAATGATCCGGAATTAAAATCAGAATATGGGCATCTTTGGGAAAGTTTTGAAAAATTATTTAATGAAAAGCGAGAGTTAGGTTATAAAGATTTTGTTTATAATTTAGTTCCGTGGGGCAGACCAAAGTATTTACAAATGGCAAAAGATATTTACGAACTTGTTGAAGAATTAAATTTACCGAATGACGAACGCAAAGAGAAATTTAAAGAAGAAAATCTAAAAAGTACTCTTGAAGAAATTTATCCTGAGGATTTTGATGAAGAATTAGAAAGAAAAATTTTACGGGCTTTTGTTTCGTCTGTTTATTTTGAATTGGGTGACGATAACCAATTAACTAAAAAATTATTTAATGATAAAAAGGGGAATGAAGCTGTTGATTATATTTTATCGAATTCAGTTCTCGGCAGTAGAGAAAAAGTATTGAGTTTGGCAGATAAGTCCAAAGATGAAATTCTTAACCTGAAGGATCCTTTCATTTACTTCATTGAAAACACAAAAGATGAATTGCAGAGGATTACTGATAAAAACAAAGAGATAAACCAGACACTGACCGTGCTTAATCAAGAACTCGGTAAACTAATTGTAAAAGTATTCGGTAACCAAATGCCACCCGATGCAACGGGCACGCTAAGATTATCGGATGGCGTAATAAAAGGTTATGAATACAACGGTACAATTGCCCCAGGAAAAACTACATATTACGGTTTATACGATCGTTATTTTTCATTTGGTCAAAAACTTTATCCATGGGGATTAACACCTAATTGGCAAACTCCTCCGGATGGATTAGAACTAAGTACTCCAATTAATTTTGCCGCAACGCTTGATATTGTAGGCGGTAACTCCGGCAGCTCGATTGTAAATAAAAACGGGGAAGTAATCGGATTAGTGTTTGACGGAAATATGGAAAGTCTTGCAGGAAATTATCTTTTTATTCCAGAAAATAATCGTGCGGTTGCAGTTGATTCAAAAGGATTAATTGAATCACTAAAACATGTTTACAAAACCGATAGATTGATTGAAGAACTTCTGAACGGGAAGATAAAGTAACTAATTTTTCTTTGTGGTACTCTTTGTAACTTCTTTTTTTGACACAGAGTTTCACAGAGGAGCACAGAGAAGTTTACAAATTAATTATTTCTTCGCTGTATTTTTCTAAGGCGATAGTTAAATGAATATTGAACGAAAACATCTCGATAAAGGTTACATTCAAATCTATACCGGTAACGGAAAAGGAAAAACAACTGCTGCGATTGGGCAAGCAATTCGTGCTGCCGGTGCTGGATATAGATCGTTAATAATTCAGTTCATGAAAGAATATCCGTATAGCGAATTGAATGCGTTGGAGTATTTCAAAGAATTCATTTCGATTGAACAATATTGCGGTGACGAGTTTGTTTATAAAAAAGAACTACCAAGCGATGAAGAAAAGAATAAAGCAATTTCTGCATTGCAAAAAGTAAAAGACGAATTCGCAAAAAGTAATTTTGATATAATTATTTTAGATGAAGTACTCGTTTCTATATACTTCAGGTTGATTGAACTTCAAGATGTTATTGATACTGTTAAGTCCAAACCTTCCAATAAAGAATTAATTCTTACCGGAAGATACTGTCCGCAAGAATTAATTGACCTCGCCGATCTCGTTACCGAGATGAAAGAAGTAAAACATTACTACCAAAAGGGAGTTACAAGCCGAAAAGGATTTGAATCTTAATTGTAAAGCGACCATCCTTGGTCGCTTGCTTTGGGTTAACTAAATTCTGGAATAAGCGACGAAGGATCGTCGCTTTACAAATCAATACAACATAATTACCGCACCGCCAATCATTATTAACGTTGCAATTGCTTTTCTTATCAAGTGATGCTCGTTAAAAATTTTGCCGCCGATTATAGTTGCAAAGAATACTGACGATCGTTTTACGGTTAGGACTAAAGCAACAGGTGCAATCTTTACTGCTTCGACTTGAGACCACCTGTAACCCACTGTAAATATTGAAATAGCGATTACAAACAACCAAATTTCTTTTGAATGGGTTCTTATATTTTTCAAAAGATTTGCTTCTTTGATTAAAACAATAATTAAAAAATTTATTGCAAGAAATAGATGCTGAAAAGGAATAAATGCATTCGGCTCAAGTTGAAAATCTCTTAACAGCCATTTATCGGCAAGACTCGTAATTGTGAAGAGAGCCAAAGCAAAAACTATATAATGATGATTCTTTGATTTAACAAAAATCAAAAATGGTTCTAAAAAATCTTTACCTCTTCTTTCTAAAATGTATGTCCCGGCAAGAAGTAAAATCATTCCAACGATTTCCAAATTAGATAAAGCCTCACCTAAAAATAAAAATGCAAAGAATGCAACAATGCCGGGAGTTAATACGAGTAATGGAAGCGCTCCGCTTAGTTCCATATTTTTAATTGCGAGCATAACACACCAAAACGCAAGCGCACCCAATATTGATTTTATATAAAGAACTATTAAACTGTTCAATTGAAGTGAAGCGTAATCAATTGCAAAAAAGAACGGAAAAGAAAATAATAAAGTTAAGACGGCAGCCATAAATGAAAATTCCAAAGCACCGAGTCTAAAAAGAATTTTCTTTTCAAAAATTGATGCGGTTGCAGAAAGTACTGCAGATATAAGTGCAATAATAAACCATGTCATAATATTTCTGCTTTATCAGTGATTATCAGTTTTTTCTGTGTCATCTGTGTCCCATTCGTTTTTTACCAACTAACGTTAATTTTAGCAAAAATATTTCTTCCCGGTTCAAGCGCAACTAAACCGCGGAATGTTGAAAGATGATTTCTGTATGCTTTATCAAATATATTTTCTATTCCGGCAAAAAGCTGAATGTCTATTATACCGATATTTATCGGGAATGAATTTGCATATAAATTTACAACTCCATAACCGGCTGATGTTTTTTCTCCAAGTGCAACTTTATTCTGCTCGGCAGAATATCGTAAATTCACATCAATGTTAAATAAGTTGCTTATTGGAGATTTAATTCCTATAACTCCATTCAAAGGTGGAATCTCTGCTAAATCTGTGCTGTTTCCAATATCTTTTCCTCTTACATATGAAGTGTTAGCATACATTACAATTTTTTTATAAGGATTAACTTCAGCGCTTAACTCGAATCCGTATAATTCTGCTTCGCCGATATTTTGAGTTCTGTATAAACTGTCATTTATATCGTACTGATCGGCAACTAAATCGGTAAAAGTATTGTAGAAAACATTACCTTTAATTGAAGCAATATCACTCCAATATCTTATTCCCAAATCAAGCGAGTAACTTTTTTCCGGTTCTAAGTTCGGATTACCGAGATAAATGACTCCTCCTAAATCAATATATTGATACCGCTCTTCTAATGTTGGGGAACGAAAAGCTCTTGCAAGATTTAATGTGAAATCAATGTTCTTTGTTGTTTTATATAGTAAACCGATATTTGCGCTCCATGATTTATCATCATCTTCATTTTTCGGATAAGATGCTTCCGGGATAATCGGGGGATTATCATTTCTGTTTCCATCAACGATAATATAATTCGGATTATTAGTTTCTTCGTTTGATACGTTTATAAAATCATATCTTCCGCCTAAAGTTAAATTTAGTCGATTATTGAAAAGTATAAATTCATCTTGCGCGAAAATTCCTAAACTTTTATAAGTAGAGTTAGGCACCGGCGAATCAATTATAAATCTTTTTTGCGGAATTATATGCCGAGTTCGCGAGCCGTCATATTCTCTCTGCCAATAATCCACACCGGCAATTAATCTATTGTTGTTGCTTAAATACCAATCTGTTTGAAATTGAAAACCGTCAATAATATGATCCGCTCCTGTGTTTGTTATTGCATTTGGGTTTGGAATAATTTCAACTCTTCTTTCAATCAACTGATGAAAATATTTCATTGAGAGTGTCATTAAAGAAGGAAACAAATTTTGTATTTGATATTCGGCGCTGTACATTTCTCTAAGTTCAGTTGGATAAGTTGCTTTAGCCGTAACCGGGAATGGATCGCCGCCGGGTATTCCAACATCCTTTGCACTGAATCTTTGATAGTTAATTTTCACTTCATGATTAACAAACGGTCTATAACCAACAGCTGCGGAAACATTGTTATCCTTAAATTGACTATTTTCTAAAATACCTTCCGGTGTTTGAGTATTCGCAGCATTTCGCATTGTTCCGCTGAATTTTGCAAACCAATTTGATTGACTGGCAAATAAAGAAATATTTCCTTTTGAGCCTTCGTTAACACTGTTGTAACTGCTGTTCAATGATCCGGAAAAATTAAATGCATCCGAGTAAGCAGGAGTAAAAGATTTAATATTTACAACTCCTCCCGTTGCACCGGTTCCGTATAAAGAAGAAACGCCGCTTTTAATTACTTCGATTCTTTCCACATCGTCCAAATCAATTAAAGACATTCCGGCTGCAATGTTTGTCGCGGTTTCAATTCTGTTGCCGTCTATTAGTGTAACAACATTTTGTTTACTCAAACCACGTATATTAACGTGAGTTGCCCAAATTCCATCGCGTGATAAATTTACTCCGGGTTCATTTGTTAACGCATCGCTTATTGTTGTTGAAGGTATTTCTTCTAATTTAGATTTTGTTACAACTTCAATCGGCAGAGAGATTTCTCTAACAATATTTCCTTTTTTTGTGCTTGTTACCAATACTTCTCCTAAATGAATTGGAGTAGAACTTAATTTTGCATCTAATACTATGGTCTCATTTTGTTCTACATTTATTTCTTTTAATGAAGTTTGATAACCGACAAAGGAAATAGTCAAATTATATCTGCCTTGCGGAATTCCTTCAATTATAAATTCGCCTGACTTATTAGTTGTTCCGTAATAACTTGTGTGACTTATAAATAAATTTGCACCAACTAGTGGTTGGTTTGTTTCTTTATCGCTCACCGTTCCTTTAATTGTTCCGGTTTGTGCGATAAGTGATATCATCGAAAACATCATAACCAAAAAAAGCGTAATTAATTTTTTCATCATAACTCCGTTCTAAATCTTCAGTGTTGTGCTTTTTACTTTTACTGATGAAATTTGCCCTAGCTTACCACTCAAAGCTCCAATTTCATCTGTTGTTGCATTAACTATTATAAAAATGATTGATATGCTTTGATCGGGGACCGGGTAACCGACACGCAAAGAAATTTTATCGGCAAATGAATGAAGTAATTCACCAACTTGATCGTAAACCTCATCCCGGTTATAAATTGTAATTGTAAGTGTGTGAAATTTGGTTTCCAAAACTTTCTCCATCTTTTGGGGATGGAGCGCTTCGGAAATAGAAGTGTATAAGCGTTTTGTTTCCATCCCTTTGTGTTAGATTAATCCTTCACTTTAGGAAGTAACTCAGTATTTTGCTCCCTTTTCTCACAAATTGCTCGAAAACGGAGGAGAATTTAATTGCGAAAAAATTCTCTATACAATATTACAAAAATGGCATTAATTTGTCCAATTAAATCGTAACAGGAGAACTTTCCGTTTTTTAAACTGCATTTTATAAGATTTTTATATATTGGCATCCAAAACAGAACCATTAACAAAGGAAGGGGAAAATAATGCTTAAAAGTGGTCTATATTTTTTAATTATCTTTTTTATTTCAATTTCAGCTCAGGAAAAAATCTTTCAACCACATGATGTTTTTCGAACACAAACAGTGGGAGAAACATCAGTCTCACCGAATAAAGATTATGCCGCATTCACATTAATTTCTTCAAGATCATTTGATGAAAAACCGGGTTCAGCTTACCGCGAGCTTTATTTATATAATTATTCTGATAAATCTGTTTCTCCATTAATGACCGGTAAAGTATCTATTTCAAGAGTAAGTTGGTTGAATGACAGCAAGTATGTTTCTTTTACTGCTAATATGAAAGATGATAAGAAATCTCAGCTGTATTTATTATCAGTTGATGGAAAAGATACAATTCGTGTAACTGATTCAGAATCTTCTATACTAACTTATCAATGGCATCCGTCTGAGAATATTGTTGCATACATTACTGTTGAAGAAAAAGAAAAACCGGGGTATGAAAAAAAAGGATTCAATCAAGAAATTTTTGAAGAGAATATTCCCGAAAGAAATTTATACTTGCTAAACCGTGAAACGGGGGAGACTGAAAAATTAAACAAAGAAGGTGCAGTTTTTGATTTTAAGTGGAGTAATAACGGAAATAAAATTGCCGCAGCAATTGCACCGAACAATTTGGTCGATGACTCATATATGTTCAAAAGAATTTATGTTATTGATGTTGAATCAAAAGAAATGACAAAGTTGGTTGATAACCCAGGTAAACTTGGAAACTTTGCTTGGAACACTACCGATACTAAATTAGCTTTTGTTTCCGCAGCCGATACAAATGATGCAGTTGCAGGAAGTTTATTTATGTGTGAAGTTCCGAACGAGAATTCATTTCATCAATTAAAAAATTATTCTAAAGATTTTATCGGGTCTGTAACTGATATTCATTGGCTTGATGAAGAAACATTTTTATTTGTTTCGGAAGAAGGAGTATATACAACACTAAGAAAACAAAAATATAACAGCGATGAAAGTGAATTATTGATTGAACCTGGTACGGCAGTTTTTAAGTCAATAAATATCTCCGGAAATAAAATTGCTTTTAACGGACAGACACCTCAGCATCCCTCAGAATTATTTACTTATTATATAAACGAAGACAAAGTTGAAAGAAATACATTTCACAACGAATGGTTGAAAGAAATCAAATTAGCAAAACAAGAGAGAATTGAATACACTGCTTCGGACGGACTGAATATAGAAGGAATGTTGTTTTACCCTATTAATTACGAAGAAGGTAAAAAATATCCTATGATTGTTTACGTTCACGGCGGACCGGAAGCAACTAACAGTTTAGGATGGAACACCGGTTATAACAGATGGGGACAAGTTGCCGCAGCAAAAGACTTTTTTGTTTTTATGCCGAATTACAGAGCCGGTTCCGGTAGAGGTTATGAATTTACAATGATGGGATTTGCTGATGGCGGCGGTCGAGAATTTATTGATGTTATTGACGGAATAGATTATTTGGTTAATGAAGGATTAGTTGATAGAAACCGCGTTGGAATCGGAGGAGGTTCTTACGGAGGCTATTTTTCTGCTTGGGGTGCAAGTAAGCATACAGAGCACTTTGCTGCGGCAGTTAGTTTTGTCGGGATAGGAAATAAACTTTCTAAACGAAATACTACCGATATACCATGGGAATCTTATTATGTTCATTGGGGATATTGGGTTAATGAAAATCCAATGGAAATTTATGATAGAAGTCCCGTGAGATATGCCGAAAATATGAACACACCGCTGTTAATTTTACACGGAACAAAAGACCCGCGTGTTCATCCATCACAAAGTCTGGAAATGTATAGAGCGTTTAAATTAAAAGGCAAAGCCCCGGTTAGACTTGTTTGGTATCCCGATGAAAGACACGGCAACAGCCGGAACACATCACAGCTCGATTACTTACTCAGAACATTAAATTGGTTCGAGTATTACTTGAAAGGAAATAACCCGAAAGATTCCAAACCGGATTATGAGATTGATTATGGGTTAGAGTATTTCGATTAGATTAGTGAGTAGAAAATTTATCCAATAAATATTACTGAAGTTTAGATCGAAATTTTGAAATGCCGTGAATGATTTTACTTAATTATGTCGCGGCATTTTATATTACTTAAAGTACACTATTGCATTTACCAACACCAATAAAATCACTATTTTTAATGTATGCAAAGGAAATTACAACAAATATTTATCAAACTAAGAAAACTTCTTCCTACAATTAAGGAGCAATACAACGTTAAGGAAATTGAAGTATTTGGTTCTTACGTTCGTTCTGAAGAAAATTCCAAAAGTGATTTGGATTTACTTGTTACTTTCACTATAACCCCTAGTCTATTACAATTTGTGAATCTAAAGAATTTTCTTTCGGATAAATTGGAATTGGAAGTAGACCTCGTTATGCGGGAATCTGTTAAACCTTATCTTTTCGAAAATATTTTGAAGGAAACGTTGCCGGTTTGAATAAATCAAAGAACTATACTGCATACCTTTAGGATATGTTGGATGCGATAAATAAAGGCATGAGTTTTATTCATAATATGGATTATGAAAGTTTCTTACAAGATGACAAAACACAATATGCAGTAATTCGGGCAATAGAAATTCTGGGTGAAGCAAGAAAGAAAATCCCGGCAGAAATTAAAAAGCAAGCTAAAGATATTCCTTGGCGGGATATTAGTGGAATGCGAGATGTATTAATTCACGATTATTTTGGAGTTAATGCAGAGGTAGTTTGGAAGACAGTAAAAGAGGATTTGCCATCATTAAAAACAAAACTTGAAAATTTGATTGAAAAACTCGAATAGAAAAGTATTCTTATCTAAATTTGATTTTGGTATCCTCGTTGTAAAGCTACGTTTATTATATAACTCACCTTACGCAAAGACGTTATTACCTTAAAGGTTACTGTTTTCAGACCATTCAGGTAACTTAATTTTAGCC
>OMKS01002336.1_pt1 | contig 15891 bp, 12 predicted proteins | sample 1674721 | NCBI WGS metagenome assembly OMKS01 (sample SAMN06264996, study PRJEB25208) | sediment metagenome | isolation source: hot spring sediment | place: USA: California | collected 2014-09-02
TCAAGTACGTCCAGCGGGAGATCAGCGAGATGGAGGAATCCGAAAGCTGGCGGCTCGATTCCGACGAGCAGGACCACGATCCCGAAGGACCGAACGACGCCTGGCCTGTCTGACTGCGGACCTCGGACCGACGGCGCCGGTCGGATGTGGCCACAGCAACGCAGCGGGCCTGCCAGCCGCTGGGGGCGTCCACCGCAAGATCGGAACTGACGGCGAGCGTTTAGGGGGATTCCTGGAATAAACCCTTTGGCAATCGCGTCTTTTCATAGGCTCTGAATGCAACCGATGGGTACAGGCGCCGAGCTAACCCCAATCATCAACGGCTGTAAGTCGGGGGACGCTGAGTGTTTCGCTCAGGTGGTGGACCTCTACGGCGGGCGCTGTTACGGGTACTTCTATCGGCTCACCGGAGACCGCGACCTCAGCGATGAGTTGCTCAGCGAGTTGTTTATGAAGCTGGTCGAGAAGATCGGGTCCTATAAGGGTGGATCGTTCGAGAGTTGGCTGTTCAGGATTGCCGCCAACATCTTCCACGACCATCTCCGGGGCCGGAAACGGCACAAGAAGCTGGTCGAGGGGCGGCGGGCCGAGTTGGAGCAGCGCCCCACCGAGACGGCCCGGTCGGACCTCACAGCAGACAAGCTCGACAAGCTCCAGATCCAGTTGAATCGAATGGACGCCGACACACGGGACCTGATTGTGTTGCGATATTATTCCGAGATGAGTTTCAAGGAGATCGCCGAGATGCGGTCCGAGCCGATCGGGACGGCCCTGTCGAAGCTGCACCGAGGGCTCAGAAAGCTCCGCGAACTCATGGAGGGTTGAACGCATGATTGACCGAAGTCGTGATGATCTCAGAGAACTGTTGGAGCGTTTCCTGGACCCGTCGCAGGCCGATTCGGCCGAGCGAGAGATCCGGGCGGGTGAACGGTTGCTGGAGACCTCTGCGGCGCCGCAGGTCGCCCCGGAGACGCTGGCAGCCATCAAGCGGCAGATCGCGGCTCAGCTTGGGGCGCCGTACAAGCCTTCGCACCCGTTCTACCGCTACGTCGGAGCGGCCGCGGCGGTGATCCTGGTGGCCCTGATCGGTTTCTTCGGACGCTCAGCCCCGGAACGTCCCGCCATTCGCTATGCCTCGTTGATCCCCGCGGCCATCTGGGACAGCGACGACATCGTCTCCGACGACATGGAGCTTGCGTATCTCCGCTCGGAACTCCGTCGCGTCGAGGCACAGGTGCACGCCCTCGATGCCTACGATGGTGACGTGACCGCCGCCGGGGCGCTCGACGAGGTCGAACTGGAATTGATTCGCATCGACAGGAAGTTTTGGTAGGAATAGCCGCAATGCACACACATCGGACAGCCCTTCTCATTGGCGTGTTCCTGCTGGCCGGCAGTCTCTGGCCGGTCGCGAGCGCAAACGCCCAGCCGGCTTCGTCGGAGAGACCCGGAGATATTTGGGATGAAGACACCGCCTCACCGACGTACCCGTGGTGGTACCGATGGCTCTCCGACGAGATGGTCGATCGGATCATGAAGGGCATCGCGCAGCGCGATCCGGCCAAGGCCAGGGAACTGGCCGAGCTGCGCAAGAAGGACCCGGAACAGTTCAAGACCGAGCTTGGCTGGCACGGACGCCAGGAAATCGAAGAGATCAGCCGCGAGCGATTCGAAGCCCGACGACAGAGACGACACGACGACTTCGTCGAATGGCTCAAGACCAACTACCCCCAGGACGAAGCCGAACTCGCCAAAGTCAGAGAGAAAGACCCCCAGCTCTACGTCCGGAATTTCGAACACCTGCTCGAGCGATATGGACGGATTTTCGAGGCCTACAGCGCCAATCCGGAACTGGGCGACGTGCTGAAGGAAGACCACGATCTCCGCAAGCGGCGCGATGAGATTCTCCAGCAGATGCGGCGGGAGCGATCCGGGGCCAGGAGACACGCCCTCGGCGCCGAATTGCAGGACATCGTCGCCCGCCGCTACGACCTGATCGTGCGCCGCAAAGAGATCGCCTACGAACAGCTCCAGAAGAAGCTCGAGGAGATACAGCGTCTCATCGAAGAGAGCAGGAGCGAAATCGTCAAGTGGCAGGACGCCGAGTTGAAGCGGGAGAACGTCAGGAAACGGATCGAAGCCCTGACGGAGGGCATGAATCGGCGCGGGTTCAAATGGGACTGACCTGACAGCCGCCTCACGCCTTCGCCCGTTGGATGAGAAAGGCGCCCGCACCGAACCGGGGCCGCAGGTCCATCGCTACATCTTCTGCCGACGCAACTCCATCTGCGTGGCCTTCTTGAGTATCTTCTTCTCCTTGCCGGTCAGGCTGTGCAGCCCCTCGCGGTGGACCTTGGCGAGGATGCGATCGACCTCGACTTGGAGCAATCTCTGCTGCTCGACGCTCTTTTCCCATGACCCGGCCCTTCTCTTGAGGCGGAACTGCCCGAGCCGAGGCATCAGCAGGACGTAAGCGACGCCAGCCGCCATGCCCGCCAGGTGGGCGGCCTCCCCGCCGGCGTTGTTGCTGCGTGTAACAACCAGCAGGAAGAACATGAAGGTCAGAACCACGGCCGCGACGCGAATCGCCAGGGGAAAGAAGAACACGAAGATGACCATGTGGGGAAACAGGATCGCGCAGGCCGCCAGGAGCCCCAGGACCGAGCCGGAAGCGCCGATCATCGGGACCGGCGTCAGAAACCCGATCGTGTTCAGCAGCAGGTAGAAGAGCCCGCCGGAGGCGCCGCAGATCAGGTAGAACGACAGGAATCGACGGCTGCCCCAGTGACGTTCCAGAGGCGGCCCCAGGAAGAACAGCGCCAGCATGTTGAAGAAGATGTGCAGAGCACCGGATCGGCTGTGAAGAAACTGGTACGTGACCAGCCGCCAGAATTGCAGTTTGGTCGACCACGACCCGCCATCGACGGCGAACCAGTCCTCCAGGGCAACGCCCAGCTTGGGAAACAGAACCCCGGCCACGAAGATGGAGATGTTGGCGATGAGCAGCCACTTGACCACCGGCATCAGCCGAGGCAGGTTGAACCGCATCTGCGGCATGCCGTAGTGCTCCTGCCGCTCCCCCGCCTGTGTGTAATCTCTGTCGTAAAGCCCCATAAGATGTCTTCGGACCAGCAAGTGAACAAATCCACCGTGCACCCTACCCTATAGTATCGACAATCGGGCGAGCTGTCCAAACGAAAAATGCGGCGGCAAGCCGCCCGCCGGGAACGACGCATGCATCAGGCGCCGTCAAACCGCCCCCCACCCGGATGGGTCGCCCGGTAACGCCCCCCCATCTGCTCGGACTATTTGCCGGACTTGACAGGCTTGGAGTTCTCGGGGGTCAGTCTCTCAGGTCTGGCGACAGCGAAGAAGGCGATCAACACGGCGCCGAGGATCACCAGAGCAATGCCGATGAGCTGCGAGATCGTCAGGCGACCGATCTCGAAGGGATTGTCGTCGCGCACCAGTTCCATCAGGAAGCGCATCGTGCCGTAGAAAATGAACATCAGGCTGAAAACGGAGCCCGGTTTGGTTGCGAAGGGGTACTTGCCGATCTGCTCGGCCTTCTGCGCGCGCCGCCAAAACAGGTAGAGGATCAGGCAAAGCACTGCTGCCGAAGCGGAAGTGTACAACTGGGTGGGATGTACCGGCAGGCAGCGGTATGGGCCACCGGTCACCTGCTCCTGCTGCTGGGGCGTAAGAGATTCCCAGGGCTTGAGGCCCGGCTGGTAGTCGCCGTCCTTGTCGAAGTAGCCGAAGTAGTCGGGCGGCAGGCGCAGGTGGGGCTCGGCCCGGCCTCGTTCCGGATCGGCCTGGACCTGGCTGCGACAGGCGAACGAACCATAGGGAAACCGGACACCCCAGGGAAGCTCGGTGGGCTTGCCGTAGCAGCAGCCGTTCAGGAAGCAGCCGATCCGCCCGAAGACCAGGGCCAGCATCAACCCGACGGCCAGCACGTCGAGATAGTGCCGCAGCGGCAGCTTGTGGTAGCGGATGTACAGTAGGATCACCGCGATCGCCATCAGGACGCCGCCGAGCAGTTCGAGCCCCCCCTTCCAGATCGCGAAGACCGAAAGCGGTTCGTCACGAAAGCTGTCGAAGTAGTGGACCACGAAGAAGACGCGGGCGCCGACGACGCCGGCGATGAGGGAATAGAGCGCCGCGTTGGTGATATGCTGAGGGTCCTTCGTGAAGCTGCGGCTCAGGTAGCGGATCAGCGTGACCGCCGCAAGGAAGCCGACGACCATCATCAGGCCGTAGCCTTTGACGGTCAGGTTGACAAAGGGAATCTCGATCAGTTCGGGGTGCATTCAGCGACGCCTCGTCTCATATGACGCCTCACCACCGCTGGGAACCACCAGATACGGCTCAGTTTCATCATGGGCTCCGACATCCTTTTCGCTACGGCTTGACGATATCGTTCTTCTCGTCGAGCACCACGACCTTGGGCTTGATCGCGGCGGCCTCCTCGGGCGCACAAAGGCCGAACGCCATGATGATGACGATGTCGCCCGGCTTGGCCAGTTGCGCGGCTGCCCCGAGGATCACGACAGCCCCCGACCCGGCCTCGCCGGGCACGGCATAGGTTTCCAGCCGGCTGCCGTTATTGAGATTGGCCACGAGGACCGACTCGTAGGGCAGAATCCCGGCAGCCTCCATCAGGGCCGAGTCGATCTCGATGCTGCCGGGGTAGTGCAACCTCGTCTCGGTGATCCTGGCCCGATGCAATTTGCTCTTGAGGACCTTCAGTAACATCTGCGTTCTTTTCCGTGTCGTACTCACCATGCGGACAAAAGGTGGATTATACCCTATGGCTTGCGTCTGTCCACCATGATGTTGTCGATGAGCCGGGCCGGGCCGAGACGGGCCGCGACGGCGATCAGCACGGGGCCGCCAATACGTTCTACGTCTTCGAGCGTCTCCGGATCGACGAGGCTGATGTATTCGATCTGCATGGCCGGCACCCGCCCCATCACCGCCTCGATTCGAGCGCGAACCTGGCGGGCATCGGTCGCTCCGCCTTCGATCATTTGCCGGCCTTCCTGCAAGGCGCGGTAGATGACCGTCGCGTCCTCACGCTGCCGCTCGCTGAGGTACTGGTTGCGGCTGCTCACCGCCAAGCCGTCGCCCTGACGCACCGTCTGACAGACCACGATCTCCAGCGGCATGTTCAGGTCGGCCACCATCCGCCGGATCACGGCGGCCTGCTGGGCGTCCTTCTGCCCGAAGAAGGCAACGTCGGGCCCGACGATGTTGAACAGCTTCGTGCAGACCGTCGTCACGCCCCGGAAATGGTTGGGCCGCGACCTGCCGCACAGGTGCTCGGTAATCCCTAACACGGAGACCCAGGTGAGGTTTTCTCTCGGGTACATCTCCGACGGGCTCGGCGCGAAGACCACGGCTGCCCCATGCCTCTCGCAAATCGCAATATCCTGCTCGAAAGGCCTTGGATAGTTGTCGAAATCCTCCCCCGGCCCGAACTGCGTCGGATTGACGAACAGGCTCACCACCACGAATTCGCATCGCTGGCGCGCCGCTTCGATCAATGCAACGTGCCCAACGTGCAGGGCCCCCATCGTGGGCACCAGGCCGATGCGCTTGCCCTCCGCACGGGCCTGGGCGGTCCACTGCCGGATCTCGTCGATCTTCCCCGTCACTCGCATCCCAACGACTCCCTCCGATCCGGTCTCACGCGACCGTCACATGCTCCCGTTCGGCGACGTACGCCTTGACCTGTAGCGCGACGTGCTCGATCGCCGCCTCGTCTTCGATCCCGACGTTCGATGCGGGCAGACGAATCAGCGGACAGGTTCGCCAGCCTTCGCTGAGCCGCTCGTAGTCCTGATGCAGCGCCTCAAGAAAATCCAGTGCGATCTGCTGCTCGTAGGGCCGGTTGCGACGATGGATGCGTTCGAGGCATCGCTCGGGCGAATCCGTAAGGTAAATCACCAGCGCCGGGGCCTTCACCGTCCGGGCGAAGACCTCGTAGACCCGCTCGTAAAGCTCCAGTTGCTCGGCGTCCAGCAGCCGCCGTGCATAGATCAGTTCCTTCTGGAAGACGTAGTCGGTCAGCGAGACACTCTCCTGCGACAGCGCCTCCGGGCGGAGCTGATCGGCTCTGTGCAGCAGAAAGTACAACTGACTGTCCAGGGCCAGGTCCTTCTGACCGGCGTAGACTCGCGCCAGAAAGGGGTTCGTATCGTATGGCTCCAGCAGGACTTGCCCGTCGAGGGCCGCGGCGAGCCGTTTGACGAGCGTGGTTTTGCCTACGCCGATGGGTCCGGCGACGCTGACGAGCTGCGGGCCGGCCGGATCGAGGACGAAGCTGCCCCCGCCCAGTCGACGGGCCAGCTCGCACACCGGCTCGTGGAACAACGGGTGAACGATCTGCCCGTCCAACTGACAGAGCCCGTCGAGAACGAAGAATCGCAGATGCATCTGAGGGTGCGGCACGATCAGGTGCGGCAGGCGGACAATCTGCCGACCGAACAGCAGCAGGTCCAGGTCGATCGTCCGAGGCCCCCAACGGCCGCGACGTGTTCGTCCGAGCACATCCTCCGTGGTCATCAGAACGCTCAGCAAGCCCTCGGGGGGCAGCGTTGTGTGGACCTCCGCGACGCCGTTGAGATAATAAGGCTCGGACGCCTGTCCCAGCGGCGCGGTCTCTTTGATATCGCTGACCCGCGCCACCTTGATGTCCGGGTGGCGGTCCAGGGCGGCCAGGGCCTCCCGAATGGTGCGCCGCCGGTCCCCCAGGTTGCTGCCCAATCCTATGTACGCTGCAATCCGTTCGGCCATGCGTTCCACCTCTCAGAAGGAAAACCGCTCCGTGGCGTTCCTGTCACCTGCATTCTCCCGCACGGCCGCACCGGGCCCCGGCCGACGCGGCATCATCTCAATCGTCGGCCGGACCGATAAGGACCCGCGCCGCGCGGGACGGCAACGACAATGAAATCCATCCTGGCCGGTCGGTGGAGGCAGGCTCCATTGTACCCGCGGCCGGATCGGCGACAATCCATTTCCCCGCCTGCGGTGCAGAGACGTCGACGTCGCAGGACGCCGTACCGACGTTCACGACCAGGACAAGGTCGCGACTGTCTCTCGTGAATCGCCCGACCACGATTCGCTCCTGCGGCTCGCTCAGCAGACCGCTGTCGTAGAGGGCCGTCAAGGAGTCCAGGCTGACGGTCTCGCCTGAGATATCGCGCAGAACCTGGCCGCCGCCAGCCCTGAACCGTCTAACGTTCGCCATCGCCGGCGCCGGAAGACCTACGTCGGCCGGCAGGAGAAGCGCGTCGAAGCACTGGCCGTCCACGCAGATCCGCCCGTCTTGGACGCGGGCGGCGGCGAGCACCTCATGATCGGCCAGAGCGAAGGAGATCTGCGCCCGCGTCATACGCCGGCCGAGGTCCATGAAGGAATCGATGATCCGCCGCATCCTGGCCGATTGCGTCTGCTTCGTGAGCTTCTCGGCCACCGGCTTGTATTCAGCCCACATGTCCGCAATCGGATAGTACAGCAGCACGCGCGGCGCCGGCCGGCCATCGCGGAGCATCGCGTTGAGCCGACCGACGAAGTCGCCGTAGGCACGGTACTCGTCGGAACTGCGCTGCTGGCGGTTGTAATACAGCGTGAATTCCGTGACCCCGAAGGCGGCCTGCCAGGCGGCGGTCGCGCACATCTCGGCCACCGAGGCCGGGCCTCTGCCGGCCATCGTCTCGGAGAAATCGCTCACCTCGGTCATCACCCGCCGACCGCCGTTGAGCAGGGCCGCCGAAGCCGGCAGCACCGCCGTCATCCACCCGGTATGGATCACCGCCTCCGGGTTCGACGAGAGCATGTCCAGGCCGGGGATGTCCATTCGTCCCAGCACTTTGAGCGTGTTGCCTTCGAGGGCTGGATGGTGTTCGAGGGTCTCCTCCCACAGAATATGGCCAGAGGACGCGACGCGATGCGCGTGGGCCCACCGCTGAATGCGCCCGTAGTAGCGCTCGGTCAGCAAGTCGGCCACCAGGGCCCAGTATTGCTGCCGGACTCGCCTGTCCTGCTCGCTGTCACCTTCGAAGAGGCTCCTGCGCGCCGCCAGAAGGTCTTGCCCGTAGCAGCGCCGGTACAGATCGGGCAGGTCGGCCACCCACGGGACTGACGGCAGCGGCTGCACGTTCGGGTCGAGCGGATCGACCACACGGACCTTCAAACGGACGTCATCGGGCAAAGGACCGATGTTCACCGCCATCAGCGAGGGCTCGTCGGTGAACAGCGCCTCGATCGTCGTGCCGAAGAAGGGCTCCAGGCGTTCGTAGTAGGCATCGTGCGTGGTGCGGATGAAGCTTTCGACCGCCGCCGGATCGAGGAGGTTCGGGTAGCGCCGCGCGGCGTAGTAGTTGTTCGAGGCGTGCGTGTGCTCGTAGGCCGGACGCAGGATGAAAGGCTCGGCCTGAGACGGATCGTAAGCCAGGGCCAGCGCCTCAAGATCGGGATTCTCTTCGAGCACAAGACCGCCGGCGGCGCCGCTGGGGTAGCCGTCCTCGTCGTAGATCCAGACGCGAAGTCCCGCCCGGCTGCACGCTTCGACCGCCCGCACGAGAACTCTCCAGTTCTCCTCGGATCGCAGATACTCGCCGAACGCCACGTTGCAGACGATCCCGCCGAGCCCGAGGTCCTTCAGGGCCGTCATGCCTTCGACTGTGGCCTGCTGCGTCGGCACTCCGTGTACGATCTGGAGCGGACGCAACCGAACGGGCGGCTCGCGCCAGTCTTCAAGCCACTGCCTCGGCAGATCGACGGCCAGCTCGGCCCCCGACTCGATTGACGCCGCGACAACAGGCCCTTGCGTCAAGAGCGCCGCGGCGAAGAACACGATTGCAGAGCCTCTCGCCAGATTCATGTCAATCCTCCGAAGTCCTCGAACGGCCGTCACAGCGAAGCGATGCGATCCAATGCCTCCTTGACGTTGGCCAGCGTGCCAAACGCAGTCAGGCGGAAGTACCCCTCGCCGGCCGGACCGAACCCGACGCCGGGCGTGCCCACGACGTGGGCCTCGTTGAGCAGCCGGTCGAAGAACGCCCACGAGCCGAGCCCGTCGGGCGTCTTGAGCCAGATGTACGGGGCGTTGACGCCACCGTAGACCTGGTAGCCCAACTCGGTGAGCCTCTCGCGGATCACCCTGGCGTTGGTCATGTAGACGTCGATTGTCCGAGCGATCTGCTCACGGCCCTGCGGCGTGTAGACGGCCGCCGCACCGGCCTGGGTAACGTAGGAGACGCCGTTGAACTTGGTGCAGTGTCTCCGCTTCCAGATCGGATTGACCTCGACGGCCTGGCCGTCCTTCTTGTACGCCTTCAGCGATTTCGGCACGATGGTGTACGCGCAGCGGACCCCGGTGAAGCCGGCGGTCTTGGAGAAGCTGCGGAACTCGATTGCCACGTCCCTGGCTCCCTCGATTTCGTAGATCGAATGGGGGATCTCGGGATCGGAGATGAAGGCCTCATAGGCGGCGTCAAACAGGATCATCGCCTGGTTCTTGCGGGCGTAGGCCACCCACGCGGCCAGTTGCTCCTTCGTGGCGACCGAGCCGGTGGGATTGTTGGGAAAGCACAGATAGATCATATCCGCCGGCCCGCTTGGCGGTTCGGGGACGAAACCATTCTCGGCGGTGGCGGGCATGTAGACCACGCCCTCATACTGGCCGGCCTCGTTGGCCTGCCCCGTCCGGCCCGCCATCACGTTCGTATCGACGTAGACCGGATAGACCGGGTCGGCGACCGCCACCACGTTGTCAACGCCGAAGACTTCCTGCATGTTGCCCGTATCCGGCTTGGCGCCGTCGCTGACAAACACCTCGTCGATATCGACGTCGGCGCCACGGGCTTTGTAGTCATTCTCGACAATGGCCCTGCGGAGGAACTCGTAGCCGACGCCGCCGTCATCGTAGCCCTTGAAGGTTTCGGGCCGGCCCATCTCATCGACCGCCCGGTGCATGGCCTCGATCACCGCCGGCGCCAACGGCTGCGTCACGTCGCCGATGCCCATGCTGATGACCTTGGCGCTCGGGTTCTGCTCTTTGAACGTGCGAACGCGCCGTCCGATCTCGGGAAAGAGGTACCCGGCACGAAGCTTCAGGAAGTTCTCGTTGATGTGAATCATGGTTCCTTTCGTCTTTCTGCTGGCCCCTGGGGGGATACGACTCCAACACGTCCCCGGCCCTCTCTTCGGCATGGGGACCCGATCAAGGTCCGCCATTCTATGGCCGGCGCGCTCCATCGTCAAGGTCGCGGAAAAACCTACGCCGTTGACGTGGAATCGATCCGCTGGCGCGTTGCGATGCGCAGAATCAGGACGCCGTCGGATTTGGGGTCTTGTTGTCGGCGGATCCTTGCGGTATATTGCCGGCATGGCGTCGAACGGCAGAGTCTGCACATGTGGTTTCACCGTCGATCACCGGACAGCCCGGTGCACGCGCAATACGACATATCGGCCGGTTTGCGAAACTCTATGAAAGGGATTCACCGATGGCGAACGACGATACAGCAAGAGACGCGATGCGGATGACCTGCTGTCCATGCGGGTGCGGACACGAGCACGGCAATGACGGCATCAGCCGTCGGACCTTTCTCCAGGGAGTTGGCGGCGCCACCGTCTTTGGCGCGGCGCTGACGGGCCTGACGTGGTCGTCGGTGGCCATGGCAGAGGCGGAGGGCCCGGCCGGCCCTGTCCGTAAGCCGCTCGTGGTCAAGCCGATCCTGATGTACGACACGCCGCAGCGAAGGCCGCAGACGAGTTGGCGCAACTGGGGCGGAATCGAAACCCAGGAGCATGCCGAGAAAGAGCTGCGCGCCATCAAGGCCGAACTGGCCGCTCTCGAGAAGAAGGCCGATTTCCCGGTGGAGTTCCTCACGCCGGCCGGCGCGCGAAACGCCGACGAGTTGAAGAAGATCTCCGATCTGGATCAGGCAGACACTTATCTGGTCTATGCCGCCGGCGGGTGGATGGGCATTTTCGACGAGCTGAACAAGCGCGGCAAGAACATGATCATTTTCTGCCGCCACAAGTCCGGGCCGGTCTATCTGTGGTACGAGATCATCAGCCCGCGATATCTCCGCCAGCATACGGACACGCTGGCCGTCACGGGCGTCGACGACAATGACGTGGTGATTGACAGCCAGGACGAGATCCTCTGGCGGCTTCGGGCCCTGTGCGGCCTGAAGAACACCCTGGGCACGCGCATCATCGCCATTGGCGGTCCCAGCGCCTGGGCCCAGCCGGCCGATGTGGTTCCGAATCTCGTGCGACAGGTCTGGAAATTCGACATCCAGACCGTTTCCTACGACGACTTGGGCAAGCTCATCAAAGAAGCCTTTGCCGACGGCGCTGCCGTCGATCGCGCCAAGGCCCGGGCCAAAGACTATATGAAGGGTCGCGGCGTCAAGCTCGAAACGAAGCCCGAGTACGTCGAAAACGCCTTCCTGCTCGAGCAGGTCTTTCGAGGCATCATGAAGAAAGCGGATTGTCAGGCGCTGACGATCAACAGTTGCATGGGCACGATCATGCCCATGTCCAACACGACCGCCTGCCTGACGCTGAGCCTGCTCAACGATTCGCGGTATCTGGCGTTCTGCGAATCGGACTTCGTCGTGATCCCCTCGGGCGTGCTGCTGGGCAACATCTCGGGCACGCCGGTCTTCCTGAACGACCCGACGTATCCACACGATGGCATCATTACGCTGGCGCACTGCACGGCCCCACGGAAGATGAATGGCAAGGACCTCGAGCCGACTCGCATCATGACCCACTTCGAGTCGGACTACGGTGCTGCACCCAAGGTCGAGTTCCGCAAGGGCCAGATGACCACAAACATCGCCCCGGATTTTGCCTTGAAACGCTGGGTGGGCCTGCGAGCCGAAATCGTGGACGCGCCATTTCTGCCAATCTGCCGGTCGCAAATCGACGTCCGGTTCGCCTGCGACAGCTTGAAACTGGCCGAACGTATGCCGGGCTTCCACTGGATGACCGGCTATGGCGACTACCTGCGCGAACTGACCTACGCCTGCAAGAAGGTGGGCATCGAATTCGAAAACCTGACGGCTTGATCCCGTCATTGCAGCAAGCAAACCGGGAGCCGGGCCGCGAGGGTTCGGCTCCCGAGTCATATCACAAGCAAGAACTGAGAAGGAAAGACACATGAACATTCAGCGTTTGGCAGCAGCATCGGCTGCCTTGGTGATGGCCGTAGCAGCCCTGTCGGCGGTTCCCGTCGGAGCAACCACAATCCAGGTTTCACCCGATGGGCCCGTCAAGACGCTGACGCTCGCACGTGACATAATTCGCCAGCAGAAAGGCGATGCGGGACTCAAGGAGCCCGTCCGCGTAATCGTGGCCGATGGCCGCTACAGCTTGAGCGAGCCGTTCGTCCTGACGCCGGAAGACAGCGGAACCAAGGATTGTCCGATCACCTATGAGGCGGCGCCGGGCGCAAGGCCCGTCTTCAGCGGGGGCCGGACCATCACAGGATTCAAGCCGGACGCCGATGGTCTCTGGTCGGTGCGCATCGGCGACGTGGCGGATGGCCTGTGGTACTTCGAGCAACTCTTCGTCAACGGCCGCCGCGCCGTTCGGGCCCGGACGCCCAACAAGTGGTATCACTATATGGGCGAGACCTCCGAGATGCCCATCGAAGGCGAGCAGGAGCAGTTCCTGCGCGCCACCCAGGTCCATGCCGACGCCCTGGAACCGCTGGCGGGGCTGAGTCTGGCCGAAGTCCGCGACGTAACACTCGTCGCCTATCACAAATGGTGCATCACACGGCGGTTCCTCACCGCGATCGACGCCCCGAACAATCTGATCGTCACCACGGGCGAACAATTGAAGAGCTATTCGGGCTGGCCGGCCAACACGCGCTTCCACCTGGAGAATTTCAAGGCCGCGCTCGACGAGCCGGGCGAGTGGTTTCTCGCCCGCGACGGAGTGCTCTACTACAAGCCGTTGCCCGGCGAGGACATGACGAAGGCCGAGGTCGTCGCTCCCTATGCGATGAAGCTCGTGGTCTTTCAGGGCCAACCCCGGTCGGGCGAATTCATCGAGCACATCACCCTCAAGGGGCTGACGTTCCACCACAACCAGGAGTTGTTGCCTCCCGAGGGCTATGCCCCGTTCCAGGCGGCGTACGTCACGGAGGCGGCGGTCATGCTCGACGGCGCGCGGAACGTGGTCATTCAGGACTGCGAAGTGGGCCACATCGCCACGTACGGCGTGTGGTTCCGACGGGGCTGCCGCGATTGCCGGATCGAGCGATCGACCATCCACGATCTCGGCGCCGGCGGTCTGCGCATCGGCGAAGGGCGACTCCGCAGCGAAGAGGACCTCCAGACCAGCCACATCGCCGTCGACAACAACATCATCCGCTCGGGCGGCCGGGTCTATACCTCGGCCGTCGGCGTCTGGATCGGCCAGAGCGGCGACAACACCATCACGCACAACGAGATCGCCGACTTCTACTACACGGGCCTGTCCGTCGGCTGGCGGTGGGGCTATTCCGACAGCCTCGCCAAACGCAACACGATCCGCTTCAATCGCGTCCACCACATCGGCTGGTGGGTGCTCAGCGATATGGGCGGCATCTACACGTTGGGACCGTCCGAAGGGACCGTGGTCAGCGACAACGTCTTCCACGACATCTACGCGTACTCCTATGGCGGCTGGGGACTCTACACCGACGAGGGCAGCACCGGCATCGTGATGGAGAACAATCTCGTCTACAACACCAAGACCGGCAGCTTCCACCAGCACTACGGCAAGGAGAACGTGATCCGCAACAACATCCTGGTCAACAGCATGCTCCACCAGGTGCAGGCCACGCGGGTCGAGGAGCACCAGTCGTTCACGTTCGCCAACAACATCGTCTACTGGAAGACCGGGCCGCTGCTGGCCGGACCCTGGACGAAGATCAACATCGCGATGGACAACAACTGCTACTGGAACGCCGCCGGACAATCCGTCAACTTCGTCGGCGTCCCGCTGGAGAAATGGCGCCAGGAGCACGGCCGCGACCAGAACTCGATCATCGCCGATCCGCTGTTCGTCGATCCGGACAACGGCGACTTTCGCCTGAAACCGGATTCGCCGGCACTGAAAGTCGGCTTCAAGCCCTTCGACTATACCCGCGCGGGCGTCTACGGCGATCCCGCCTGGGTCAAAAAAGCCAACGAGGTGACATACGCACCGCTGGAGATCCCGCCCGACCCGCCGCCGGTCCTGGTCCACGATACGTTCGAGCAGACCGAGGTCGGCCAGCCGCCCCGAGCCGATCAGGTCCACGTCGAGGGCAAGGGTGACTCCATCGTCGTGACCGACGAGACCGCGGCATCCGGGCAGCGCAGCCTCAAGTTCACCGACGCCGAGGGGCTGCGGTACGCCTACAACCCGCATCTGGTCTACTCGCCGAACCACAGCCAGGGGACGACCCGCTGCTCGTTCGACCTGCGGATCGAGGCGGGGGCATTGATCCAGCATGAATGGCGCGATTGGCGCTCGACCCTCTACAGCGTCGGACCGAGCCTGCGGATCGAAGACGCCAAGCTTCGCGTCGGCGGCAACGTTCTGCTGGATATTCCCGTCGGTCAGTGGGTCCATTTCGACATCACCGCCGCCCTCGGCGCCGGCAGCAGCGGCACATGGGATCTCGTCGTCACCCTGCCGGGTCAGGAACCGAGACAATTCGAAAAGCTCGCCAACGGCAACCGGAGCTTCGAGCAGTTGACCTGGCTGGGTTTCGTCAGCAACGCGACAACCAAAACCGTCTTCTACATCGACAACCTCAAGATCGACAACCAGAACTGACATTGGAGACCACAGGCATCGGCCTGCATCGCATAGATGGTGAAGGACTCTCGATGGCTCATCGCATAGTAGCGGTCTATCCTCTCGTTGTGCTGCTCGGAGCCCTGCCTTCCGCAGTTGCATGTGGTGGTGAGTTTCTGATCTTCGACGAAGTGTTCACGTTCGATGAGAAGCTGAACGGGTTCAAGTGGTTCATGCCGCCGGCGAATGCGCCGAGGGACTGGACGAGGCCGGACGACTATGAGAACGGGCAGGTGTACACCCGCTTCGAGATTCTCAGCCAGCCAACGAATGCGGCCAGCAAGCTGCAATTCGGCATCTGGCAAGACGGCGGCAAGCGGGAGACGATGAGCCCCCACTGCGAGCTGCACGGGCCCGGCGTCGTCACGCACCATGCGTCGCCCGCCACGTGGTGGGAACTCGATCCGAACCATCCCGTCGACTTTTCGCGCGTTGGCGACTTTCTGCACTGCGGCATCGTCGTCTGGTCCGGCGAGCCTCTGGGCTACATCAGCACGTGGAACCCCAATCCCGAGGTCTGGACCAACCGGCACAAGTACTTTCCAATGCAGGTTCGCGCGACCGTGGTCGCCGTCTCAGCAGACGGGCAATTCTCCGGCTGGGACCACTGGCTGGGCGCCGGTTCATCCGGACGGCCGATGTTCGAATTCAAGCACCACTTCATTCGCGCAGAGATGCCCACCGACGACTGGTTCCACTCGGTGATCCTGGCCGATCTCGACGGGGACGGCGATCTGGACTTCGCGATCGCCTCGGCCCGCAAGCCCCACCGCGTGGCGAACAACTTCTACTGGTATGAGTATCGTGGACCCGACGATTGGGTCGAGCACATGGTTGGATCGATGGGCGAGACGCAGCAGGCGGCGGCGATCATGGATGTTGACGGCGATGGATGGCCGGACATCATCTCGGGCAACCACTGGTACAGGAACTCGGGCGATCCGAAGAACAAGCGGTTCACCGCCCATCGCTATCGGAACGTCGACGCCGGTTTCCACGATGTGGCGGTGGCGGATATCAACGGAGACGGCC
>OMKS01002338.1_pt1 | contig 15884 bp, 18 predicted proteins | sample 1674721 | NCBI WGS metagenome assembly OMKS01 (sample SAMN06264996, study PRJEB25208) | sediment metagenome | isolation source: hot spring sediment | place: USA: California | collected 2014-09-02
ATGGCTCAAGGACCGCAAGAAGGCGAAGCGGGCGCTCACGGCCGACGACATCCGCCACTACCAGCGCATCGTCGTCGCCATCCGCAACACCACCCGCCTGATGGCGGAGATAGACAAGGCGATACCGGAATGGCCGGTGGGGTAGGCAGGCAATGCCCGAGCCGCTGATTCCGAAGCACGGCGGGTATCGGAAACTCCGCAGTTTTCAGGCCGCGCAGGCGGCATACGACGCGACCGTGATCTTCTGTGAGCGGTTTGTGGACCGGCGCAGTCGGACCCGGGACCAGATGGTGCAGGCGGCCCGGAGCGGTGTCCAGAATATCGCGGAAGACAGTCTGGCATCCGGGACTTCGAAGAAGACAGAGCTGAAGCTGACCAACGTTGCCCGGGCCAGTTTGGAGGAACTCCTGCTCGACTGTGAGGACTTCCTGCGCCAGCGCGGCCTGAAGCGCTGGGCCAAGGATGACCCGCGCGCGCTGGCGGTGCGCGGGCGCTACCGGTCGGGCCGGTCGGACGAGTCGGACCCCTATGACCTCCGGACCGCGGACGCGGAGACCGCGGCCAACACGCTCATCTGTCTTGTGAATCAGGCCAGCTACCTGCTCGGTCGGCAACTCCGCACCCTGGAGCAGGCTTTCCTCGACGAGGGCGGGTTCACCGAGCGGCTGTATCGAATCCGGTCCGAGCGGCGCGGCCGCTGAGCGATGGCCTTTGCCTCCTCCATCGAATGGACCGAGGCGACCTGGAACCCGACCACCGGGTGCAGTCCGGTCAGCGCCGGGTGCACAAACTGCTACGCACGGCGGTTGGCCCTGCGGTTGCAGGCGATGGGCAATCCGAACTACGCAGACGGGTTTCGGCTCACCCTGCACGAACACATGCTCGGGGTGCCGCTTTCGTGGCGCAAGCCCCGGATGGTGTTCGTGAACTCGATGTCGGACCTGTTCCATACCCACGTGCCGTTCAGTTTCACTGATTCGGTGTTCGAGACGATGCGGGCCTGCCCCCGGCACATCTTCCAGTTGCTGACCAAGCGCAGTGCCAAACTGCTGGCCTATGCGCGGCGGCTTGAGCGCTGGCCGGAGAACGTCTGGGCCGGGGTCACGGTCGAGGACGCCCGGGTCAAGAGCCGGATTGCGGACCTGCGCGCGGTCCCGGCCGCGGTGCGCTTCCTGTCCTGCGAGCCGTTGATTGCCGACGTCGGCAGTCTGCCGCTCGACGGCATCCACTGGGTGATTGTCGGCGGCGAGTCCGGACCGGGCGCACGGGAGATGAAGGAGTCCTGGGTGCAGTCCATCCGGCGGCAGTGCGAGGATGCCGGGGTCGCGTTCTTCTTCAAGCAGTGGGGCGGGGTGCGCAAGGACCTGACCGGCCGGGAGCTGAACGGCCAGGTCTATGACGAACTGCCCGAACTGCATCCCGGCCTCGTGGCGGCCGAGAGCCTGCTCGTCGGTGATGCCCCCCGGCCCGGCGCTCAGCGGTAGACCATCCGGAAGCCCAACTCGCCGGACAGCGCCTTGGTGCTTTGCCGAATCGCCTTCTCGGCCGCGACCAGCCCGGTGCGGGTCAGGCTGAAGTTCTGCAGTTCGCGCATCGCAATCAGGTCGAGCGCGGTCGCCTTCATCCAGTCAATCTCGGTGTTGTAGCCGCAGACCGCCTTCGCGCCCGAGGCGTCGAGAAAATGCCGCACCCGGACGGCCGGCACGTCCAGCACCGAGCAGGCGCCGAAGTAGACCAGCCGGTTGCGGCACCGGCCGCCGAGCCGCTCGCCGAGTTGTTCCAGGGTCAGGCAGACCTTACTGCTGATGACGAGCTCGCCCGGCCGGCCGTGAAACGCCAGGTACAGGAGCCGGTACTGCGCGTAGCGCCGCAGTCGCCACCTGTCCACGAGGAACTCGATTTCTTCCAGCGTCGAGCAGTCCCGGTAGATGAACTTGATGCCCGCGTTCAGGTCCAGGAGTTCCAGCACCGGCCGGACCGAGGCGTTCACCGCGAAGTCGTCGTCCCAGTTGCCCTCGATGCAGAAGATGCGTTTGGGATACTTCATCGCCGACAGTCAACAGCAGGGAAACGGAATGTCAAGCGGACGAAGTCCTGAACCACAGAGGCACAGAGCGGAAGGAGAGGAAGTGGTCCGGTGCGGCGAATGCGGCGCGGGTCAGCGCCGCGGGAAGATGGTTTCGACCGCGGAGGAGTCGGCCCAGCCGCCTTCGCCGCCCGGCGCCTGAAGGAGAACCCACGCCCCGCGCCGCTCGCGGACCACGACTTCCAGCCCGTCGTGGACGACAATCAGGTCGCCGTAGTCTTCGCCCGGGCCGGAACGCAGGGCGACTTCGGGCCGGATGACGACCGCCCGGTCCGGGCTGAGCTCGCCCGACCAGCTCAGCCGGGAGCCGACCGCGTAACCGAACAGAAGAAACAGAATGAGCGCGGGCCAGAGCCAGGCCCGGGCACGGGTGTAGGCGAGCAGTCCGAAGCAGGCCGCACAGAGCAGAAACAGAAGCCCGGACAACAGGCCGGCAAGCGCCGGCGACAGCAGGCGCAGAACCCGCACCAGCGCGGCCAGCACCGGGTTGACCGCGGCCGCGGGCCGGTCGCGCCGCCAGGCCCGGGCGAACTCGAGGTTGTGCACGATGTCCGGGTCCCCGGGCGCGAGCACAAAGGCCCGGTTGTAGTCGGCAATCGCCCGGCCGACCTGGCCGAGTTTGAAACGGGCGTTGCCCCGGTTGTAGTAGAGCGCGGCGTTGGGGGCCCGGACCGCGGCCGAGTCGTACTGCTCGACCGCGCGGATGAACTCCCCGGCCTCGTAGGCCTCGTTGCCCGCAACGAATGCGCGGCGACGATGGTCCTCCGCCAACCGCATCCCCTCCCTTTCATTCCCTGCCCCTTGAGAGGGAGGGAGGGGTGAGGGTGACCCGTCGGCCGCGGCGAGAAGCAGTGCGAGGAGGAGTGAGGTCACAGTTTCTCCAGCAGTTCGCGGGCCTGGTCGAGCAGTTCGTCGGGCCGGCAGGAAACCAGCCCCGGCGAGTAGCGGGCCATCTCGCAGGTGCGGATGAGTTCCAGCAACCGGCGCGCGGTGTCTGCCGCGACCCCGCGCGCGGCCAGCGCCGCGCTCAGTTCGTCGCCGGTCATCCCCGCCACTTCGATGTTGTGGCGGTCCCCGACGTAGCCCGCCACCCCGGCCGCCAGCGCCGCGTAGAACTCGGCTTCCCGGCCCGCGCGCAGGGCCCGGGCCGCGGCCGCCAGCCGCCGCCGGGCCAGCCCGGCGGCGCGGCGGGACCGGGCATAGCCGCGGTCGGCTTCGAGCCGCCGCCGGTGCCGGCCGAGCGCGACCCCGAGCCCGAGCAGGACCAGCCCGGCCGGGTAGAACAGCCAGCCGACCCGGCCCGGCAGGCCCGCACCCGACCAGTCGAACCATTGAACCCTTGAACCCTCGCCCTTGATATGCCTGATGTCCGTGCTCACGACGCGCATCCCGTCCTCTTCTTTATCGTCCCGGGCCGCAACCGGCTGGACCCCGGTCGCGACGAATTCGAGCCGGGGCGTGGTCCGGACGTAGTAGCCGCCCTCGGCCGGGTCGAAGAACCCGAACTCGACCGCGGGCGCGGCGTGCCGGCCGTTGGACTGGGGAATCAACGGGTAGATGAACTCGCGCGTGCCCCGGACCCGGTTGCCGGTCCGGCTGATGCGGTCCCTTGTCTCCGGGTTTAGCACCCGCAGTCCGTGCACCGGCGGCAGTTTCGGCGCACCGATGAGCTGGATGTTGCCCGCGCCTTCGACGCGGACGACGAGGTTGACCGGGGTGCCCGCATCCGAGCTGTCGCGGTCAAGTTCGGCCGAGACCGCAAAAGCGCCGACCCCGCCCGAGAAGCTCGCCGGCCGACCCGAGTCGGGCAGGGGCCGGACCGTCACCGCAATCGGCCTTGACGAGGCCTCGAACGGCTCGGTCGTCTCGAAGAAGAACCCGCCCCGGCGCACCGCCCGGCCCGCGATTCTCATCGCGCCGACTTCGAGCCGGCCCGGCCCGGTCGGGAACAGCGCCACGCGCTTGAGCGTGGCCGCGCTGTACTCGACCTCCCCGAGCCGGCGCGACTGGTAGTCGAGCCGGTCCGCATCGAACAGTTTCTCGGCCCAGAAGCCGGAGAACGGCGGCACCTGGGCGAGCTTGAGGTCCGCGACCCGGGCGCGGGTGTAGAAGGTCCAGGTCACGGTCACCTGCTCGCCCTGCCAGACGTCGGTCCGGTCCGCCCCGGCGATGAGCTGGACTTCATCGGTCGAAACCGGCTCCGCCGCAGGCGGCGCGAACGGGTCCAGGGGCGCGGCGGGCGCGGACCGCGCCGGGGACGGCGACTGGTCCGCCCCGACCACCGTGACCGTCACCGGGCCGGTCGAGTAGGTGTTGCCGCCGTGACTGAGCCGGCAGGGGCCGATGGTGAGTTCGCCTTCCCGGCGCGCGGCCAGTTGGTAGATGAAGCTGACCGTCTCTTCGCGCGTCATCCGGCCGCCCGAGAAGAAGATGTTGGTGGACTGAGAGGAGGTACTGCCGAGCTGGTCGAAGTCGGACAGGTCCGGCAGTTCCGGCCGCGGAATCCGTCCGAGCCCACTGCCGGACACGGTCACGGTCAGCGTGAAGCGCTGGCCGACCCCGACCCGGGTCCGGTCCACCGAGGCGCGGAACTCGAGCGCGGCGGCGGAGCCGATGCCGAGCGCGAGCAGGAGACAGCAGACCGGCAAACGCCCGCGCCTGACCGGCCTGGGGTTCGCATTCCGCAACCCGGTGTCTGCCATACTCCGCACCGGTATCACCAGTCCTTCTCCACCTGCCGCTGTCGGCGCGGCCGGTGCTGTTTCTCCAGCTGTTCGCGCTCCTGCCGCTCCAGCGCCTGCGCTATCCGCTCGGCCTGGTCCGGGTCCATCGCCTGCGGGTCGGGCTCAGGTTGCGGCTGTTCCTGCTCCTGCTCGTCGCCTTCGCCGGACTCATCGGGCTGTTGCTCTTGTTCCTGCTGTTCCTGCTCTTCTTTGAGCCGCAGGCAGAATTCGAGGTTCTGCTTGGCCTGCCGGTCGGCCGGCGAAAGCACCAGCGCCGCCTTGTAGCTGTTGATGGCCGCGTCCAGCCGTCCGGCCCGGAAGAGCGTGTTGCCGATGTTGTACATCGCGTCCGCCTGCCGGGCGGGCTTGCGGTCGGTCAGCGCGAGTTCGAGTTCGCGCAGGGCCTCGTCGTAGCGGCCGAGCTTGTGCAGGGCGTTGCCGGCGTTGAAACGGATGGCGCTCGCGTCCGGCTCGATGACCGTGGCCCGCTGGTAGGCGGCCAGCGCTTCCTCGTACTGACCGCGGGCGTAAAGCCCGTTGCCCCGCCGCATCAGCCCGCCGACATCGGACCCGAAAACCACCGAGACACAGAAAAGGAACAGGAGCATCAGGCGAAAGCTCAAGACGCCGTCTCCTCGTTTCGGTCTTCGGTTCCCGGCTTTGCCCTCAGCCGAGGCTTCAGCTTCAGCCAGGCGCCGCGGCGGTCGTTCAGGGCCAGCGCCGCAACGAACAGCGCCAGCGCGACCGCGAGGAACACCGGGAAGCGCTCGACGTGGTCGGTGAACGTCCCGCCGCCGATTTCTTTCCTGCGGATCCGGTCGAGCTCGGCCCGGAGCCGCGCCGCCGAGAAGCCCTCGACCCGGAAGAACCGGCCCCCGGTCTGCCGGGCGATGGCGATCAGCGCCCGCTCGTCGAGCCGGGAGATGACGATGTTGCCTTCCCGGTCCCGACGGTATTCTTTGAGATTGCCGCGCTCGTCGTGGACCGGAATCGGCGCACCCTCGACCGTCGCGAACGCGACCGGGAAGATGAGCACGCCCGCGTCCACCGCCCGCTGGACCGCCTGGGCGGTATTGCGGCCGTGGTCTTCGCCGTCGGTGACGAAGACCAGCGCCTTGTGGGTGTTCTCGGCCGGGTTGAACAGCCCGAGCGCGGCGTCAATCGCCTTGCCGTAGTCGGTGCCCGGCACCGGCATCGCGTCCGGGTCAATGATATCGAGGAACAGCCGCGCCGCGTCCACGTCCGGGGTCAGCGGGCAGAGCGCCAGCGCCTCGCCCGCAAAGGCGACGATGCCGACCGCGTTGCCGCGCAGGTCGTCGAGCAGGACGGCAAGCTCCGCCCGGGCCCGGGCCAGCCGGTCGGGCTTGACGTCCTCGGCCCGCATTGATTTCGAGGCGTCGAGCGCGATGACGACGTCTATGCCCCGGCCCCGGTAGAGCTGGAGCTCCTCGCCCCACTTCGGTCGGGCCGCGGCCAGGAGCAGGAACCCGAGCGCGAGCACGAAGAGCAGGTTGCGCAGGTGTTCGAGCCAGCGCAACTGGTCCGGCACCAGCCGGGGCAGGAGCCGTGGCCCGACCAGCCGGGCCAGCCGCCGACGCCGGACCCGGGCGAGCAGGAAGAGCAGGACCGCCAGCGCGGGCAGGGCGGTCATCAGCCAGAGGTAGACCGGCTCACCCCAGCGAATCACGGCAACCTCCGGAAGACCGTCGCCGAGAGCAGGACCCCGGCGAAGCCGAACACCAGCGCCAACAGCATCGGCAGGCCGGCCCGCTCGTAGTAGACGGTATGCCGGCGGGCCTTGAATTCGGTCGGCTGGAGCCGGTCAATCTCTTCGTAGACCCGGGCCAGCGCCGCGTCGTCGGAGGCGAGGAAGGCCCGGCCGCCGGTAATCTCCGCGATTTCGTGCAGGGTCGGCATATCGAAGTCTATCTCGATCCGCACCCGGCGCCGGCCGAAGACCGGGTCCCGGACCGGGAACGGCACCGGCCCGGTTGTGCCGATGCCGATGGCGTAGACCTTGATGCCGAAGCTGGCCGCGGTCCGGGCCGCGGTCAGTGGGTCAATGTCGCCGGTGTTGTTCACCCCGTCGGTGAGCAGGATGACGACCTTCTCCTTGGCCTCGGAATCACGCAGGCGGGCGACCGCGGTGCCCAGCCCGACGCCGATGGCGGTGCCGTCGTCGAGGATGTCGAGCAGGTCGAAGTCGAGCCGGTTGATGATTTCGGAGACGATGTTCTTGTCGTGGGTCAGCGGGCACTGGGTCAGCGCGGAGGCGGCGAAGACGACCAGCCCGACCCGGTCCCCGACCCGCCGCTCGGCGAACTCGCGGGCCCGGGTCTTGGCGACTTCGAGCCGGTTCCTGGGCGCGAAGTCCTCCGCCTGCATACTGCCGGACAGGTCCAGGGAGAGCATGATGTCAATGCCCCGGGTCTCGATTTCCTCGAACTGTCGGCCCAGCCGGGGCCGGGCCAGCGCGACGACCATCGCCGCCAGCGCCAGCGCGAAGAGCACCGGCGGCACCATCCGCAGCCACCGGCCCACGCCGCCTCCCCGGCGGGTGAAAGAGATGTCGCTGTAGCGCAGGGTTGCCCGCCGCCGCAGGACCTCCCACGCGAGGTAGAGCGGCACCAGCGCCAGCAGGGCCAGCACCCAGGGATAGGCGAAGCTCATCGTCTGCTCCTCCCTGCCTCCGCATCCGGGTCATCCCTTCGGCGTCCATCGGCGTTTCCGTCCTCCGGTGTCGGCCGCGTCTTCTCAACCAGCTCCCGGGCGGTGACGATGGCGGCTTCGAGCTCCGGCCGCTCGGGCACGAGCTTGGCGTACTTCACGAAGTCCGCCCGGCGGAAGAAGCGGGCGATCTCGTCCCGCTCCGCGACCCGCGCCGCCTTCATCGCCAGCATCATCTCGCTCGTCGTCTGGTCCACCGCCGGGAAGCCGAAGCGCCGGGTGAGATAGCGCTTGAGAATCTCCGAGACCGCGTAGTAGTAGCGCTTGACCTGCCCGGCCGCGAGCCAGTCCGAAACCGGCAGGGCCCCGAGCGCGACCAGCGCCTCCTCCCAGGGTTCGGGCAAGGGCGCGCCGGCTCGCCTCCTTCTCCGCCAGCGGCGCAGGAACCGGGCCCCGATGAGCGCGAGCGCGGCCGCGGCCAGCGCCCCGAGCGCCAGCCACAGCGGCAACAGATTCGGGAAAGCCACCTGCGGCTTCAGGTCGTTGATGTCGGCCATCTCCTTGGCCATCACGCTCGCGACCTTGAGCGGCAGGGAGTCGGACCGGGCGGTGCGCACCGTGTCGCCGTCCGGGAAGCTCACCGTGAAACCGGGCAGGTGCAGGTCCCCGGTCGCGAACGCCGCCACTTCCAGGGTGTGAACGTCAACGATGGTGTCGCCCTCGTAGCGGCTGACCGTGCCCGCGTCGAGCACCAGGAAACGCTCGTCGTCCAGCACCGGCGGCGAGAGCCGCTGGTCCCGGTGCCGGCGCACGGTCAACTCGACCTTGAACCGGTCCCCGACCGTCAGCGGTTTCGTCGTCTTCCGCGGCAGGAGTTGTGCTTCCAGCCGGACCGGCCCGGCCGAGGCGGAAGCGAGCGCCGTCGTCGCGCCGACCAGCAGGCAGAGCAGGCCGGTTCGCACCCGGCTCAGCGCCTCCCCGCCCGCTGTTGAAAGAACCGGTGCAGGCGGCCGGTGAACTCCTCGTCGGTCCGCACCGGGATGTGGTCCACCCCGAGCCGGCGAAACAGCGCGTCGCGCGCCTCCCGCTCCTCCGCCCGGGTACGGGTGAGCGCCCGCCGCACCGCCGGGTCACCGGCCGCGACCGTGACGACTTCGCCGGTCTCGGCGTCCTCGAGGTCCACCAGCCCGAGCCGGGGCAGTTCCTCCTCGGCCGGGTCGGTCACCGATACCGCGATGAGGTCGTGCCGCCGGGCGGCGATGCCGAGCGGGGCACGGAACGCCTCCGGCGCAAAGCCCGGCCCGATGAAGTCGGAGACGAGGAAGACGACCGCCCGGCGCTTGACCACGTTCATCAGGAACTCGAGCGCCCGGCCCGGCTCGGTGCCCCGGCCCTCGGGCTCGAAGTAGAGAATGTCCCTTATCAGCCGCAGGACGTGGGACCGGCCCTTGCGGGGCGGGACGTAGCGCTCGACCCGGTCCGAGAAGAAGACCAGCCCGACCTTGTCGTTGTTCCGAATCGCCGAGAACGCCAGCGTCGCGGCCAGCAGGGCCGACTGTTCGAGCTTGAGAGTGCCGGCGGTGCCGAACCGGCTCGAACCGGACGCGTCCACCACCAGCATCACCACCAGCTCGCGCTCCTCCGCGAACTTCTTGACGAACGGGTGATAGCCGCCCGCGCGGGCCAGCCCGTACCGGGCGCTGACGTTCCAGTCTATCGTCCGGACGTCGTCGCCGGGCAGGTACTCGCGCAGGTCGAGAAACTCGATGCCCCGGCCTTTGAAGCTGGACTTGTAGTCGCCCGAGAACAGCGTGTTGACCAGCCGCCGGGTCCGGATTTCGACCTGGCGGATGGCCCGGCGATGCGCGGCCGACAGGCCGCTTCCCTGCTTGCCCGCTTCCGGTTTCGTACCTGCCTCCCTACGGCACTTCGACGCGTTCGAGCACACGCCGGACGATGTCGTCACTGGTCAGTTCTTCGGCTTCGGCCTCGTAGCTGAGGATTACCCGGTGACGGAGGACGTCGGGCGCAAGTTCCTTGATGTCCTCGGGAATCACGAACCCGCGCCGGCGCAGGAAGGCCATCGCCCGGGCCGCGGTGACGAGGTAGATGGACGCCCGGGGCGACGCGCCGTAGCGGATGAGCGGGTCGAGATCGTCGAGCCCGTTTTCCTTCGGGAACCGGGTCGCAAAGACCAGGTTCAAGATGTAGTCCTTGAGCTTGTCGTCCACGTAGACCCGGTTGCAGAGCGAGCGCGCCCGGACAATCGCCGCGGCCTCGACCACCGGTTCGGCCTCGGGTTCGTGCCCGGTCGTCATCCGCTCGATGATGAGCTTCTCTTCGTCCTTGGTCGGGTAGCCGACCCGGAGCTTGAGCAGGAACCGGTCGGTCTGGGCTTCGGGCAGGGGGTAGGTGCCTTCCTGCTCGATCGGGTTCTGGGTCGCCAGCACCAGGAACGGGTCGTCGAGCCGGAAGGTCTCCTCGCCGATGGTCACCTGCCGCTCCTGCATCGCTTCGAGCAGGGCGCTCTGCACCTTCGGCGGCGCGCGGTTGATTTCGTCCGCCAGCACCAGGTTCGCGAACACCGGCCCCTTGCGGGCGTTGAACGCGCCGGTGCGCTGGTCGAACACCTGGGTCCCGACGATGTCGGCGGGCAGGAGGTCGGGCGTGAACTGGACCCGGGCGAAGCGGGAGCGGATGGCCCGCGCCAGGGTCTTCACCGCGTAGGTCTTGGCCAGACCGGGCACGCCCTCAATCAGCACGTGCCCGTCCGCGAACAGCCCGACCAGCAACCGGTCAACCAGGTACTTCTGGCCGACTATCACCTTGCCAACCTCGCTGGTGATGGTCTGCACGAAAACGCTCTCGCGCTCGATTTCTTCGTGCACCAGCCGGATATCGTCTTTCAGCATTTCTTCCATACTTCAGAACTCCCTTGGAATCTGGCTTTCGAAACCGGACGGCCTTCGAGAGTAATAGACTTGCGCGGGCGGCTGAAGGTTGCAGGCAATATTGCCCTCAGCATCATATCACCCCGCAACAGAAGACCTTAACTTCCACACGAAATAGCCCTGATGGCGTCCTGGTAGTAATAAATAGACACTAGTTGTAACACTGCCATCGCCTGTCTCGGGGTCAAGATACGTGCGGGGCAGGCTGGGTGCCTGCCCCGTACGCTTGGCACGCGGGACGGTGCCCGTATCAATCCCGTTGGTCTAGTTCAGGTCGCCCAGGGCTTCGAGCCTGCCCATATTCTGCATGATCGCCTCGCGGTTCTCTTCCGGAACCCGCTCGCAGAACGCCCTGGCCTTCTCAAGCTCGGCCATCATCTGCTTGCCTTCCTCGGATTCGTCGGCGAACCCCTCGGCCATCGCCAGGGCCATCTCGAGCCCGAGCGCGGCCGACGCGGCCATAACCTTGTACATCGTCGCGCTGAACTCCGGCCAGTTCGTGTTGTTCCTGACGAGCGCGGCCTCAACGCCCTCAACCTGTCCCATTCCCTTTACGAGCCGGGCCAGCGCGTCGGGAATCTCGTCTTCCTCGCGCTCCTCGGGCGTGAAGCCGGCCGCCTTCAGCGCCGCGCCGACATCCGGCAGGGCATCGGCGAACTTGTCCATCTCGGCCTCACTGATTTCCTCGAACGCGACCGCCGGCATCGCGTCGAAACCTTCGCCGGCCGGCCGTTCGACGGGCTGCTGTTCGGCCTGTTCCTGGCCGCCACAGAACAACCCGGTCATGATCAGCACGGCCGCCACTGCGAGCTTGAGAGCTTTCATGGTTACTCCTTTCGTAACGGTCAGAGGATAGACCTTCCCCGGCCCGTGTCAAACGGCAGAGTTGACCCACCGGCCTGCGCGACTATCATATCCGCCGATGCGTCTGCTTTCCGCCCGGCCCTGGTTCGCGCTTGCCCTGCTCACCGGCACCGCCCCGGCCTTCTGGACCGCCCCGACCCACTCCACCGTTCCGGCTCCGCGCCCGCCCCGGGCGCACCGGTCACCATCCAGGCCGACATCGGCGGACCGGTCAACGACAACGTCATCACCGCCTGGGTCAACTGGTCCACCAACGCGGGCGTGAGCTGGAACCGCGCCCTTGACCGCGCCCCACGCCCGCTTATCCTGACAGCACAACCGGAAAGGACATCTTGATGAACTGGCGCTTGATGCTGTTGACCTTCGGGACCGTCTTTCTCGCCGAACTCGGCGACAAGACCCAACTCGCCATGCTCGCCTTCGCCGCCGCCAACCGCTCTTTCTGGAGCGTCTTCGTCGGCAGCGCCCTCGCCCTCGTCCTTGCCTCGGTGCTCGCAATGCTGGTCGGCACCGTCCTCGCCCGCTGTCTCCCGGCCCGCTGGGTCAGCCTCGGCGCCGGGGTCCTGTTCATCGTCATCGGCGCGGTCCTCGTCGCCCGCAACCTCCGTCCGGTCTGCTGACCGGGCGGTCGGCGGTGACGCCGCGCTACTCGGGCTCCGGCCCTGCGGGCCGGTGCGGCCGGAAAACCAGCGCGGCGGAATTCAGGCGGTAGCGCAGACCGGTCGGCGGCGGGCCGTCGGGGAAGATGTGCCCGAGATGCGCATCACAGCACGCGCAGGCGTAGATGCCCGGCTCCTTGTTGTCCAGCAACCCGCCGCAGAACGGGGCCTCGGTGCCGCTGGTGCGGGTGACGCGGTACTGCTCCGGGGTCAGCAACCGGCGCCATTCCTCATCGGACCTAACCACCTTCGGCATCGCCTCGGCCGCAAGCGGCCGACCGGTATGCCGTCCGTGGCACTTCACGGTCGGCCCGGGTCGTCGAGCGGTTCGATGTGAACCACCACCCCGGCGATGTCCGGGAACGCGCGGCAGAGTTTCCGTTCGACCCGGCTCGCGATGTCGTGCCCGGCGCGGACCGAGAGCTCCGGGTCCACGAGAACGTGGACGTCCATCTGGATGAGCCCGCCGGCCCGGCGCGCCCGGAAGGCGTGAAACCGACCGACACCCGCAATCCCGGCGATGACCTCCTCCATTTTCACCTGTGCCGCCGCGTCGGGCGCGTAGTCGCACAGTTCCCGGAGCGCATCCCGGGCTATCTTGCCGCCGACCCCGACCAGGAACGCGGCGAGCAGAACCGCGGTCAGGTTGTCGAGAAACCGCCAGCCCGGCCCGCCGATGAGCGCGCCGGCAATACCGGCCGCGGCCGCGACCGATGAGAAAGCGTCGGACCGGTGGTGCCAGGCGTTGGCGAGCAGGGCGCTGAACGGCATCGTCGAAAGGCTAGGCGGCGGCGGCCGGATTGTCAACCGGGCTTGCATCGCCGTGCCCGGGAAGCTAGAATGACTCGTGCTCGCTAAGAAGACCGAAAGGAGAAGGCAATGCAGAGAATCCTGCTGTCGCTCGTACTGCTCGCCGCGGGCATCGCTGTGAGCGGGGAACGCATCCCGGATTTCACAAACCCCGAGTTGGGGATGGAGGACCTCTGGAACGATGCCCGCTGGGTTCCCGACCCGGCCGACCCGGCCGGAGAACGCGGCCGCTGGACCGGCTGGTTCAGCCAGGATGCGGTGGATAGCCGCAAGCTGGCCGAGGGCTTCATCCGCGCCCGGGTCGAGGGCGAGTGGCAGGAGTACCCGCTGGTGACCCTGCCCGAAGACTACCTGGACTGGAACTTCACCAGCCGCCTTCAACAGTTGGGCGAATACCGCGAGATGCTGACCGGCGGCGCACGACGGAGTCCGACGCTCTCCGGCCCACACAGCGGGATGGTCGCCACCCACGGCGCACAGCGGCGCGACACGCATTTCACCATCAACAACGCGGTCAAGGGCGTCGGCTGGCTGCCGAAAGCGGAGAAGCTGGCCGAGGTCGCGGAGCTGTTCCGGCGGACCTGGGACGACTCGCTGACCCGGAAGCTCGCGGTGCTGGAAAGCCTCTACCGGCAGGGCGCGGAGCTCTTCGACCTGACCAAACAGACCTCGCTTGAGCTCTATGCCCGGCCCGGCTTCGAGACCCACACCTTCCTGAACCAGATGAGCGACCCAGGCGTCACCATCGTCTTCCTCGATATGCCCAAGAGCTACGAACTGCGCTGTATCGCCCAGATGCTCCACCCGGAGAACCCGAACCTGACCGATTACGAGAAGCAGGTCGTCGAGTATATCAACATGGTCCACGACTACTTCCACGGCAAGGCCCCGCGCCCGGCCATCGGCGTCATCTACCACGTGGTCCAGGTCTTCGACAACTCGCCGCCGCGGGGCGCGGGTCGCCGCGTCGTCCCGCCGTACGCGGAGGAGTGAGTTATGGAACGGCCAGGATTGATCGGGCTCGTGCTGGCCGGGATTGCCGGCGCGCAGGTCCTGCCCGGCGTGATTGACACCGTCGGCGGCACGACTTTCGACAACCAGAACTCCGGCCCTTCGCTCCGGATGGCCTGGCGCGACCCGGCGTTCGGGCTCCACATCGCCTGGACGTTCAGCGCGCAGCCGCAGGGCTCGAACTGGCCGGACCGGACGATGAGATACAACTTCTTCGACGCCGGCACCGGAGCCTGGAACTGGCTCGACCCGGACTATATGAACTCGGGAATGAACTCACAGATGCGCCGGACCGGCTACGGCACGCTGGACGTGGACCCGGACGGGGCGGCGGTCATCGCCACGCACTACAACGTCGGCGGGATGCCGCCGAACTTCGCCCCGACCGCGGTGCGCGACCTCGCGCCCGGGGCCGGCGTGTTCGAAGAATGCATCGGCGCACCCGGCCTGACCGGCTGGTTCCTGCCCGTGGTCGGCGCGGGCGGCGACGGCGGCATCCACTTGTTGCTCATCAAGTTCCAGGCCGAGGACAATCTCTTCTATTCCCGGTCCGACCCCTGGTGCACCTGGCGCGCGCCGGAAGCCTGGCATCAGGGCAGTGCCTTCGGCCACAACCTCACCGCTTCCCGCGTTTCGGGTCGGGTGCTGGCGACCTGGATGAGCGGTGCGAACGCCGAACTCACCCTCAACTACCGCTTCTCCGATGACGGCGGCGCGAGTTGGAACGCACCTGTCGTGCTCGAACCGCCAACCGCCTGGGGCGGCGACACCACCGCGGTCTGCGCCCGCGGTGCCGGGGTGGTCTTTGACGCCAACGACGACTGGCTGTTGGCAACGACCGTCCTGCCTGTAGTCGGCGATTCGGCTTACCAGAACCCGGCCCAGCTCTGGCTCTTCAGTTCGGCGGCGATGACCTGGTTCCCGGTCCATCGGGCCGAGGCCGCGGTCCTCGCCGGCAGGTTCGGCAGTCACGCCGCCATCTGCGACCGGCCGAGCATCGGCATCAACCCCGGGACCGGAAGACTCTACGTCGCCTGGGAGGAGTTTCACCCGGACAACGCCGAGCCTTCCACCGACATGCTGCGTGCGGACATCTGGCTGGCCTGGTCCGATGACGGCGCGCTCAGCTGGTCCGACCCGGTCGCGCTCACCGAACCGGACGAGAGTTCCAAACGTCTGCCCCACCTGGCCGCGGACTGCTCCGGCGACTCGCTGGCGGTGATCTGGGTCCAGGACCTCATTGCCGGCTTCAATGTGGATGAAATCGGGCCGGCCAGCTACAACCCGGTCTGCGTCTGGCAGGGCCGAGCGGTCGGCATTGCCGATGAATCCCGGCCCGCGGTTCACCGGCCCGACTGGCGACCGCCCGTGGTCGTCCGCGCGATACTGCGTCTGCCGCCGGGTGAACCCGCGCTGCTGCTCGACGCTTCCGGCCGCAAGATCATGAACCTCCGTCCCGGCGAGAACGACATCGGACATCTCCCGCCCGGGGTCTACTTCGTCCGCCGGCACCGGGACAGCCGGGCGGTCCGACTCACGAAACTGCCCTGGGAAAAACGAGGATGATTCTACTCCTGCTCTCGCTGGTCGCAGGCGCACCGGTTGCGCCCGCAGTCTGCGGCACGCCGATGTTCCACCGACTCGCGCTTGACGGCGCGCCCCTCCCGGCCCGGCCTTCTCTCACCCGGGCCGATGTGGACCGGACCGCGGACCAGGGTCCGGAACCGGGCGATACGCTGATGCTCTGGATATGGAACATGAGCGTGATGCCGCCGACCCAGTACCAGGCGCCCTTCGTCTGCGTGGACAAGGGCGCGCACGCTTACGTGATGGTCCACGACTCCGCGCTCGCCGCCGGGCTCGTGGACTCGGCCGACGCGGCCCGGATCATCGAGCGCTTCGAGCGCACCAGCCCGCGCGATTCGACCCGCGGCGTCTGGCAGCACAACGTCGAGAACATCCGCGAAGGTTATGTCAACGAAACCGATGTGAAACAGGGTAAACGTGGTCGTGTCTCCTTAGTTGAATAACCTCGTGCTCATCGGTTATTCCTTCGGTCGTTCAAGAGTCGAATCTGTCGTCGAATCAATCTGCGTTGCATCCGAAGACTTCT
>OMKS01002342.1_pt1 | contig 15865 bp, 17 predicted proteins | sample 1674721 | NCBI WGS metagenome assembly OMKS01 (sample SAMN06264996, study PRJEB25208) | sediment metagenome | isolation source: hot spring sediment | place: USA: California | collected 2014-09-02
TGTTCACATCGAGCACAAGTTGCGTACCACCCGCGAGGGAGCGCTGGATATGGGCGTTGGGGCGGTCAAGTATGCCAAGAAATTCGTAGAGGACGTGGAATACTTCACCGAGGATGCCGGGCGCGCCGACCCGGAGTACCTCTATCGTGTGTTGGAAGCTGTGATCGACGCCGGAGCCACCGTCGTCAACATCCCCGACACGACCGGCTACACGACGCCCGTCGAGTTTGGCGCGCTTATCGCGGGCATCAGGGACAACGTCCCGAACATCGACCGGGCCGTGATCTCCGTCCACTGCCACAACGATCTGGGGATGGCGACGGCGAACGCGCTGGCAGGCATCCTCAACGGCGCGCGGCAGGCCGAAGTGACCGTCAACGGCATCGGCGAGCGGGCGGGCAATACGTCGATGGAAGAGGTGGTGATGGCGCTGCGGACGCGCCGCGATGTGTTCGGGGTGGATACGAACATCCAGACGCAGCACTTTTACTCGGTCAGCAAGCTGGTGAGCCAGTTGACGGGCATTCCGGTGCAGCCGAACAAGGCGATTGTGGGGGCCAATGCCTTCGCGCACTCGTCCGGCATCCACCAGGACGGCGTCCTCAAAGAGCGCACGACCTACGAGATCATCGATCCGCGCGATGTGGGCGTGCCCGATTCGGCGATCATCCTCTCGGCGCGCTCCGGGCGGCACGGCCTGCGCCACCGGCTGGCGGAACTGGGCTACATCCTGGATGAAGAACAGTTCGAGAAGGTGTACGAGCGCTTCCTGGAAGTCGCGGACCGCAAGAAAACCGTGGACACCCGCGATCTGGAGGCCCTTGTCGCCGACGAAGCGCGCATGTTCTTCGAGGAGACCTATCATTTGGAACAGGTACAGGTGAGCTGCGGCAGCCGGAGCATCCCTACGGCCACGGTACGTATCAAGGGGCCGGATGGGAACGTGGTATGCGACGCCGATCACGGAACCGGGCCGGTGGATGCCATCTACCGCGCCATCAACCGCGTCATCGGCGAGCCGAATGAGCTGATCGAGTTCTCTGTGCAGGCCGTCACCGAGGGCATCGACGCGGTGGGGCGGGTGACAATCCGCATCCAGGCCGACAAGCCCGTCAATGGCGGCGTCCGGCGCACCTTCAGCGGCCATGGGGCCGATACCGACATCGTGACCGCCAGCGCCAAAGCCTATATGTTCGCGCTCAACCGTCTGATTGCGGCGCGGCGTGAGGCAACGAAGAATGAGTAATCAGTAATGAGAAATGAGTAATGAGAAATGAGTAATGAGTGATGAGTAATGAAATACTTAACTCTTTACTCTTTACCCTTTACCAATCACTAAAAACAGGAGGAGTGCAATGGATACGCAACCGGTTAAGCAGAATGAGGTCGTTGTAGAACAGCGCGTTGTTGTGGAACCGCGCTATAACGGGCATTTGTGGGACCCGTTCCCGGAGCCGCGCGGGTGGTCCGCGCATTGGGATGGCTTTGAGTTGGATCTCTCGGCGCAGCGGAACGGCCACAACACGCAGTATCCTATCGAGCCGCAGCGGCAAATGCCGCGCCGTTAAGGGGGCGTGGTTTGAAGGGGCATACACTAGCAGAAAAACTCATCGCGTCTCATGTGCCCGGCAGTGGCGGCGTGGTCCCTAGGGACCTCGTCGAGGTCAGCGTGGACGTGGTGCTGGCGAACGACATCACCGCGCCGATCTCGCTGCGCGAGTTCGAGAGCCTGGGGGTAGAGCGCGTCTTCGACCCGGAGAAGGTCGTGCTCGTCGCCGACCACTTCGCGCCGAACAAGGACATCAAGTCCGCCGAGCAGTGCAAGGCGATGCGCGAGTTCGCGCGTGCGCAGGGGATTGCACACCACTACGATGTGGGTCGCATGGGGATCGAGCACGTGTTGTTGCCGGAGCAAGGCCTTGTGTTGCCGGGTGACGTGGTGGTAGGCGCGGATTCGCATACCTGCACCTACGGCGCGCTGGGCGCTTTCGCCACCGGCATGGGGTCCACGGATATCGCCGTGGCGATGGCGACGGGCAGCATTTGGATGCGCGTGCCGGAGACGATCCGCTTCGAGTACACGGGGACGTTGCAACCCTGGGTAGGCGGCAAGGACCTGATCCTCTACACCATCGGGCAGATCGGCGTGAGCGGCGCGCTCTACATGGCGATGGAGTTCGCCGGGCCGGTGGTGGATGGCCTGTCGATGGCCGACCGCTTCACGATGTCCAACATGGCGATTGAGGCCGGCGGCAAGGCCGGACTGTTCGCCGTGGATAAGACCACGCGCGAGTATGTCACCGGGCGCGCCAAACGCGATTATCAGGTTTACGCCTCGGACGCGGATGCGGTCTACGCACGGGTCGTCACGATTGACGTGAGCGACATGGAGCCGCAAGTCTCGTTCCCGCACCTGCCGGAGAACGCGAAGCCGGTCAGCGAAGCCGACGGTATCAAGGTCGATCAGGCTGTTATCGGCTCCTGCACCAACGGGCGGTTGGAAGACTTGCGCGTCGCGGCGAAAATTCTGGCGGGCCGGCGCGTGCATCCGGACGTGCGTTGCATCGTCATTCCCGGCACGCAGCAGGTCTACCTGGATGCGCTGCGCGAGGGGCTGGTGGAGGCGTTCATCGAAGCCGGGGCCGTGGTGAGCACGCCGACGTGCGGGCCGTGCCTGGGGGGGCACATGGGCATCCTGGCAGCCGGCGAGCGCGCCGTCAGCACGACGAACCGCAACTTCCGGGGTCGCATGGGACATCCTGACAGTGAGGTCTACCTGAGCGGTCCGGCGGTCGCGGCGGCGTCGGCGATTGCGGGAACGATTGTGCATCCAGACGAGGTGATGAGATGAGCGAATTACGAATTGCGAATTACGAATTACGTATCACGGAGGTGTCACGATGATGCTCCGTGGCTCAGTCTGGAAGTACGGCGATAACGTGGACACCGACGCGATCATTCCGGCGCGCTATTTGAATATGTCCACAGCGGAAGAATTGGCGCAGCACTGCATGGAGGATATCGACACGAGCTTCGCGGGCGCGGTGCAGCCCGGCGACATCATCGTCGGTGGGGAGAACTTCGGGTGCGGGTCGTCACGGGAGCACGCGCCGTTGGCGCTCAAGGGGGCGGGCGTGTCGTGCGTCATCGCCGAGAGCTTTGCGCGGATTTTTTACCGCAACGCGATCAACATCGGCCTGCCCATTCTTTCGTGCCCGGAGGCTGTCGCCGGAGCGCAGAAGGGGGATGCGCTCACGGTGAATCTGGAAACCGGGACGATTGCCAACGCCCGTACCGGGGAGATATACCGTACTTCTCCGTTTCCACCGTTTATTATGGGCATTATTCAGGCGGGAGGATTGGTCCCGTATACGCGAAAACGTTTGCAGGAACAGTAGACGGCAGACAGTAGACGGTAGACGGGACGAGAAAAGCCCGGCTACCGTTTGTTGTTTGTGAAAAAGGAAGAGAGAGTATGTGCGAACAAATATGGTTGTATGATACGACCTTGCGTGACGGCACGCAGGCTGAGGGGATTTCGCTGTCGGTAGACGACAAGCTCAAGGTCACGCGGCTGTTGGACGATCTCGGCGTGCATTACATCGAGGGGGGCTGGCCGGGATCGAATCCGAAGGATATGGCCTACTTCGAGCGCGTGCGCGACCTGAACCTGAAGCACGCGAAGATTACGGCGTTCGGTAGCACGTGCCGGGTGGGCGCGCAACCACAGGAGGATGCGAACATCCAGGCGTTGATGGCCGCCGGCACGCCCGTCGTGACACTGGTGGGTAAAGGCTGGATGTTGCACGTCACCGACGTGTTGCGCACGACGCCGGAGGAGAACCTGCGCATGATCCGCGAAAGCGTGGTGTACCTCAAGGCTCAGGGGAAAGAGGTTGTCTACGACGCCGAACACTTCTTCGATGGTTACAAGGACAACGCTGACTACGCGCTTGATACGTTGCGGGCTGCCGTTGCGGCTGGGGCGGATGTTCTGGTCCTTTGCGACACGAACGGCGGCGCCATGCCGTGGGAGATTGCCGAAATCGTCGGGGAGGTTAAAGTACACTTCCCCGACGTTGCGTTAGGCATCCACACGCACAACGACTGCGGTGTGGCCGATGCCAGCACGTTGGTGGCGGTGCGGGCGGGCGCCGTCCACGTGCAGGGGACGCTCAACGGGTACGGCGAACGCTGCGGCAACGCCAATCTCTGCACGCTCATCCCCAATTTCGAGCTGAAGATGGGGCTGCGGGCGCTGCCGGAGGGCAACCTGGCAAACTTGACGCGGACGGCGCATGCCGCGGCCTCTATCGCCAATCAGTCCCCTTATCGCCACGCGCCCTACGTGGGACGGAGCGCCTTCGCGCATAAAGGCGGCATTCACGTCGCGGCGCTGCGCCGCAATCCGAGCAGCTACCAGCACGTGGAACCCGAGCTGTTGGGCAACACGTCGCGGGTGGTCGTCTCGGAGCTTTCGGGCAAGGGCAACCTGTTGAGCAAGGCCGAAGAAGCCGGCATCGCCCACGAAGAGCTGCGCGACCTGCCGGACGTCTTGCAGCGGATCAAGGCGTTGGAGCACAAGGGATTCACCTTCGAAGGGGCGGATGCGTCGGTCGAGATGATGCTGTATCGCTCGTGTGAGGGCTACACACCGCCGTTCGAGATGATCGACTTTATGGTGGTGGTGGAACACCGCGAGATGCGCGGCCTGTTTGCCGAAGCGACGGTGAAACTGCGGGTGGGCGATCAAGTCTTCCATACGGCGGCGGAGGGTAACGGCCCGGTCAACGCGCTGGATGCGGCGCTGCGCAAGGCGCTGGTCCCCGTTTACCCGCGCCTGGCGGAATTCGATCTGGCCGATTACAAAGTTCACATCCTCGATGGCGACGCGGGCACGGCGGCGACGACGCGCGTGCTCATCGACGTGCAGAACGGCACGCGCCGCTGGAGCACCGTCGGCGCGTCGGCGAACATTATCGAGGCCAGTTGGTACGCGCTGGCGGACGCGGTGGAGTACGGGTTGATGATTTTGTCGAAAGGGTGATCGGGACTTCCATTTACTGAAAAATGTATTACAATGAGTATACAATAGCCATACAAGTGATAGTAGGAGGCAAACAATGGTAAAGGAAGCCGTCGTATCAGCTCGGGTTGACCCGGAATTGAAAACGAATGTCGAGCAGGTCTTCAAGGCATTGGGATTATCGACCACGCAGGCGATTACACTGTTCTTCAAGCAAGTTGAATTTTGGAATGGGTTGCCTTTTGAGGTCAAGATTCCTAATCAGGACACGCTACAGGCATTGGAAGAGGCTCGTGCCCGTCAGAATCTTGTGACCTTCAACAGTCTGGACGATTTGTTGAGCGACCTGGAACTATGACGAAGTCGATTAGCCGGACAACGCACTTCAAGAAAGATGTCAAATTGGCGCAAAAGCGCGGCAAAGATATTGACAAACTCAAGGAAGTGCTGCAATTGCTCGTCAACGGTTTGCCTTTGCCGGCCAGGTTGCGTGATCATCTTCTGATTGGGCAGTATAAGGGAACTCGTGAATGTCATATCGAACCAGATTGGTTACTGATTTATGAAGATACCGAGGAAGAAATCGTGCTAATCCGTACCGGTTCTCATAATGACTTGTTTGAATAACATGCACTCAATTCGTCTATGCACCGAAGCGGATTTCGAAATAATGTACGCCATTATCAACGATGCAGCGCAGGCGTACCGGGGTATCATTCCCGCGGATCGCTGGCACGAGCCGTACATGCCGCGTGAGGACCTTTGCCACGAGATCGATGCCGGCGTGCGCTTTTGGGGCTACGAGGGAGACGGCGCGCTCGTCGGCGTGATGGGCATCCAGGATGTGCAAGATGTCACGCTCATCCGCCATGCCTACGTCTACACCGCGCGGCGGGGACAGGGGATCGGCGGCAAGCTGTTGGCGCACCTGCGCGCCCTCGCCGACTGGCCTCTCCTCATCGGTACGTGGGCCGCCGCAACGTGGGCGATCCGCTTCTACGAGAAGCATGGCTTTCGCCAGGTCTCGTGGGAGGAGAAGGAGCGTCTGCTGCGGACGTATTGGGATATTCCAGAGCGGCAAGTGGAAACGTCGGTGGTGTTAAGGGAAAATTCGTGCTCAGACGATCCGGTAGACGCCCTGTTCGGGATGTTGAAAGATAGCCCGTCTTTAGCTGCGGATTTATTAGCGGAACGCGCCAAGGATCGCATGAGGGAGGACGCATAATGCACGATCAATGTCCAGAATGTTATAGCTATGACGTTTCTGCGATGAAGTTCGGCAACCTTTTCCTCTGGATCGGACTGTCGTTGGGGGTGAACGGGGTTCTCGTATTCGTGATTCTCTCCGGCGTTGTGGAAAACGTGATCCCGTGGATTATCGGCCTGTTACTTCTGGATATGCTGATCATGCTGCCGTTGATGGCTACACTGCGCAATCGCAGCCAGTATGGAGGCGCGACGTATCGCTGCCGCGCGTGCGGGCACACGTGGCCGGCGACGTCCGTCGGGCAGGAGACGAACTTCCCGACGGCAAAACCCGTCGATGCAGGCGTATCGCCCTTTGTGGATTCGGCAGCGGATTTTCAGATGACGGTGCAGGACGTGTTCACGATCAAAGGGCGCGGCACGGTCGTCACCGGGGTTGTGGAATCGGGTGTAGTGACGAAGGGCGCGACTGTCGAAATACACGGCCAGTCCGGCGTCAACGAGGCGGTGGTAGATGGCGTCGAGATGTTCCGCAAAGTCACCGACCAAGCCGTCGCCGGAGATAACGTCGGGCTGCTGCTGCGCAACGTGCCGCTTGATGCTGTGAAGCGTGGGGATGTACTGCGAGGGGTAAGGTAGAGAACGATGCTCACATTGACGGAAGCCTGGAAAACGGCATATCCCAACGCCTCAATCGGCATCTTGGCGATGCGCGGCGTAGCAAATCCCGCGACGTGCCCGGCATTGGAAACGCGCAAGGTAGAACTGGAAGCCGAATTACGCGAGCGTTTCGCGGGCAAAACCCGCGCCGATATCAAGGCGCTGCCAGAATTCGTGGCGTATGCGGCTTACTACAAGCGGTTCAAGAAGACCTATCACGTCCAACTGCAACTGGAATCCGTCGCGCTGCAAGGAAAGTCCATTCCGAGCGTCGCCGCGCTGGTGGAGACGATGTTCATGGGCGAACTCAAGAATTTCCTGCTGACCGCCGTTCACGACCTGGACGTGGTCCAGCCGCCGGTCCGTATCGACGTGGCGGACGGCAGCGAAAGCTACGTCACGCTGAACGGCCAATCGCAGATGCTCAAGCCCGGCGATATGTTCATCGCCGACGCGGTGGGGGTGCTGTCCAGTATCATCTACGGCCCGGATGCGCGCACGCAGGTCACGCCGGAGACGCGCAACGTGCTTTTCACCGTCTACGCGCCGGAGAGCATCCCATCGGAAGCGGTTCGACGGCATCTGGAAGATATGCGAGACTTTGTGCACCTTATCGCGCCAGAAGCAGAAACGTCCGAACTGAAAATCTACGAAGCAACAAGCAATTTTAAGGAGTGAAAAATGTCAGAAATGCACTATCGTCCCCTGGGAACATCGGGCCTTATGGTCTCCGAAGTCAGTATCGGAACGTGGGCCATTGGTGGGGAAAACTGGGGCGAAATCAACGACGAGGAATCCATCGCAGCGATTCGCAAAGCGATTGACATCGGCATCAATTTCATTGATACTGCCGACATCTACGGTCGAGGCCACTCAGAGGAAATTGTCGGGAAAGCCGTCAAAGATCGCCGCCAAGAGGTTATTATTGCCACCAAAGTCGCCAATCGCTGGAACGATAAGGGCGAACGGTGGACGGATTGTAGCTACGATTACATTCTACAAGCCGTGCAAGCCAGCATGCAACGGCTCCAAACCGACTACATCGACGTTTATCTCATCCACAGGCCCGATCCCAATACGTCTCAAGAAGAGACGATGCGCGCCCTGGAGAAATTGCTCCAGGATGGCACCGTGCGTGCCGTCGGTGTTTCGCGCTACAATCGCGAAGAGATTGCGGAAGCCCAGGCGTGCCTCAAACTGCACGCGGCGCAATATCCGCTGAACATGCTGCGACGCCAAGAAATTACCCCTATCCTGCCCTTTTGTCACGCAAACAATATCGGGATGATGGCCTACGCGCCGCTTTCCAAGGGCGTCCTCACCGGGAAATTTAGCGTTGACACACAATTCCCCGAAAACGATCTGCGTTCGCGCAGTGAAGGCTTCCAGGGCGAGCTTTTCGCCAAACGCCTGCAAGCGGTGGAACAACTCAAACCGATCGCGGCAAAATACGGCAAAAGCCTCGCGCAACTTGCCATCAACTGGAATTTGTGCCAGACTGGCGTCACAACTGCGTTGGTCGGCGTCAAAAGGCCAGAACAGGTTATGGAGAACGCCGGCGGAGCAGGCTGGGCCATCGAGCCGGCAGACTTGGACGCTATTGAACGCATCACCGCGGGATTGACGGATCTTTAAGATTTACCGTTTTCCCTTATCAAACTTGGCACAAGGAGAATCTATGAAAGCCAACATCGTTACCATTCCCGGAGACGGCATCGGCGTGGACGTGGTCGCCGAGGGCGTCAAAGTGTTGCAGGCGGTGGCCGTGAAGTTCGGGCACACCTTCACGTTCGAGAACCATCTCATCGGCGGCTGCGCGATTGACGCGACGGGCGAACCTTTGCCCGCGTCCACGCTCGAAGCCTGCCGGCGCGCCGATGCGGTGCTGCTCGGCGCGGTCGGCGGGCCGAAGTGGGACGATCCCGCCGCCAAAGTGCGCCCGGAGCAGGGGCTGCTCGCCCTGCGCAAGGCGCTGGCGCTCTACGCGAACCTGCGCCCGGTGCAGATCTTCGCGGAACTGCGCGACGCCTCTCCGCTGCGCCCGGAGCGGCTGGAAGGTGTGGATTTGGTCGTCGTGCGCGAGCTGACCGGCGGCGTGTACTTTGGCCCGCGCAAGGAAGCTACAGCGGATGACATGACGGCCTACGACACGATGCTCTACGCGGATTTCGAGGTCGAGCGCATCGCGCGCAAGGCCTTCGAGCTGGCGCGCCTGCGGCGGAAGAAGGTCACGTCGGTGGATAAGGCCAACGTGCTATCCTCTTCGCGGCTGTGGCGGCGGGTGGTGGTGGGCGTTGCCGCCGACTATCCAGACGTGACGTTGGAGCACATGCTGGTGGACGCCGCGGCGATGCACCTGATGCGTCGCCCGGCGGACTTCGACGTGATCGTGACCGAGAACATGTTCGGCGACATCCTCACCGACGAAGCCTCGATGCTCTCTGGTTCGATGGGGATGCTGGCCTCGGCGTCGCTCGGCGAAGGGAGCAACGGCGTCTACGAACCGATTCACGGCAGCGCGCCCGACATCGCCGGGAAGGGCATCGCCAATCCCCTGGCGACGATCCTCAGCGTGGCGATGTTGCTGCGCTACTCCTTTGGCCTGGGTAAAGAAGCCTATGCTGTGGAGAAGGCCGTCGCGGATGTGGTTGCGGCGGGCTATCGTACGAAAGACATTTACACCGAGAGGACAAAGCTGGTTAATACGGAAGAGATGGGGAACGTTGTGACAGCGACGTTAAAATGATGAACTTACAGCGTTTTGCCAGTCTGCCAAATAGACATCTATCTCTTGAAGGTGGTTGGTCAGATTTTCGGCAGTGATACAGTCTTCCCAAGCCGGATGTTCGGGAACATCGCCGCTGGCTATGCGGGCTTCCAGATCCAGGTGCGTTTCGACGTTGTAGCGTGCCAGAATGTCCAATCGCGTTTGCAGGACCTGACGTTTTTTGTCGAGCAGGAAACTGACCAGAGCTTGCTGGAACAAGTCTGGCTCAGAAAGGCCAAATGTGTTGGCGATTTGCTTTGCTGTTGTTGTCATAATGCGTCTTGCATCTGCATCTCAATGGATAAAAATTCCCTCAATTATAGTCTGTCTCTAGCTACAGGTCAGGTCAGATGGGTATAGTGCAGAACATGGGGTAAATTCCGTAGCCGCGCTTTCCAAAGCGCGTGTTCGGGCGCGAAATGGATTTCGCGGCTACGGTTCCCTATAATTTGTCCTATACCCAGGTCAGATAGGTATTCGCATGTGGTGGTAAAAACGATCTTTTCGATCAAAGGTGTAAGGTTGAGTAATCATCATGACATCCGATAACACAACTCCGCATCACGCATCCAAATACAATACGAGCGTCCGGCAGACGATCCCGCACTACGAAGCTAGACACCGCGAGATTCTGGAATGGGCTGCCGTGCTGCACCCCGATGTGACCTGCTGGCTGGACACGGGATGTGGCACAGGCTATCTGATCGAGCAGGCGTTGCCGGGATTCCCGCAGACGCATTTCGTCCTGACAGATCCGTCCGAGGCAATGTTGGTGCGGGCGCACGAACGGCTTGCTGGGGAATCGCGCGTGCAGTTCCTTCCGCCTGTGACGAGCGCCGACCTGCGCCGCTACACCGGCGAGATTCAGCCGCACATCATCACGGCGGTGCTTTGTCATCATTATGTGCGCTCGGAAGAGCGTGTCGCGTCCGTGGCCGCTTGTTACGAACTGCTGGCGCCGGGTGGCGTGTTGATCGTCGTCGAGAATTGCGCGCCGCGCAGCGAAGCCGGTGTAGCAGCCGCCTTGGAGTGCTGGGGGCGCTTTCAAATGAGCCAGGGTCGCTCCCCGGAAGTGGTCGCCGATCATCTGAAGCGTTACGATAGCGCCTACTTCCCTATAACCGTGGATGCGCACCTGGCCTTGCTGCACGCAACCGGCTTCCAGACCGTCGATCTGTTCTGGTATACTTATATCCAGGCCGGGTTTTATGCGATTAAGCCTGATGCCGGATGATGCAGTTTCCAGCCATTGAATTTATAACTCAGGAGGATTTTCATGCGTAGTGATAGCGCCAAGAGTGGATTCGAGCGCGCCCCGCATCGCAGTTTGTTCTACGCGACGGGGTTGACGCCGGAGGAGTTGGAATGCCCGATCATCGGGGTCGTCAACTCGTTCAACGAGATCGTGCCGGGACACGTACACCTCAACCAGATCGCCGCCGCGGTGAAGGCCGGGGTGCGGATGGCGGGGGGGACGCCGCTGGAGTTCAACGTCATCGGCGTGTGCGATGGCATTGCGATGGGCCACGCCGGGATGAGCTACTCGTTGCCCACCCGCGAGCTGATCGCCGATTCGGTGGAGTCGATGGTGGACGGGCACGCTTTCGATGCCCTGGTCTTCATCCCCAACTGCGACAAGATTATCCCCGGCATGTTGATGGCCGCCGGGCGGCTGAACATCCCCTCGATCTTCGTCAGCGGCGGGCCGATGATGGCCGGGCGTTACGAAGGGGAAGACATTGACCTCAAGACGCTGTTCGAGGCGGTAGGGAAGTACAAGGCCGGCAAGCTGACCGACGCCGAACTGTGCGATATGGAAATGGCCGCCTGCCCCGGCTGCGGCTCCTGCGCCGGGATGTTCACCGCGAACACGATGAACTGCCTCACCGAGGCGCTCGGCATGGGCTTGCCCGGCAACGGGACGATTCCCGCGATCACCGCGGCGCGCTTGCGCCTGGCGAAGCACGCGGGGATGCAGGTGATGGCGCTGTTGGAAGCCAACCTCTGCCCGCGCGACATTATGACGGCAGCGGCCTTCGAGAACGCCATCGCCGTGGATATGGCGCTCGGCGGTTCGACGAACACGGTACTACATCTGCCCGCGATTGCCAACGACGCCGGCGTCAAGCTGTCGCTGGACACGTTCGACGCGATCAGCAAGCGCACGCCGTATCTCATCAAACTCAGCCCGGCGGGACCGCACCACATCCAGGATTTGGACGAGGCCGGCGGCGTTCCCGCAGTGATGGCCGAGTTGCGTGGCAAGGGCGGTCTGCACACCGATTTGCCTACCGTGACCGGCAAAACCGTGGGTGAAAATCTCGCCACGGCGCGGCGGCGCACCGACGTGTTGCGTCCGGCGGACAATCCGTACAGCGCGGAAGGCGGCATCGCCATTCTGCGTGGCAATCTCGCGCCCGATGGCGCGGTGGTCAAGGCGGCGGCGGTCGGCCCGGAGATGGCGCATCATCGCGGCCCGGCGCGCGTGTTCGACGGCGAGGAGGCGGCGCTCGACGCTATCCTTAACGGCAAGGTCAAGGCCGGCGATGTCGTTGTCATCCGCTACGAAGGTCCGCGTGGCGGTCCGGGGATGCGCGAGATGTTGATGCCCACGTCAGTGTTATCGGGGATGGGGTTGGACGACAAGGTCGCGCTCATCACCGACGGGCGGTTTTCCGGTGCGACGCGCGGATCGGCCCTGGGCCACGTCTCGCCGGAGGCGGCGAGCGGCGGCCTCATCGGGCTGGTGCAGGAGGGCGACGCAATCGAGATCGACATCCCCAACCGCACGCTGACGCTGCACGTCCCCGACACCGAAATCGCCCTGCGGCGCGAGGACTGGACGCCCAGTCCGCCGAAAATCCAGCACGGCTGGCTGGCCCGCTACGCGCGGATGGTCACGTCGGCCAGTGAAGGGGCAATCTTAAAGTAGACGGCAGAAAGTAGACGGTAGACGGGGGTTCTCTTCCCCTGTCTACTGTCTGCCGTCTACCCTCTACCAAAACAAAGGAGAGCAAGAATGGCATTCGACAAAACGGAGTTTATTTGGTTCAACGGTGAGCTGGTCCCCTGGGATCAGGCGACGGTTCACGTGACGACGCACGCGCTGCACTACGGTTCGAGCGTCTTCGAGGGGATTCGCGCTTACGAGATCAAAGACCGACCGCACATTTTCTGTCTCGATGCGCACGTCAAGCGGATGTTCAACTCGTGCAAGGTTTACCGGATGGACGTCGGCTACACGCAGGAAGAAATCAAGCAGGCGATCATCGAGACGATCAAGGCTAACCGGATCAAGTCTTGCTACATCCGCCCGCTGGTCTATCGCGGCTCAGGCGGGTTCGCCGTAAATCCTCTGCCGTGTCCGGTCGAAGTCAGCATCATCACCATTGGATGGGGACGCTATCTGGGGCCGGAGGCGATCGAGCAGGGCGTGGACGTGGGGGTGAGTTCGTGGCGGCGGATGGCGCCCGGCACGTTCCCGGCGGTCGCCAAGATCGGCGGGCAGTACATCAACTCGCAGTTTATCGTGATGGAAGCGATTGACCACGGTTACGCGGAAGGGATCGCGTTGGACATCAACGGCTTCGTCAGTGAGGGTAGCGGTGAGAATCTCTTTGTCGTCCGTGACGGGGTAATTTACACGCCCCCGCTCTATGCTTCGATCCTGCAGGGGGTGACGCGCACGTGTGCTATCTCTCTGGCGCACGATTTAGGCTACGTGGTGAAGGAGGAGATGCTGCCGCGCGAGATGCTGTACATGGCCGACGAGGTTTTCTTCACCGGCACCGCCGCCGAGATCACGCCCATTCGCACGATCGATCATATCACCATCGGTAGCGGCAAGCGCGGCCCGATTACGGAGCGGTTGCAGACGGAGTTTTTCGGCCTTCTTGCCGGCGAGGTGCAGGATCGCCACGGGTGGTTGACGCCAGTCACGTGGTAGTATAATTGATGGCTACAAACCGGGGAGGGGGGCTTCTGCCGGTTTACCAAATTTTGGAGAGGAAGGAGTAAAGGCAATGGCAAAGGAAGAGTTGAATCCGTTTTTGATTGCGCAGAAGCAGTTGGATACGGCTGCCGCGATTATGCAGTTGGAGCCGGCCGTCCACGAGTTGCTGCGCTGGCCCGTGCGCGAGCTGCACGTGACCCTGCCGGTGAAGATGGACGATGGGTCCACCGAAATCTTTCACGGTTTCCGGGTGCAATACAACGATTCGCGCGGCCCGACGAAAGGTGGCTTGCGTTTCCACCCGCATGAAACGATCGACACGGTGCGGGCACTCGCGGCGTGGATGACATGGAAGACGGCGGTGATGGATATTCCCTTGGGAGGCGGGAAGGGCGGCATCATCTGTAACCCCAAAGTTCTGTCGCCAAGCGAGTTGGAACGGCTGAGCCGGGCGTATATCCGCCAGGTGGGGCGCATCCTCGGCGAGGATATGGATATCCCCGCACCCGACGTTTACACGACGCCACAGATTATGGCGTGGATGATGGACGAGTACGCTTTTATGCGCGGCCATAACGTCCCCGGGATGATCACGGGGAAGCCGCTGTCATTGGGCGGTTCCGCCGGGCGCGGCGACGCGACGGCGCGCGGTGGGATGTACTGCATCCGCGAGGCGGCGAAGCGGCTCGGCTTTGCGACGGAGGGCGCGACTATGGCGATTCAGGGATTCGGCAACGCCGGTCAATATGCGGCGCTGTTAGGGCCAGAACTTCTGGGCGTCAAAATTGTCGCTATATCGGATTCACAGGGAGGCATCTACAATCCAGATGGTTTGATCGGCGCGGCGGTCGTCGCCCACAAGCAGGATACCGGTGGGGTCATCAACTTCCCCGGCGCCGACAGCGTGACGAACGAGGAATTGCTGGAACTGGACGTGGATATCCTGACGCCGGCGGCGCTGGAAAACCAGATCACGGGCGAGAACGCGGGCCGCATCAAGGCTAAGATCATCGCTGAGTTAGCCAACGGCCCGACGACCGTGGATGCCGACAAAGTTCTGCACGAAAATGGCAGCTACGTTTTGCCCGACTTTTTGTGCAATGCCGGCGGCGTCACCGTCTCGTATTTCGAGCAGGTGCAGAATGCCTACGGCTACTACTGGAAAGAGGCCCAGGTTCACGAATTGCTGGATGAGAAGATGACGGCGGCGTTCCACTCGGTCGCGCAAGCGGCGGAGAAGTACAACGTGGATAACCGCATGGCGGCCTACATCGTGGCCGTCGGGCGCGTCGCCGAAGCCTGCAAGCTGCGCGGGTGGGTGTAGGTTCTCCTCAATTGTATTCACACCTGACAGGTTTTCTAAAACCTGTCAGGTGTGAATTGACTATTATACTTCACACGGCGGCTCGCCGGAGACCGACTTGATGAGCGCCGCCGCCGCTGCAACCTGCTCTTCCGTCCCACTGACGCCGATCCACGCCGACCCTTCCGCGCCGAAGATGCCGCCGCCTGCAATCAGGAGCGGCTCTGCGCCGGTTAGCAATTGGATGGCGCCCAGTTCCGTGAAGATTTCGCCCGGCAACGGCATCAGCCGGGGGCCGTCGGTTGCGGGATCGTTGACGCGCAGCGTAAGGGTGTGGATGTCATCGAAGACGCGCTTCTCTAGTCCGATGGGGACGATCAACTGCACGCGCCGTCCGATGACGGCAGGCACGATTTCCATCACCGTGCCGCCCTGCGGATGCCCGATCTGCACGGCGGCCTGCCCGTAGGGATCGAAGGCATTGCCGCCCTTGAGGACGACGTCGCCAGCCTTGAGGCCTTCCGCCACGTCGAAGACGGTCTTGCCGGGTTGCCACTGCCCATCCACGATGACGACGTCGCCGGCCAGCTCGGCCTTAGGGAGCTTCGCGCCCTGAGCCACGGTCACGCCGCGCCGGAAGCCGACGCGCGAGAAGCTCGCGTGCGAGAACCCCTCGGCCTGTCCCAGCATCGTGAGAATTTCCTCGGCCACGTAACCGTTCGTCGTCCCGGCGACGATGAGCAGCGTACCCTTTTCCAGCACGCGTTGCACGTCGGGATGCTGCGCCATACCTTTCGCGATCAAACGCTTTCCCATGACAGGTGTCAAATTGAACTGTTTCATCTCTTGCTCCTTGAAAAGTGATAAACCACGAATCTTCTCAAAAATCTGGGGGGTGGGGGTTTGGGGGCGGTACCCGCCCCCAAACCCCCCCCTTCCCCCTTTTTTTTT
>OMKS01002344.1_pt1 | contig 15862 bp, 13 predicted proteins | sample 1674721 | NCBI WGS metagenome assembly OMKS01 (sample SAMN06264996, study PRJEB25208) | sediment metagenome | isolation source: hot spring sediment | place: USA: California | collected 2014-09-02
GGGGTTAAGCATGTAATTGCTTGTGCAAATGGCACCGATGCCCTTCAGCTAGCCCTAATGGCACTTGATCTCAAGCCAGGGGATGAGGTTATAACTCCCGATTTTACTTTTATTGCTACCGTTGAGGTCGTAGCGCTATTAGGACTAAAACCCGTTTTAGTTGATGTTAATCTGGACGATTATACAATTAGCATAGAGGCCCTTAAAAATGCCATTACTCCCAAAACCAAAGCTATAATCCCTGTTCATCTTTTTGGCCAATGCGCCAACATGGAAGCCATAATGAGTATCGCTAACGAAAAAGGTATTGCCGTGGTTGAAGATGTAGCCCAGGCAATTGGCTCTACATACTATTTTAGCAGTGGCAATTCGGCTAAAGCAGGAACCATTGGTGCCATAGGATGCACATCATTCTTCCCATCTAAAAACCTAGGATGCTATGGCGATGGTGGAGCACTTTTTACCAACGATAGCAAGCTGGCCGATGAAATTCGTTCAATTGCCAATCATGGCATGCGGGTTCGCTATCATCACGATAGAATCGGAGTAAACTCTAGGCTCGATACCATTCAGGCTGCAATTCTTAGAATTAAGCTTAAGCATTTAGACGAGTACAACCGAGCCCGTCAAGAAGCCGCAATGCGCTACGATGCAATGTTTCGCGATTGCAAAAAGCTAATTATACCTCAAAGGGTAAACTGGTCAAATCATACGTTTCATCAGTATACCCTTCGCTTAGTTGATGGCGATAGAGCTAAACTTATTGAGGCGCTTAAATCAAAGGAAATCCCAGCAATGGTTTACTATCCAATTCCGTTGCATAAGCAAAAAGCTTTTCAGCCATACGTTGATGCTAGCATTACAAAGCTTTACTCCAATAGCATAGCATTATCAAATTCAGTTTTCTCACTGCCCATGCATACCGAACTAAACCCCGATGTTCAGGAATATATTGCCCAGAATGTTTTGAGTTTGCTATGATAATAGTATCGTTTTGGCTAATTTTGTTTACCACTTTAACAGTCGCAAATGAACAACCACTATTTTGCCCACGAAACAGCCGTAATTGATAATGGCTGCTCAATTGGAGAAGGAACCAAGATATGGCACTTTAGCCATATAATGACTGGTTGCAAAATTGGAGAAAAGTGTAATATTGGTCAGAATGTGGTAGTTTCGCCCGATGTTATCTTGGGAAACAACGTTAAAGTGCAAAACAACGTATCGATATACACAGGTGTAATTTGCGACGATGACGTTTTTCTGGGGCCCTCAATGGTTTTCACAAATGTAATTAATCCACGTAGTGCGGTTAATCGAAAAAGCGAGTACCTGAAAACGCATGTTAAAAAAGGGGCAACTATTGGAGCTAACTCAACCATAGTTTGCGGTATAACCCTCGGCGAATTCTGCTTTATTGGAGCAGGCGCTGTAGTTATTCGCGATGTTAAACCCTACGCTTTGGTTGTTGGCAACCCGGCTAAGCATATTGGCTGGATGAGCGAATACGGGCACAGGTTACATTTTGATGAGAATGGGATTGCTATTTGCCCCGAAGGAAAACAAAAGTACCTGCTTAAGAATGATTTGGTAACCAAGTTAGATTAGCAGCATAGTTTTTATGACAAAGAATTTTGGACTCATTGGCGTAGCAGGTTATATTGCACCTCGGCATCTAAGAGCAATAAAAGATACTGGCAACAACCTTATTGCATCGCTTGATAACCGTGATTGCGTTGGCATTTTAGATAGCTATTTTCCCGAATCCGACTTTTTCATCGAGTTTGAGCGTTACGATCGCCATTTTGATAAGCTAAAACGTCAAGGTGTAAAGGTTGATTACGTGAGCATTTGTACACCCAATTATCTACATGATGCGCATATTCGCTTTGCCCTTAGGCATGGAGCCGATGCCATTTGCGAAAAGCCTATAGTGCTAAACCCTTGGAACGTTGATGCACTTTCAGAAATTGAGAAGGAAACTGGCCGTAGGGTAAATACCGTTTTGCAGCTACGCTACCATCCATCAATATTAGCCCTTAAAAAGAAGGTTGAGCAGTCGCCCAAGGATAAAATTTTCGACATTGATTTAACCTACGTAACCAGTCGAGGGCGTTGGTACTTTATTTCGTGGAAGGGCGACATTCAAAAATCGGGAGGAGTTGCTACAAATATTGGTGTACACTTTTTCGATATGCTCACATGGATATTTGGCGATGTTCAGGAGAATATTGTGCACGTTTCGAAACCCGATAAAGCAGCCGGATACCTTGGGCTAAAAAGAGCTCGGGTACGCTGGTTCCTTAGTGTTGATAGTAACGATGTGCCTCCTGGTATTCTGGCAACCGGACAGCGAACCTACAGATCGATTACTGTTGAGGGAGATGAGCTGGAATTTAGCGGCGGGTTTACCGATTTACATACCGTAACCTATCAGGAGATTTTAAAAGGTAACGGTTTTGGCTTAGCCGATTCAAAAGTGTCAATACAAACAGTTCATCATATTCGTAATACTATTCCCATTGGCCTTTCGGGCGATTATCATCCTTATTGCAAAAACATTAAAAATTTGTAAAAAATGGATTTATACAAAAAACTTATTGATAAGCAAGAGAAGTTGGCTGTTATTGGCCTAGGCTATGTTGGTTTGCCAATTGCCATTGAGTTTGCAAAAAAAATAGCTGTTATTGGATTTGATATTAAACCCGATAGGGTTGAGATGATTAAAAAAGGGGTTGATCCGAGTCGTGAGCTCGAACCCGAAGCCTTTGAAAACTGCGATATTACCTACACGGCAAATACCGATGACCTCAAAGAGGCAAAGTTTTACGTTGTGGCAGTGCCAACGCCAATTGACGATCATAATCTTCCCGATTTAAAACCCTTGCTTTCAGCAACCGAAATGGTTGCAAAGGTTTTAAAAAAAGGCGATTATGTTGTTTACGAATCAACCGTTTACCCTGGCTGTACCGAAGAGGAATGTGTTCCGCTGCTCGAAAAGGTTTCGGGGCTTAACTGCATGCATGACTTTAAGGTTGGTTTCTCACCCGAACGCATCAACCCAGGCGATAAGGAGCATACTTTAACCCGTATTGTTAAGGTATCGAGCGGTTGCGATGCAGAGTCGGCCGAGGTAATTGCCAAAACCTACGAGCTAATTATTACCGCAGGAGTGCATAGGGCTAGCACCATTAAGGTGGCCGAAGCGGCTAAAATTATTGAGAACACACAACGCGATATCAACATTGCTTTTATGAATGAGCTTTCGCTCATATTTTCGCGTATGGGCATTAATACATACGAGGTGCTCGAGGCTGCTGGTACAAAGTGGAACTTCTTAAAATTCTTCCCCGGTCTTGTTGGAGGTCATTGCATTGGAGTCGATCCTTACTATTTAGTTTATAAGGCTAAAGAGCTTGGTTACCATCCGCAAATAATTAGCGCCGGACGTTTTATTAACGATTCCATGGGAGGGTACATTGCCAAGCAGGTGGTTAAAAAAATTATTGCCAACGATAAAAACGTTAAGGAGTCGAGGGTGCTTATTATGGGCGTTACCTTTAAGGAGAATGTTAGCGATATTCGCAACTCAAAGGTTGTCGATATAGTTAGCGAGCTTAAATCGTATGGCATAAAAAATTTGGATATAGTTGACCCATTTGCTGACTCGAGCGAAGTTGAGCATGAGCATGGCTTTAGCCTAGCAATTGAGCCAAAGGGTAAGTACGATGCCGTTATTGTGGCGGTAAATCATGCTCCATACCTTAATCTCGATACAGCCTACTTCAACACTATTGCATCTGAGGGGGCTATTTTTGTTGATGTTAAAGGCGCATTTGGAAAGAATAGGCCAAATGGATTAACCTATTGGAGCCTATAAGTTTAGCATATGAGGATACTTGTTACCGGAACTGCTGGTTTTATTGGATTTCATCTTGCAAATAGGTTATTAGAGCGAGGCGATGAGGTTGTTGGTATCGATTGTATTAACAATTACTATGATGTTAACCTAAAATACTCTAGGTTAATGGTGGCAGGGATTGAAAGCACTCAGATTGAATACGGAAAACCCGTACTAAGCGTTTCAAACCCTAACTACACCTTTATTAAGCTTAACCTTGAGGATAGGGAAGGGCTCAATGCTATTTTTAAGCAGTATAAATTCGATAGGGTTTGCAATCTGGCTGCACAAGCAGGTGTTAGGTATAGCATGGAGAACCCGCATGCATACGCCCAAAGTAATATTGTAGGTTTTTTAAATGTTCTGGAGGCATGCCGAAACAGTAAAATCGAGCATCTTGTATATGCCAGTAGTTCAAGTGTATACGGGTTAAACGAAACTATGCCTTTTTCAACTGGCCATAATGTGGACCATCCCATAAGCCTTTACGCAGCGAGCAAGAAAAGCAATGAGCTAATGGCTCATACCTATAGCTACTTGTATGGTTTGCCAACAACGGGTTTGCGCTTTTTTACCGTTTATGGTCCTTGGGGACGGCCCGATATGGCTTTGTTCCTGTTTACCAAAGCCATTGTTGAGGGAAGGCCCATCGATGTTTTTAACGAGGGTAATATGCAGCGCGATTTTACCTATATTGATGATATAGTTGAGGGAGTTGTTAGGGTTATTGATGACGTTCCGCTTGGCAATCCGAATTGGACAGGTGCCAACCCAGACCCTTCATGTTCGGCTGCACCTTATCAAATTTATAATATTGGTAATAGCAGTCCGGTAAAGCTAATGGACTTTATTGAGAGCATTGAGAATGCTCTTGGGCAAAAAGCCAAAAAGAATATGCTACCATTACAGCCTGGTGATGTACCCGCAACCTGGGCCGATGTTGATGACCTTTGGAAAAGGCTTAATTTTAAACCAAAAACACCTGTTATCGAGGGTATTCGTAAGTTTATTGAGTGGTACAAAATGTACTATAAGGTACAGTAGCTTACAGCTCTTCAATTAGCTCAATGGTTTTTTCTCCAAGTTTTTTCGATGAGTAGGCTAGATTCTTAAGAAACTCTTCTTCGGTTGGATTCGCTCCATCAACAATATCGGTTATAGCCTTAATGGTTAAAAATGGGATACCATAAATATTTGCAATCCAAGCAATGGCAGCTGCTTCCATATCTTTTGCTGCTCCATTATGGCTTTTTATAATTTCTAAATCGGTAGGGGTGTGATCTAACGAATTACCGGTTGAAATTACTCCTAATTTAACCCCTATCTTTTTTGCAATATGCTCACATGGGTAGCAAGGGTATTTCCCAACTCCATACTCCTTAAATCCGGGTAGGTTTATTCGTTGATCGTGATGGAAAACGTATGGATGGCTTAAGTATATATCACCAATGCTAGCATTTAAACTTGCGAAACCTCCTGCTGTACCAGCGTTTAGCATTAGATTGGGAGCAAAATTTTCTATTCCAATAAATGTGTTTATAACCGAAGCTTCGGTTCCAATGCTATCAACCTTAAAGCTTGGGCATTTCCCATTTAGCTGAAGCCATACCTGTTTGTTTTTATAGGTTACGCTAAAAATATCAACAGGGAGCATAGGGTGATCCGATTTTATTGGTTTAAACTTCAGTGCTTCGATAATGCTTTCGGCTTCATCGTGCATGGCCATAACCAGAAGTATTTTTGAAATGCTACTCGTATTTTAGTTTTTTGAAATGTAAAGCTAAAAAACAAAAAGCACCTGTGTATGTTATAATTGCTTAAAAGTATGTTTTGTGCTTAGTCGATCGAGTTCATGTTGTAAGAAAAACTATTGAACAAAATTTTATTTTTTATGCACTTTGTTGTATCTTGTGTTAACATTTTTGCCTTTAGCAGGCATTTTAGTTTTAGAAAGAAATTAGCATAATTATTGGTGTACCGTGCAAACTTAGCGAATGGATATGCAAGTTTCATTAGGGTCAACAGATCACAGAGACAACGAATTCTACTCGTTTCGCTATGCAACCCGATTGCAAAAAGGTGATATTGTAGAAATTCGAACAGGGCTTGATCTTGAGGTTGCACGTTTCCAAGCTCGCAAGAGTTTTCCCGATGTACTCAACGAGTACTGGTGGTTAAAACCATCTGACGTTCCTGCTTTTAAGGATTTACCTCTAAAAATTTCCGATATCTACTACTATCACGGTGGAGTTCCTGTGGTTGTGCTGCTAACCGCGCAGGGTGGGTTGACTCGAAAGGCTCAGATCTTCTTAAAAAAGAAGGACGAGCATAAAAACCAAATGGATTTGGAGCTAAAGCAAGCATTGAAAATGTTTGATGCAAACCAAGTGGCTGATTTTTTAAGCGATCAGAATTTGCTTACCCGATTGGAAGCTGCAAATATCCTTAAAGAGAAATTTCCTGAATTTAAGCCAGCAGATAAGTCGCAGTTTTTAGCATACCAAATTCTGCTCGGAAATTTTGATGAGACCATTCCCTTTGGCGAGGATGCCGTTGAGCCCCTTTTGGAGCGGTTTTTTGTTTCGTCACACGCTAAGGAAACCGAACGTATAATTGATACACTAATAGCGATTGGCGAACCTGCTTTGGCTAAACTCGACGATATGGCCGAATTCCTCTCGCTAATGGCTAGTCCGTTCTACGCAAAAAGGGTGAACTGGACCATAAACCAGATAAAAAAAGCGATAAAGAAGCAGCAACTATAGCCTTTCCTTGATTTCAATATCTCTGTTAATGTAATCCTCGTAATTTTTTAGCTTGGGAATGTATACCTGATCGAGCAAAGGCGATTCAATAATAAAATCGGCAGTTGATCGGTTTGAGGCTGTAGGTATATTGTAAACGCTGGCAATTCTGAGTAAAGCTTTTACATCAACGTCGTGAGGTTGTGCCTGCATCGGATCCCAAAAAAAGATGAGTATATCTATATTGCCATCGGCAATCATCGATCCTAACTGCTGATCGCCACCCAATGGCCCTGATTTTAGCTTAATAATTGAAATATGGTTTTTTGCCTCCTCGCTGTGCATACGGTTAAGGGCTTCTTCAACCAGTTTTCCGGTGGTGCCCGTGCACACAAGTTTATGCCGCAGTAGCTTATGCCAGTTCCATTCAACCCATTCAATCATGTCGCTCTTTCTGTTGTCGTGAGCAACAAGTGCAATTGTTTTTGTTTGCTTCATTTTAATAGCTAATTATGCTGCAAAAGTATCGAATTGCATCAATACTTGGTATTACCCAAAGCTATCTTTTTATTATTTTTTCGGATAACGTTTTCGGGAAGTGTATTTACAGGTATTACTCGGTGAAAAATGCCTCTTTTTCTGCTCTTTCAATAATATATTTTGCATGGCTTACCGCATTTTGAGTTGAGGTTTTTGGAGGGTTTTCTGTTTTAGCCAAATCCAAAAACTTGTCAAATATTTCTATGGTTTTCTTGTATTACTTGGCGTACTAGTGGCATATGCCAGCCTGGTAGATATAGTAATGGTGACTCGGAATTAACATGTTAGCCTGATTGTACTGCTCAATAGCCTTCTGATAGTTTCTGCTGCAATTATGCGCATCGGCTCGTGTAGCGTATAGCATTGCCATTTCGTAGGGCGACGGGGTGAGGAGTTCCTCTGCGGGGGTTAGCAATGCAATGGCCCTTTGCCTGTCCCCAATTTCAATGAGGGTTTTTGCGTAAACAAAGTTTAACGCATTGCCGGCTGAGTCTAATGCAAAAGCTTGGCTGTAGTTTATTATAGCGTTGATTTTAACATTTGATATTTGTCTCCAACTGCTTGGTATCGTGCTAGTGCTTGGTATCGTGCTAGGCTCAAAAAGATCAGCTGTTGAGCACTTTACAACTTCTTCTGTTGGTAGAAGCGAATTTTGAAAGCTTGTTGTGCTCTGAACCTGTTCAAATAGCTCTGAAGGTATTTAGTGGAAACGCCCCAAAAGGTTGAGCCAATCCATTTCTTCACTCGATTATGCAATGGGTTTACGGTTTGTATATGACAGCCCCGTTCTTTACCTGCTGCTTAAGATCTGCCCGTAGCACCACTATTGAAAGCGGATTGTCTTTCGCAAAGCCTTTGTAAATTACATGCCCATCAGCGCATAGGGTGGAGTCCTTTTTAATTCGATTCCCCATGGCGTTTCCCATATCCATTTTGCTAATGCGCCCAAGCGTGGCTACCTGCATACCCATTGCCCCCTTGCGATCAGATGTCGCTGTTATAGCCACCTATTCTTTGGAGATGCCTCTGGTAGAGGAGTTCCCACCTCGCTTGCGGCCCTCTCTTTCGCGCTGTTCCTTCCCTTTTTCTGACAGGAAGAAGAATGTTTCGTCGCTCTCAACAATTCCCGTGAAGTCATCCTGCTTTACCTCTGCAAGGGAGGACAGCACCCTGTGACGCCAATCAAAGGCCGTTTTCTTGTTAATATGCAGTGCTGATTTTATTTTATCCAATGACCTGGATTGGTGCATCAACGCAAAGTAATCATTAGCAAGTTCTTTCTTGTGCAGGCCTGCAAGCCAGGTACCAGTGTACTGGGTGAATGTGCGGCTGCAAGCGCTGCATCTAAAGCGCTGGCTACCTGTATCCTTGCCAAATTTGTAATACTTATGGCTTCCGCAGTGGGGGCAACCAATCCGCTTGTTTATCAGCTGGTTTCTTCTTAAAAACATGTAGTCAGGGGCACTCTCTTTCCCAGCTAATTCAGCGATCAGGTTAACCTGTTGATGGGAAGGGTAAGGCTCGTATGGCTGTTAAAATCTTCTGGTAGTCCATAACCAGTAATTTCAGTAATGATACACATAATTTCCAAATGGACAACGCTATTTTAAACTACAGCCTATCCTTATTCTATATAGTTGATGCGCTAGTTGACCTGATTCGATTATTCGTGGTTTTATTTGGAAGATTTTATTCATTGGAACATTAATTTACAGCCTAGTGAGCATAGTTAAGTCGGAAAGAATAAAAAGGGAAAGCAAATATTTAGCACCAAAGGACTACAAGTAAGAATTTTTATTGGTTCAGCTAAACATTATTTTCAAGTACAGTAAACAGGTGTTTTTTAAGAATTACACCGTTTTTTAACGCAAACAAAAAAGGCCAGCTAACAAGTTAGCTGGCCTTTTCAATATCTAGTAAACCAATGCTATATGTCGCTGTTCATGGTCATAAAAAACTCTTCATTCGACTGAGTTTTCACAAGCCTATCGCGCAAGAACTCCATGGCTTCAACAGAATTCATGTCTGTAAGATAGTTACGCAGAATCCAGGTCTTGTTAAGTGTATCCTTATCGAGCAGAAGATCTTCGCGGCGAGTGCTCGAAACGGTAACGTCAACAGCGGGGTAAACCCTTTTGTTCGATAGCTTACGGTCGAGTTGCAACTCCATGTTACCGGTTCCCTTAAACTCCTCAAAAATAACCTCATCCATTTTACTGCCTGTATCAATTAAGGCCGTAGCTAAAATGGTAAGCGAGCCACCGTTCTCAATATTACGCGCAGCTCCAAAAAAACGTTTTGGCTTGTGAAGTGCGTTAGCATCAACACCACCCGATAGCACCTTGCCTGAGGCAGGCTGAACCGTGTTAAACGCTCTTGCCAAACGGGTTATTGAGTCGAGCAGAATAACCACATCGTGTCCGCACTCAACCATACGCTTTGCCTTTTCGAGCACAATGTTGGCAACTCTAACGTGCCTTTCGGCAGGCTCATCGAAGGTTGATGATATCACCTCAGCATTTACGCTTCGAGCCATATCGGTTACCTCCTCAGGACGCTCATCGATGAGCAATACTATCATGTAAACCTCTGGATGATTGGCTGCAATTGAATTGGCTACATCTTTCAACAAGATGGTTTTACCCGTTTTGGGCTGAGCAACGATTAAACCCCTTTGCCCTTTGCCAATAGGTGAAAAAATGTCAACAACCCGTGCCGATAGGCTATTTTGCCCATTTCCAATAAGCGTAAATTTCTCGTCGGGAAAAAGCGGAGTAAGAAAATCGAAAGGAATTCTATCGCGGATATAATCGGGGCTTCGTCCGTTTATCTCTAAAACCTTAATAAGGGGAAAATACTTTTCGTTCTCCTTTGGCGGACGAATGGTACCGGTAACGGTATCGCCAGTTTTGAGGCCAAAAAGCTTTATCTGCGATTGCGATACGTAAACATCGTCGGGTGAGTTAAGGTAGTTGTAATCCGATGATCGAAGGAAACCATACCCATCGCTCATAATTTCAAGAACACCGGTTGCATTAATTATGCCCTCAAACTCGTAGCGCTCACCATTGTTGCGCCTGTCGTGTCCTTTCTTTTGTTGGAATTCGCGATGTGGTTGTCGTTTCTGTTCATTATTTTTCGGAACAGCACCTTTTTGCACATCGTCCTTACTTATATCAGCCTGAGCTTGTTCGGCTGTGGATAGCTCAATAGGTTTGTCTGCTTCTACTTCCTGCTCAACTGCAATAGCTTTATCCATATTGGATAATGAGCTATCATCCTCAAGCATGGTAATGGGAGAGTCATCCTTAACATTTTCGGAATGCTTTTGGCCTTGATTTTCGGCTTGGTCGCGTTTGCGTGTAAAACGTTTACGCTTACTCCTATCACCTTGCTGGGCATCATCAGCTTTATCCTTGTTATCAAGCTGATGCTTCTGCCCTGCTTCTTTACCTTTTAGTTGTGCCTGTTTAGCTTCTTGCTTACCAGGCTTCTCTTCAGGCTTTGCTGGTCGCTGAGCGGTTTCATTTGTTCGCTCAGGCTTCTTTCCTCGCTTATCCGAATCCTTTGGCTTGCTCTTTTTGTCTTGTATAGCAGCAGCATCAATGGCTTGCTGATCTAAAATTTTATAGATTAAATCTTGCTTCCGCAGCGACTCAATGCGCTTAATGTTCATCCCTTTTGCCACTTCTTTAAGCTCGGGGAGCAACTTTTTGTTAAGTTCTAAAATATCGTACATATGTTTTTTATGAATGTGAATTTGAATTGCTTTATGCTATTACTATTGCTAGTAAAATAGGTTTAATGCATGAATGAACAGAGAGTTGAATTACAACGATGTGTTTTAAAGGGAATTACAAGTCCTGAAATATACGGGAATATTTTGCAATGTTAATCATTTTATCTCTAACAGCCTAACGAATAGCAAAAAAAAGAGCCTCACCAAAAAAAAATAATAAAAGGTGATGATTTAAACCGATTAATGTATATATTTCAGCGCTCAAAATTAAAAGGTTTAGGGTTATGAGGCAACTTAAAATCATAAAGCAAGTAACCAACCGTGAAACTGTCTCACTTGACAAATACCTTCATGAGATTGGGAAAGTTGACCTATTAACAACTGAAGAAGAAGTTAACCTAGCCCGCCGCCTCAAGCAAGGAGATAAGCAAGCGTTAGATCAACTGGTAGAAGCCAACCTTCGTTTTGTAGTATCAGTATCAAAGCAATACCAAAACCAAGGCTTAAGCCTCCCCGATCTTATAAACGAAGGAAACCTTGGCCTTATAAAAGCGGCTCAACGCTTTGACGAAACCCGAGGCTTTAAGTTCATCTCATACGCTGTTTGGTGGATTAGGCAGGCAATATTGCAAGCACTTGCCGAGCAAGCCCGAATTGTAAAACTACCTCTTAATAAAATAGGGTCAATAAATAAGGTAAACAGAGCATTTATTTCGCTTGAGCAGAAGTTTGAAAGAGAGCCATCAATTGATGAGCTATCTGAGGTACTTGAGCTTGCGCCAAAAGATATTAAGGAGGCACTAAAAAGCTCGAACCGACACATTTCAATGGATGCGCCAATATCGCAGGATGAGGATAGCAACCTGTATGATGTACTCCTCTCGAACGAAACACCTGCACCCGACCGGGGCTTGCTAAACGACAGCCTTAGGAAAGAAATTGAGAGAGCCTTATCCACCCTAACCCCACGTGAGGCTGCAATTATTCGCCTGTACTTTGGGTTAAACGGCAAGCATCCGCATACACTCGAAGAAATTGGCGAAGAGCTTGACCTTACCCGCGAGAGGGTTCGCCAAATTAAGGAGAAAGCCATAAAAAGGCTCAAGCAAACAACCCGCAGCAAGGTGCTTAAAAGCTATTTAGGATAAGCCACCTTTTTTCAATAAATATTTTACAATCCACAATATCCTGAGTACTATGCTTTACAATTTCCGAAAGTTTTTAGTGGCTACAGTACTTGTGGTTACTTGTTCGCAGCATCTTACAGGTCAGGTAATTTTTTCCGACTGGTTTGAAAACAAGGCCCTACGAATTGACTACTTTTTGGCGGGAAACAGCAACAACCAACAGCTCTTTTTAGATGAGCTTAAAGAGGAGCCATACTGGAGTGGTTCTCATTCAGTCACCATTGATACGCTTAACCTTGGTAGCTATAGGGTTGATGTTTACGACCGTGAAACCCAAAAACACATCTACTCCAAAGGATTCTGTACTCTTTTTCAGGAGTGGCAAACTGTGAGTGAGGCTCAATACGTAAACAAATCGTTTGAGCAGGTTACGCGAATACCCTACCCTAAAAAAAATGTAAGAATTGAGTTTAGCGCAAGGCAAAAAAACGGGGAATTTGCAAAGCTTTACGAATTTGAGGTTGACCCAACAAGTATGTTTATTGATAGACATCAGCCTCAAAAATATAACACTACGCAAATAGTAAACAATGGCAGCTATACCTCTAAGCTCGATATTGCGTTTATTGCCGAAGGATACACCGCAGAGCAGATGGACAAATTTGTTAGCGATGTAATAAGATTAAAAGATTACCTTTTTAGCCAAAAACCATTTAGCAGCCTTACAAACCAAATTAATATTTGGGCTATTGAATCACCATCGCAGCATAGCGGGCCAACAAATCCGGGAGAGCAAATATGGAATAGCACAGCAGTAAATTCATCGTTTTACACCTTTGGAATTGACCGCTACCTAACAACAACCAAGTTTAAACGGGTTATGGATATTGCGGCTAATGCTCCGGCTGATATTGTTTACGTGCTTGTTAATACCAACCAGTATGGTGGGGGTGGGATATATAACCATTACAATGTTTGCACATCGGACCATGCGCTAGCAAACGAAGTTTTTATTCACGAGCTTGGGCATGGTTTGGCTGGACTAGCCGATGAGTACTACACCTCGGATGTGGCATATCAGGATTTTTACCCCACTAGCGTTGAGCCTTGGGAACCCAATATAACTACTCTTGTTAACTTTTCATCGAAATGGGAAGATATGATAGAACCTAGCACACCAGTGCCTACTCCAGCAAATGCTAATTACGAATCGACCATTGGTGTTTTTGAGGGCGGAGGATATGTTAGCAAGGGAGTTTACAGGCCATACATTGATTGTAGAATGAAGAGTAACTCGGCTCCTGGATTTTGCCCAGTTTGCGAAAAAGCCATTGAACGTGTTGTTTGGCTTTACGCCACAGACTAGAAAATTCCTACTCTCAGTAAACAGATTAGCCTCCCTTTTTTTTGCAAATCTTATCGTATTTTTTTGTTACACTACCTTTCCTTTTTTTAGGAAATGTACTGCATTATTACGCTTTATTCTTTCCATTTAAACTATTCTAATACAACCTCCATACAAAATATAGAATTTACTGATATTTCATTTGTCAACTAAAACTTTCTGGTTTCAATATAACGCTGTAATTAAAGGGTTTTTGCTACATAACTGACCTCGTGCTTCAATACAATATCTACCAAAAAACTAAATAACCGCTCAGTTAAGTTTCATAAGTTTTAATATTTAATAAATTTATTAAACACTGAACAAAAGCAGAAAATGAGTACAATTACAATAGAAAAATCGGATATAGTTAAAAATAATACGCTAACTCCCGATGAGCTAAAATGGCACATCAAAAAGAACAAGGAGTTTTTAAAAGTTGCAAAAAAGCATGTTGATTTTTCAGCAAAACATTTCGACAATCAAGAGTTTGCCTTTTTTGTATTCTGTGCCAAAGCGTATGTTCTTTACACTGTTTCGCATCGCTCAACAAACAAAATATTAGAAAAATATTCCATTGCAGCCGGATACCATCCTGAAAAGAAAAGCATACTATACAAAGTGATAAATGAGGTTTACGGCAACGGATTTACCTTTGGGAGCAGCCGTGGTCAATTTGTATCACCATCTGAAAATTTGGAGTGGGAATGCCTATCGGTACCAGTTAAGCATTGCTCCGAAACAATTGGCGCAGTTAGCATATGCTATGCAATACAGGGGGAAAACCATGGTTATAAACCCATGCTATTTTCAATAGCAAAGGGCATTGAGCAAGAGTATGATGCAGCAAAAAAACATGCAGCAACGCAAAAGGTTTTAAAAAAGCACTTCGCATTACTCAATCACAACGAGCAAACAAACGTTATTCTTTCTCAATCGGGCCAAATAGAGTTTATTAGCAACGAAACGCTCCAAATCTTTGGGTTTACAGGCAACGGAACGACACACGATAATATTAAAAGTATAATTCCTGAATGGCGAAAAATTGCCAGCCAAATTGCCAAAAACAGAGACTATGCGAAATTTGACATTCATTTAAATACCATTCCAAAACCCGGGTACTTTAGGCTTAATGTAACAAACATTGGAAAAGAACCCTACTCGTACCTCTTAACTTTTAGCCCCCTTTCCGAAGCGTTCAAATTTTCCAATCAGCATACCAACAAAATTCCATCAACAAGTTTTAACGATATTATTGCCATTTCGCCAATAACTAAAAGGTTGGTGAGAAAAGCGAAAAAAATTGCCTACGGCAAATCGCATGCGCTAATTAGCGGAGAAGCCGCTTGCGGTCAGGAAACTTTTGCCAAGGCAATACACAATGCCAGCAACAGACAATTGCATGGCCTTACAATAGCTAATTTGGATGGGTTAACCGAAACCCAAATAGAAGAAGAACTTTGGGGCTTTTCGAGCAATTACCGAGCCTACCTTAAAAGGGGCGAATGTGCTGGCGCAATGGAACAATCGAATAGAGGAACATTGCTAATTAAATCCATTGTGCTTTTACCGGCTAAGCTGCAAAAAATGCTACTAAATACCCTACGAAACTGCACAACCTCACGCATAGTTTGCAACAAGCCAACTTTTGTTGATATTAGATTAATTGCCACCACAACCTCCAATCTTCAGCAAAAAGTGAAAGAAGGGATGTTTATCATTGCACTTCTGTCTGTTATAACTAACTTTTCCATTCATATTCCACCCTTTAGAGAACGACGTGCTGATGTGCTTCCCCTATTCGATGACATATTAACCCTACAGGCAAGCGAGTTGAAGTTGCAAATCCCGAGTATTCCTCGAAAAATATTACTCATTCTCCGCAGATACGAATGGCCAGATAATGCTAGCGAAATGGAGGAATTTGCCAAGCGTATACTACTGAACAAGGGTGAAATGTTTGCAAAATTTAGGAATGAAAGGCAATTCAAACAAATGCACCTTAACCTTGCTAAGCAACAAGTTATTGAGCGTATTAAAACCCTCGATGAAATTGAAAAAGAAGTGGTTGAAAAAGCTTTTAACGCATTTGATGGCAGCATTAGCAAAACAGCGCGAAAACTTGGCATAAGCAGAAATACGCTTTACCTAAAGCTAAACAAGTACAAAATTATTGAAACGAACTAAGCGTTAAACTAGCTACTTTTGCTTTAGCCTAAGATAAATATTAGTGAGCACTTTTTTGGTATACAAAGGGAAATCGCCATTCATCATCCATGCATAATAGCTTGGCTCTTTTTCGAAAATTGCCTCAACGGGCTGACCCTTATACTTGCCAAAGTTAAACACTTCAACCCCATTATCATTGAGAACTATTCGTCCAGCAAAATCAACATTTTGGTTATGCGTACTAAATTCAGCAAGGAA
>OMKS01002345.1_pt1 | contig 15857 bp, 16 predicted proteins | sample 1674721 | NCBI WGS metagenome assembly OMKS01 (sample SAMN06264996, study PRJEB25208) | sediment metagenome | isolation source: hot spring sediment | place: USA: California | collected 2014-09-02
GCACCTCAAGGTGATCGAGCGGAAAACGGGTGTCACTGTTCATCTGAGAGGCAACGAAATGACTCTCGGCGGCGGCGATTGGGAGGTGGAGCTTGCCGAAAAGGTGCTTGTTCAACTTTATGATCTTTTAAAAGAAGGATATCCGTTATATCTTAATGATGTTGATTATGCTATAAGGGTATTTAGTAGTGGTAAAACTATTTCATTGCGGGAAATTTTTTTAGACGAAGTCTATATTTCTTCCAAGAAGAAAATTATCACTCCTAAGACAATAAATCAAAAAAACTATATAGATAGTATTCGAAAATATGACATGGTGTTCGGTATAGGTCCCGCCGGAACCGGCAAGACATATCTGGCGATGGCCATGGCGGTATCGGCTCTTTTGAAGAAACAGGTGCACAGGGTCGTCCTGGCCAGGCCGGCGGTCGAGGCCGGTGAAAGACTCGGGTTTTTGCCCGGCGACCTCTACGAAAAGGTCAATCCATACCTGCGACCCCTTTATGATGCCCTTCACGACATGATGGATTTCGAAGGGGCATCCAGGTTGATAGACCAGGGCGTGATCGAGGTGGCCCCTCTTGCATTCATGCGCGGAAGAACATTGAATGGTGCCTTCGTGATTTTAGATGAGGCCCAAAACGCTACTTCCGAACAGATGAAAATGTTTCTCACGCGCCTTGGGTTTGATTCAAAGGCCGTGATAACCGGGGATGTAACCCAGACGGACCTGCCCGACGGGAAAAAGTCCGGCCTGATAGAGGCGAGCCGAATCCTTCGGGATATAGATGAAATTGCCTTCGTGAATTTTTCCCGTGACGATGTCATACGGCATCCGCTGGTGCAGGAAATCATCGATGCGTATGAGCGACTGGAGACTGGAGGCGGATTTTCGGGGCGGGCGGGTAAATGATATCATGAAGCCCGGCGAATAAAGCCTCATTTCGAGATAATCTATGGGAAAAGCCGAACGGAAAATGAGCGTGAAGCCTAAAGGGATAAGGCGGTTTTTCGGGATCGAGAGGGAAGGAAGACAGTCCGCCCAGAGAGCCCCTGAAAAGCAAAGGCGATGGTGGAGCGTCGAGGCGCAGAGGTGGTATATCATTCTCGGTTTCAGCGTTATCGTTTCGGTGCTTCTTTACCCTGATTTAACACCGGCTCCCCAGGCCTATCGTCCCGGGGACGTGGCCGATAGAGATATCAAGGCCGTACAGGATTTCCTCGTGGAAAACGAGGAGCTCACTGAAAAAAGCAGGCAGGACGCGGTTAAATCCCTGCTGCCTGTATATGATTTCGATCCCACCGGCGGAAATGTGCTGGATCGCCTTAAAGTGGCTTTTGAAGCAGGAAGAGCCGGCTTATCGACATCGACCAAGGCTGCTTCCCCGGAACTTCACAAAGGAGAAGTTCCCCCCGAAAAAGAGGTTGCAGAGCACCCCGGGGCGTCGAACGAAGAAGATCCGGCAGGTTTTTTCGAAAAGCTTGGAATCAGCCCCGACCGCGGCCTTTATGCCCTTCTGGAGGAAACCGGCTTCGATGCAGGGATAGAGAAAGCGGTTACAGAATTGCTCGGCGGGCTCTTTCAACAGGGAGTCGTAGGAAATGAAGAGCTTCTTATAAATCATGCTGCGAACGGAATTATCCTGCACGATATCACAAAAGAAAGCGATGTGATGGTAAGCGACGTTGACAGGTTCCTGGATATGAATGCGGCAGTTAGTTGGATTTCATCCTCCGAACATAAAGAAGTCAGCTTCCTTGACGGGAAATCGCTAAGGGCTGTATCCGAGGTTGCCAAGGCTCTTTTACGGCCGAATTTGACATTCAACAAGCGGGAGACTCAAATTCGGAAAGACAATGCCTATCAGTCGGTCAAGCCCTTTTATTTCAAAGTAAAGAAAGGTGAGATGCTCGTCAGGGAAGGAGAGAGGATAACCAGCGAGCATCTTGCGAAACTGGAAACCCAGGAAAACCTTCTGAAATCAGACGCACTGTGCGGACGCGCTCCTGCGATGGCCGCCTTCATCGGTTTTCTCATGATGACCCTGTATTTTACCGGCTTGATGAATCCCCGCAGCACTCGTATTCATTCGAGAGATCTTTTGTTCAACTCTCTTACGTGCCTGGGCGTGTTTTTTGTAGTTATCGCCGGTAATCTGGTCGCCGATGAGATTTCCAGGGGGTTTGGCTTTTTCACTGCCAGGGCGCTCCTTTTCGCCTTTCCGGTAGCCGGAGGGGCCATGCTGGTGTCTATTTTCCATGGCATGCGGGTTTCTGCTGTTTTTTCCCTGGTAATGTCCACGCTTGCGTCGCTTGCTGTCGGTGGGCAGGTTGATTTTTTTCTTTTTTATTTTATAACATCCCTGGTTGCCGGGCATGGAGTTGTAAACTGTAAAGAAAGAGGGGTGCTTACCAGGGCCTCGCTTAAAACGGGTGCGGTGGGCCTGGCGCTCTCACTTGCTGTTCAGACCCTTCATGGATACTTTTATTCCCTGGAGACGATTGTTGCGGGGGTGTCGGCCGTCATCGGGGGGTTGCTTGCGGGGGTTATCGCTACTGGTCTTTTGCCACTCGTGGAAATGACTTTCGGATATACTACCGATATAAAACTCCTGGAGCTGGCCAATCTCGATCAGCCTCTATTGAAGGAGCAAATGGTGCAGGCACCCGGGACCTATCATCATAGTGTCATAGTGAGCAACATGGTTGAAGCTTCAGCAAAATCTATTGGAGCCAATCCTTTGCTTGCAAAAGTAGCTGCTTATTACCATGATATTGGTAAGATAAAAAAACCATTATATTTTATAGAAAATCAAATTCATTGTGAAAATAAGCACGAAAAACTGGCTCCTTCCATGAGCAGTCTTATTCTTATCTCTCATGTGAAGGATGGTGTTGAAATGGCCAGGAAACAAAAACTGGGCAAGGAAATAATTGATATAATCCAGCAGCATCACGGAACCAGCATAATCAGTTATTTTTACGAAAAGGCGAAAGAACAGGCTGGTAAAAGGGCTGTTAAGTCCCCACTGGTCAAGGAGCAGGACTTCAGGTACCCGGGCCCGAAGCCCCAGACTAAGGAAGCGGGGCTCGTTATGCTGGCCGATATGGTGGAGGCCGCTTCAAGGTCTCTTGTGGACCCCACGCCGGCCAAGATACAGGGAATGCTGCAGAAAATCATCAAGAAGGTCTTTTCCGACGGTCAGCTCGATGAATGCGAGCTGACATTGAAAGATCTTAATGAAATAGCGAAGAGTTTCAGTAAAACATTGAGCGGGATTTTCCATCATCGTGTGGATTATCCTGAACCCTCAGGGCGACCGGCTTCCGCAAGGAAAGGGGCCAATGGAAATTCAGATTATCATCCACAGGCGGATGCGAGGTTTAAGAAAGAGGGAGATAAGGGCGAAGCTGGCGAAAGCCTTAAAAGACTTGGGCTGTAAAGACAGGGAACTGAGTGTAGTTGTGTCGGACGACGCTTGGATCGCCGATCTCAACAAGCGTTACCGGGACAAAAAGGTTCCGACAAATGTACTGTCTTTTCCTCAAGCAGACGAATTCCTTCCGTCCTTGGCCGGTAAAATGCTCGGAGATATAGTGGTTTCGGTGGAAACAGCGGCAAGGGAGGCGGCCCTTGAGGGCTGCAGCCTCGAGTCCCGTGTGTATCGGCTTCTCTGCCACGGGTTGCTGCATCTTCTGGGCTATGATCATGAAGGGTCGGAAGAAGAAGCCACCCGTTTCTTCGATATGGAGGAGCACCTCGCCGGTCTCGAAAAATGACACCCGTATCTGAAGTTTAAAAAAGTATCCAGGAGATGTAAAACCCGGCGAGCGGTGGGGACCGATATGATCTACGGAATAGGAATTGATCTGGTCCGAATTTCGAGGATGGACCGTGTAATTAAAAGATGGGGAGAGCGTTTCATCGGCCGTGTTTTTACCATCGCGGAGGTTGAGGAATGCGAGTCGCGGCCAAAACCTGCGGCGGCTTTTGCGCTGCGTTTCGCGGCAAAGGAAGCTTTCTCCAAGGCGCTGGGTACCGGGATGAGACAGGGTGTGGCATGGCGGGATATTGAAACGATTTCGCTGCCTGGCGGCAGGCCGGATTTGAGGGTGCATGGGAAGGCCGGGAGGCTTTGCGTGGAACTTGGCATATCGGCCGCTCACCTGTCTCTTTCCGACGAGGGAGCCTACGGGTCGGCGATGGTTGTCCTGGAATCAGCCGGGAGCGGGAGCCGTTAGGGTGATGGTGGATTGCAGGTTTGAAGTTGTTTCAAATTCCGATGGTCAGACGGTCCTGCTCGGAAAGCGACTGGGTGAGTTGCTTATACCCGGTGATGTCGTTGCCCTGGCGGGTGAACCTGGAAGCGGAAAAACCTGGTTCACTAAAGGTATCGCCTCCGGGCTTGATGTCGGGCTGGAAACCATTGTCACGAGCCCGTCCTTTTCGCTCATAAATGAATACGAGGGCCGATGTATGCTCTATCACATGGACGTGTATCGGCTCGACACGGTGGAAGAATTTCTTGAAAGCGGGCTGGATGAGTATTTTTACCGCGAGGCGGTTGTGGTTATGGAATGGGCTAACCGATGGCCGGAAGTGCTTCCCGAGGGCAGCCTGCCTGTCGAAATTTCAATCATGGCGGAGTATTCGCGCAGAATGGTTTTTTACGGACACGGGGAACGGTCCGAGAATCTGTTGGAATTGCTGAAACAGAAACGGGTCAAGGAGAGGGAATGGGTTTAATTGTACAGAAATACGGCGGAACCTCTGTCGCGAATATAGAAAGAATAAAAGCGGTGGCCGACAGGATTATCGAATGCATAGCCAGGGGATACAAAGTCGTGGTTGTCGTATCGGCTATGGCCGGGCAGACGGACGACCTTATAGCATTCGCAAAAGGCGCCGTGCCGGAGCCCGATGCAAGAGAGCTCGATGTGCTGATGGCCACCGGAGAACAGCGTTCCGCGGCTTTACTGAGCATGGTATTGAAGAGCAGAGGCCTGGATGCCTGTTCGTTGATGGGGCACCAGGTTGCGGTTCATACAGATTCTGCTTTCGGAAGCGCCAGGATACGTGCGATAGAGAATGCTCGCATAATGAAAGAGCTTGACAATAATCGCGTGGTTGTCGTGGCGGGATTTCAGGGTGTAGACGAAAACAACAATATAACCACGTTGGGCAGGGGCGGTTCGGACACCACCGCGGTGGCGCTTGCAGCAGTTTTGAATGCCGAGGTATGTGAGATTTATACAGATGTGGAGGGGGTTTTCAGCACGGACCCCAACTTGTGTGCCAAGGCAAGAAAATTGTCACGGATTTCGTACGACGAAATGCTGGAACTTGCCAGCCTGGGTGCCAAGGTTCTCGAGATCAGGGCGGTGGAATCCGCGAAGATCTACAATGTAGCGGTCCATGTTCGGTCCAGTTTTACATATCAGGAGGGTACGATGGTCGTTGCCGAAACCAGGGATATGGAAAAGGTGCTGGTATCAGGGGTAACCTATGACAGAAACGCGGCCCGGATCACCGTAAAAAAGGTGCCCGACAGGCCCGGTATATCGAGCAGGCTGTTCAAGCCTGTGAGCGATGCAGGGATCGTGGTTGATGTAATCGTACAAAATACAAATGAAGATGGATACACCGATCTCACATTCACCGTCACAAAGCCGGATTTCCAGAGAACGATGAAGCTGGTCGGCGAAGTGGCCGGTGAAATCGGGGCTGAGAAAGTCATGGGGGATATGGATATAGCCAAGGTATCCATAGTAGGCGCCGGGATGAGGAGCCATGCCGGCGTTGCCCAGAAGATGTTTCAGGCTTTGGCGGACGAGGGTATCAACATCATGATGATCAGTACCTCCGAGATAAAAGTGTCGTGCGTCATCGAAGAAAAATACACCGAACTGGCGGTGAGGGTGTTGCACAGGGCTTTCAATCTCGAGGCGAACGGTCGGAAATGACGTCGCAGGGAGCTGCTTGACCTATGCATGTTCTAGGCATTGATACATCCTGCGACGATACATCGGCCGGGGTCGTGGTGGCCGGTCGGCACGTACTTTCAAGTGTCGTGCATTCGCAGATAAATCTTCACAGCAGGCATGGAGGCGTCGTGCCGGAGCTGGCATCCAGGGCGCACGTCCGGAATATCATGCCGGTTGTGCGCGAAGCCGTTGCGCGGGCCGGGTTGACTCTTGAAGAAATCGATGCGGTGGCGGTGACTATCGGCCCCGGCCTGGTGGGTTCGCTTCTCGTCGGCCTGTATTATGCAAAGGCTCTTTCAAGTGTGCGGAAAATGCATCTGGCTGCCGTGAATCATCTCGAAGGACATATTTTATCGGTGTTTCTGGAACCCGAAGCGCCGTCTTTTCCCTTTGTCTGCCTTACGGTTTCCGGAGGGCATACCAGCATTTATCATGTGAAAGGATATGGTGATTACGTTCAAATGGGCCAGACTCTGGACGATGCCGCCGGAGAAGCCTACGACAAGGTGGCTAAAATTCTGGGCCTGGGTTATCCCGGCGGGCCGGTAATAGAGAGGATTGCAAAATCGGGCAGGCGCGATGCCGTATCTTTCCCCCGTGCATATTTATCTTCCGAATCCCTGGATTTCAGCTTCAGCGGGTTGAAAACCTCCGTGTCGCTTTTCGTGAAAGAGTGGCGACGGCAGCCTGATACGACGAGGAAGGAATCGGTTGCCGATATCGCGGCGTCTTTCGAAGAGGCGGTAATCGACGTTCTGGTTCGAAAAATATTTAGAGCCCAGGAACTTGTGGGAGCCAGGGCCGTTGTAGTTGCCGGAGGGGTTGCCTGCAACGGGAGGCTCAGATCCGTGACGTCCGCCGAAGCTGAAAAGCGCGGAGTCCGTTTCTATTACCCCAGGCCGTCGTACTGCACGGATAACGGGGCAATGATAGCTGCGGCCGGCTATCATCGTCTTATGAAGGGGGATGCCGTCGGTAGTTCGGTCGATGTGCGTTCAAGGTATCCAATCGGTGATATTTAGGGTCGGATCTTGCTCGGAAACACAGGATGACTCCAACGGAAGAACGAAAGTCCAGGTTGTTCTATCTAAGACGCCGGCTCCGATATTTCTATTTGCGCCTGGTCTCACTCCGCGGTTCACCCGGCGAGCTTGCGCTGGGCATGGCACTGGGTATTTTTGTCGGCATGATGCCGATAATGCCTTTTCAGATTGCCTTTGCGGTTGCACTGGCCCTGTTATTCAGTGCCAGCAAGATCACGGCTGCGGTCGGTACGTGGATAAGCAATCCGGTGACCTGGTATGCCGTTTATTTCTATGACTATAAACTCGGCTCCTTCCTGCTTGGTATTTCTCCTGACAGGGCATTGTTTTCGTCGGTAATGAGGGCGCTGGAGTCCGGTGAAGCCCCTACGGCGGTGATGTCAAAAATATTGAGTGCAGGCGGGACCGGGCTTGCCGCATTTCTGATCGGCGGATTGGTAAGCGGTGTTGTTGTCTCTATTCCGTCCTATTTTATATGGCTGGGAATCTTCAAGTATATCCGAAAGAAGCGTCTTAACCGCAGAAGGGTTCGAAATGACCGGGTTTAGGGCCCAAAAGAGCCTTGGCCAGCACTTTCTTGTTGATCGCGGCGTTGTCCGGGCTCTAATTGAAGGTGCTCGACTGGCACCCTCGGATGTGGTCGTCGAAATTGGGCCGGGACTCGGTGCTCTTACTTTTCCTCTGGCGGGTGAAGTTCGTCATGTCGTGGCTGTGGAGAAGGACATCAGGGCGTATGAGGAGCTTGAACGACGCCTTCGCGATATGTCGATTGGAAATGTAGACCTGGTTCAGTGCGATATCCTGCGCTTTCCACTGGAGTCCGTCGCAGCGCGATTTTCGCGAAAGGTCACCGTGGTCGGCAATCTTCCCTACAATATATCCAAGCCTGTTCTGGAAAAGCTTCTGCGAAGCCGTGAGGTCGTGGATCGTTCTATCTTGATGTTCCAGGCCGAAGTGGCCGACCGGCTCCTTGCTTCCCCCGGGGGTAAGGCATACGGGGCCTTGACGCTGATGGTTCGCTTCAGGGCCTCTGCAGGCCTGATTCTGAGTGTGCCGAAGGAGTCCTTCCGTCCAAAGCCTAAAGTGTCTTCAAAGGTGGTCTGCCTAGATTTTTCTTCTCCCTTTTGCGTGAACACGGATGATGAATCCCGGTTCGATACGGTGGTACGTGCGGCTTTCTCCCATCGCCGCAAAACCCTGATCAATTCGTTGATGGGTTCGGGGTATAAATGGCACAGAGAAATGCTGGCCGATGTACTGGCCGATTGTGGAATCGACCCTTCCAGAAGGGCGGAAACCCTGAACATGGAAGAATTCATGCACCTGGCCGCCCGCCTTAACCCCGCATAAACGAAGGGGCAGGCCCCTTTGCCTGCCCCTTCGGTAATAACTGGCAACACCTGCAAAAACAGCAACTACAGGGGGGGCAACACGATTGACAAAATTATGACACGGTGTTACCGATCGTACAGTTTCAACAAAAACAGGGGGCATACATGAGGATAATTGAATCGGTCTCCGGTATGCAATCGGCCGCCGACGGGTTCAGGGCGTCGGGAAGAAGCATAGGTCTGGTTCCCACAATGGGCTATTTGCATGAGGGTCATCTCGAACTGATGCGTACCGCCGCTCAACAATCCGACGTGGTGGTAGCCAGTATTTTTGTCAATCCCACCCAGTTCGGGCCCGGAGAGGACCTTGAACAGTACCCGAGGGATTTCGATGGTGATGTGCAAAAGGCCGGCAAGGCCGGTGTGGATGTGATATTTTCACCGAGCGGGGAGGAGATGTATCCGAAGGGGTTCCAGACAAAGGTCCGGGTCGAACGGGTGACGAAACATCTTTGCGGCATTTTCCGTCCGGTTCATTTTGAAGGTGTGACAACCGTGGTGTGTAAATTGTTCAACTGCGTTAAACCAGACCTGGCTGTATTCGGAGAAAAGGATTTCCAGCAGCTTGTGGTCATTGAGCGGATGACGGTTGATCTAAATATGAACATTCGCATCGTTGGCGTGCCCGTTCAACGGGAGCCCGACGGGCTCGCAATGAGTTCTCGGAACTCTTATCTCATCGGGCAGGAACGCCATTCTGCACTTTGTCTTTTCAAATCTCTACAGCTTGCAAAGCGTCTTTACAGCAGGGGGGAAAGGAACGCTCGGACCATAAGGGATGCGGTGATCGACTTGATTGCCTCGCATCCTTTCACCTCTGTGGATTATGTCACGTTGTGCGATCCGGTTTCGCTGGAAGATGTGGAAGTCCTTGAGCGGAAGACGTTGCTGGCCCTCGCGGTAAACGTAGGCCGGACAAGGTTGATTGACAACTGCATCCTTGGGTGAAAATCAAACCAGCTTCCAGCGCTTGAACAAGGGAGAATTATTTGCACCCGGCTGTTAAAAAAAGGGTTCACCTGCCTGGTTTCCCTCCGGAAATACCAGGTGGAAACCAGCTATCCCCCCTGAGAGGAAAAACGGTTCATAGCCCGGGGGATTCCTTATGACATGCGGAGAATTCGAAGACAGAAAAACACCGGTGGAACCGCCTCCGGATTTACCGAGCTCATTGAGCCGGTTTGGGATCCATGAAAGTTTCGGGAGGGATTCCCGTTATTTGATCCCGCTTAAAGGAGATGGATCGTCACGGTGCTTTTTCAGAATGAAATCGGGGAATTCTTTGGAGACGTTCATCGTGATGAGCAATCCTCCGGTGGACAAAACTGCATTGCTGGAGAATTTAGCCTACCATCGAATCGGCCGGCATCTGAAGAGCCGGGGGGTGCCCGTGCCCGAAATTTATTATGCAGACCATCAACGAGGATGCATTGTTCTTGAAGACCTCGGCGATACGAGCCTTCAGGAATATATTGTCCGGCTTGACGATCCTCTTCCTGTATTTGAAAAGGTGCTGGATGTCCTGCTTCATTTACAGTACGAGGGGGTTGAAGGCTTTGACCCGCGCTGGTGCTGTCAAACACCGCGTTATGACCGGACGGTTATGGTTCTGCTGGAGGCATGTTATTTCAGGGAGGCTTTCCTGCGAGGATACATGGGGGTAACGGAAGATCTCGGCCGCCTGGAGCGTTGCTTTCTGCATTGTGCAGAAGTCATTTCCGGGCGTCTTAATTTTTGCCTTCTTCACAGGGATTTTCAATCCAGGAATATAATGATCTCAAACGGGCGGATCCGGATAATTGACTGGCAGAGCTCCAGGCTCGGTCCACCGGGCTACGATCTGGCTTCGCTTGTGATAGACCCGTATACCGGGTTAAATGATGAGCACAGGACTTTTTTGATCGAAACCTACCTGGCGAAGTCCGGTGAGAAGTTTCCTTTCAGGGCAGAGGATTTCATGGCGATCTATCCTTACCTGGCACTCCAGAGAAACATGCAGATTCTCGGCGCTTTTGCTTATTTGAGTATGGCTAAAGGGAAAAAGGAATTCGAGGTGTATATCGCTCCGGCATTCAAACGGCTGAAGGCCCAGCTCGAAGAGATGGAGGACAAGGCGCTTTTTCCGTTATTGGAGCTTGTGAGGGGAATTAAGGGGGCTTCAGCCGGAAAACTTTTCAAAAAACAAAATTGACACCACGCCCACCGGTCAATAATATAGCAGGTGTCCATCCGGAAATATCGGATGAAACTGGGAGACTTCAGTGATGCTGTTCAGCCAGGCCGCCGTCTAGCCCTGGACTGCGCCGCCATGGAGGTTTGAGATGGAAGAATGTGTTTTCTGTAAAATCGTCGAAGGGAAGCTTCCCTGTTTCAAGATATTCGAAAACGAGCACGTGCTGGGCTTTGCAGACATAAACCCTATCTCCAGGGGTCACTGTCTTGTGATTCCGAAGGCTCATTCGGAGAACCTGATGGAAATCCCGGCAGAGGACCTTTTTGCGGTTAATCAGGCTGCAAAAGATATTTCCCTTGCAATGAAAGAATCTCTCGGGGCTGCAGGCATCGCTTGCATTCAGCTTAACGGCAGGCAGGTAAACCAGGTGGTGATGCACTATCACCTGCATTTGATTCCGAGGGTCGAGGGAGACCCTCCCTTGCCTGCCTGCGAGTGGGAGCCGGGAAAAGGAGATATGAAAGAAATCGAAAAAACCGCAGGGGCGATAGCGTCCGCGGTCCAGTAGCGCTAAACAACGGAAGTTCGGATTGTTTGGGAATCGTCGTTAATCTACAAGTTCGACGTTCCAGTAGAGATAATCTCTCCAGGAACTTGGCATATCCCTCAGACCGACTGTTATCCTTAGAAACGGCAACCAAACGGGCTGTGTGGGTTCACGGATTAATTTCATTCGGGCTTCAGAAGGTGTTCGGCCGCCTTTCGCGCTGTTACACCGGACGCAGCAGGTTACTATATTGGACCAGATGGTTCTGCCACCGCGTGATTTGGGGATGACATGGTCGTAAGTCAGTTCTTCGGGAGGAAATTTCCGGCCGCAGTACTGGCATATGTGCTTGTCTCTGAGGTAAATATTCTGCCGGGAGAACCTTACCGGCACCTTCGGCCGCTTCACAAGCCGCAAAAGCCTGACAACGGCCGGCAGTTTAATCGAAAAACTCACGGAATGAATCTCTTTGGAATACTCCTCCAACACTTCTACCTTCCCCATTACAAGCAGGGTGACTGCACGCTTCCAATCAATTACCTTAAGGGGTTCGTAGGTGACATTAAGCAGCAGGACGTTTTCCACCGATGTTCCTCCACCCACCATGAAATATTCGGGCCACGAGAATGCAGCTTGATGCTTTGCAGTGGGCGCCATATCAGGCGCTTTCAGAACGGGACCCGAAAAAGTGAGGGACAACGAAGTCAATCAGCCGGTATAGTCCCTGGAGATTGCTTCAAATGCAGCGATTCTCCGATGACCGGATCCTCCGGCTACGGGCTTCATAAAAGGGAAATCGATCGAAAATTACCTCAACAGCAGAAAAAATACAATAAGAAAATAAAGGTCGACCGTGGACGATGCGCTGAAGTTCACAGCAGTTCGGGCTCAAGTGATTTAATCAGACGATAATTTTAGAGAGGCGTTTCATGTTAAAACAACAATTGTACTCTGTGATGACAGCCGAAGAAGCCGCTTTTCTGGTTTCCGACGGCTCTACGGTTGCCTTTAGTGGGTTCAGCCCTGCAGGAGCCGCAAAGGTAGTGCCCAGGGCACTGGCGGAACGTGCTCGCTCCCTTCACCGGAAGGGGGAGCCTTTTAAGCTGAGGGTGCTTACAGGTGCCTCGGTTGACCAAAACATCGACGAGGAACTGGCCGGCGCCGAAGCCATCTCGTGGCGTGCTCCGTACCAGAGTGACGCTACGATCCGGGGGCAGATCAATCGACAGGAGGTGGAATATGTGGATATGCACCTGTCTCATGTCCCCCAGACCGTGGCTTTTGGTTTTTTCGGAAATATAGATTTTGCCGTTGTTGAGGCCACCGAGGTGACACCGGATGGGCGGGTCTATCTGACGACATCCATAGGTGCATCACCCACGTATCTCAAATACGCGGATAAGGTGATTATCGAGATCAACAGGCATCATTCTGTGCGTTTGAGAGAGATGGCGGATATTCAGCTTCTGCTTCCTCCGCCCCACAGAAATGCTATCCCGATTTTTCATCCGCTTACCAAGTCCGGGTGGCCCTACGCGGTGGTCGACCCGAAAAAAATCGTGGCAGTGGTGGAAAATGAGGAGCCGGATCATGTCGCTTCATTCGCGGGCGTGGATGGGATAAGTGAAAAAATTGCCTCCCACGTGGTGGCTTTTTTGCTCGATCAGTTGCGCGATGGTAGAATCCCGAGAGAGTTTCTTCCTCTTCAGGCCGGTGTCGGAAACACGGCAAACGCAGTGATGCTTGCGCTCGGGGAGCATTCGGAGATCCCGCCTTTTTTGATGTATTCGGAGGTTTTTCAGGACTCGCTGGTGACTCTTATGGAAGAAGGGCGGTTGCTGGGAGCCAGCGCAACGAGCTTGACCCTGACGGACCCGTTTCTCCAGCAAATATATGAAAACATGGACTATTTCATTTCGCGAATCGTTTTGCGGCCGCAGGAATTGTCCAACAACCCCGGGATAATCCGCAGGCTTGGAGTTATAGCTCTCAACACCGCACTGGAAATGGATATATACGGGAATGTCAACTCGAGCCACGTTTTCGGAACCAGTATCGTAAACGGTGTAGGAGGAAGCGGGGAATTTACACGGAATTCGTACCTCTCCTTCATGATGTGCCCATCCATCGGCAAAGGCGGTAAAGTGAGCCGCGTCGTACCCATGGTACCTCATGTGGACAACAATGAGCACTCAATTCAGGTGGTTGTCACAGAACAGGGACTTGTGGATCTTCGAGGACTGGGACCGATGCAAAGGGCCAGGAGGATCATTGAGAATTGCGCTCATCCCGCCTACAGGGAGCCCTTGTACCGGTATGTAGAAAACGCAAAAAGGGGGCATATCCCCCATGATCTTGAACATTGCTACGATTGGCATTTGAATTTAATAAAACATGGAGAAATGATCCCGGGTCTTGATGCCTCTGGAGACTGAAACAGTCGGATAAGACATGAAAAGGAGCTGAAACAATGGCACATACAGCGCTAGGCATTTATGGAAGCCCCAGGAAAGGGGGAAACACCGACACCCTTCTGGACAGGACACTTGAAGGCGCCCGTGCGGCAGGTGCCACGGTTCACGCCGTTTATGCACGGGACCTGGTGATGTCGGGGTGCAGGGAATGCGGCGGATGCGACAGGACAGGTGAATGTGTCGTCGACGACGACATGCAGACCGTTTATCCTTTGCTCGAACAGGCGGACAGAATCTACCTTGCCTCACCGATTTTTTTCTATGGAATCACGGCGCAGGCGAAGGCTCTGATCGACAGGGTACAGGCGATGTGGTCGAAAAGAATGCTCACAAAGACGCCCGAAATGAGGAAAACGTTTGACAGTGGAAAAGGCTACCTGATAGCGGCGGGTGCGACCAAAGGGAAGAAGCTTTTTCTGGGTGTCGAGTTGACTGCAAAGTATTTCTATGATGCCCTGGATATGACCTATGAGGGAGGATTGTTGCTGCGGGGCCTGGAAAAGCGTTCGGATGCCGAAAAGGATGCCGGTTTGCTGGAGCAGGCATATCGCCTGGGATTCGAGTCTGCGTCCGTGTGAACTTTGCCGTGTTGATGATCCTTATGGGGGGTGCCTGTTTTCCATGCAGTGCCTTCCGCTTCCGGCCGCCCCGGGGGGGGGGTCAGCGAAGCGTATTTAACTGGGCATTGTTCGGTCGAAGAGCCGAAAAGATTTTGCCTCGCGCAAAGTCGCAAAGCCGCAAAGAAAAGCGAGAAAAGCCTGGAGCGGATACTCATCGGTGAAGGGCGATGGGCATATACGCCCGGGAAAACAAACATTTTGATTTTCCCGAACGAACATCCCCATCTACACCTGTGTTGAAACACAGGTGCCCTCGAATTCGAGGGTTCACCGATGAGAGACAAGTCGCCTCCGGCGCAATTCAAAATTCCAAATTTTTTCCTGAAGACGTTAAACGCTTGTAGGAGCAACGTTCCCGTCCCGATCTCCCCTACCTTCATCTCTCGTTGTCGTAATCGTTGTCGTAATCGATATCCCCTCGGCGTCGGCGTCGGTATCGGGGTCAAAGCCCGTAGGTCGGGTTTCCGTGCCCGACACCTTTTAAACGTTTGTAGGAGCGACGTCCCCCGCCACGGCCTTTGTTCTCCTGGAGTTCACTCGTTGTCAGTGGAGCGGAAGCGGAACGGTTGTCGTTGTCGTAATCGCCATCGATCTTTTTGGAGTGCCGAACCGAAATTTTGGCCTGGCCCGCACGGCCGGTGTAAGTGTTGGTGTTGGTGGCGTCTGCGGCGAGTGTTGGTGACACCGCAGAGCGGGCGGTGTAAGCCACGTCGGCTTGCGATATCCTTATTTTTCGGCGTCGGCGTCGGCTGTTTTCCATGCAGTGCCTTCCGCTTCCGGCCGAGCGCCAATTTAATGATTATTGCGGAATGCGTTTCGGCGGTTTCATGAATCTCGGCCAGGAGGCCGCCGCGGCTGCCAGGCTCATAATGCCGAGAAAGATGAGAGGCAGGGTGAACGAGCCGAATTGCATCACCAGCAGACCGCTCAGCCAGCCGGAGATCAAACCGGCGAACGCTTTAGCGGTGTATGTTATTCCGTAATTGGTTGTCGAATATTCCACTCCGTAGTAGTCCCCGACTATGGCCGGGTACAGCACGAGGGGGGCGCCTGCCAGGAGAGCGGCGATGAATACGATCGAGACGAAAAGAAAAGGGATTTTTGCAAACAGTACGAAGCAGAAGATTGAAATTCCGAGCAGGGAGTAAAATATCACCATCGTTCTTTCACGTCCGATTCTGTCGGAAATGGCTCCGGCAAGGATTCTACTGAGTCCGTTTCCCAGGGGGAAGAGTATCAATAAAACGTTGAAGTGACCTCTGGGAAGGCTGAACTCCTCAGCTACCATTTTCATCTGCGCACCGAAAATCAATACTATCGAAATAGTGAATATGAAGCAAAAATAGATCTGGTACCACTGCCTGGTTTTAAGCATCTCCACGGGACGATAGCTCCCGGCCCGGGGGATGTGGGCGCTTTGGGTATTACTGACCGTTCGGGCAGGTTTTTCGGGATATCTGAAAAGGAACGAAAGCGGGATCAAAATACACACCATCACGACACCCAGGAACAAAAATGTATTCTGGAGGCCTCTGGTTTCGATAAGCTGCTGTATCTGTCTCTTATACACATCTGACGCTGCCGACGAAGAGGATAGTGTAGATCTCGGTGGTCGCCGTATCAT
>OMKS01002346.1_pt1 | contig 15857 bp, 8 predicted proteins | sample 1674721 | NCBI WGS metagenome assembly OMKS01 (sample SAMN06264996, study PRJEB25208) | sediment metagenome | isolation source: hot spring sediment | place: USA: California | collected 2014-09-02
TGATACGGCGACCACCGAGATCTACACTATCCTCTTCGTCGGCAGCGTCAGATGTGTATAAGAGACAGATTGAATTGTATGGTTTTATAAGCGGCTCAACGGAGCGGCGCAGTAGATTCGCGCACGATCAACTGTGTCTCCACATAGATGGTCACTTTGGGTTTCTCTGGATATAATTTGCGTTCCGCCAATGCCTGCACCCCCAGCATCCCCATCCATTTTTTCTCCACGTGTATGGTGGTCAACGGCGGCGCCAGGTTCTGGGCAAGATAGGTGTTGTCAAAGCCAACCACTGAAAGATCATCAGGGATTTTCAATCCCTGGGCGGATGCTTCTTGATACACCCCCGTGGCAGTATCATCATTGCACACGAAAACAGCGGTCATATCAGAGCGGTTAGCCAACAGCCAGCGCAATCCGTCTGCCCCGCCGGTTGGATTCAAGGGCGTGTCGATCAGATAGGTCTCCGGGTCCAGTCCGTGCGCCATCATGGTCTGCAGATAGCCTTCGCGCCGTTCCAGGATACTGGTGGGTGATTTCAGGTTGGAACCAATCAAACCGATATTCCTATGACCCAACTTGAATAAATGTTCCATCGCGAGTTTAGCGCCGCCGATATTGTCAGTAACGATGCTGTCCAACGCCATCCCCGGGGCATAGCTGTCAATCAGGGTAATGGGCACATCCACTTTGTTAACCAGCACATCAACCGTCGGTTCCAACACTGTGCCCACCAGTAAAAGCGCATCGATACGCGCGTCCTTGATCATCGGCGGCCAGCGCACGGGATAATTCTGCTCATCCACATCAATGCTGGAAAACATCACACTCATATTGCGGCGGCGGCATTCCTCCTCCACCCCGGCGTAGATATGTGAATAAAAAGGATTGGTCAGGGTGATGTCATACAGGTCATGTTTGGTGAGAATGCCCACCACGGACAAACTGTCGTCTGACCCCGCGAAGGTCTGCACGCGTCGCCGTGGTTTATAGCCCAGTTTGCCTGCTGCTTCATACACAAGTTGGCGGGTTTCAGATTTCACGCTGGGATGATGGTTAAGAGCCTGCGAGGCAGTCCCGATCGACACCCCGGCGAGTTCAGCGACATCACGCAATGTGACAGACATAGTGTTTGCTCCCACAACGATAATTGAACGGGATTGAACTTTCAAATGATTATAACAGCAATAGCAGCATGACAAAGCTTTTCTTATAAATCAACGCGCCAGAATACAGGCATCAAGCGCGACCACAGGCTCTTCCAGCACTGCCCCGATGATCACGGGTACATGCATGGTGGTCAGGGAAATGCCGCCAAACCGGGGGATGAACCCCAGCGTGTGACCCCCAGCTCAATTGAAATGGCACTCATTACCCCGGTGACGACCAGTTATCTTATTCTATCGCGTGCCATGCAGTTTTTTCATATAGAATGAGAGTGGATTGAGTATATGAGAAATTATCCTTCGAGAAATTCTATGATCAAATGATCGCCTGTTGCCTGCACCACATTTCCATCACCGTCAAATACTCCGCCATGAATCTGCAACACCTGACTGTTGCCATGCAGGGCGACCGACCAATGGCTTGCCATTCCTTCTATCAAAGACACCGTGATTAGTGGCTCTTCTCGTTTCACGACAAAACGGGCTGCCAGGGTGCCATCCAGCGCAGGGATATCCACCACCCGTTCATTGCCATCTTCAAAATGATACAGGTGCAGCGTGACTCCATCAGCATAATCATAATCCGGGCGGTCGTCGTTATTGCCCATAGGGATGACGGCATTTGGCCGCACCAGCAGCGGCAGTGAAAAGACATCATGCTGTGCTTTGAGCCAGCGCCCGCCTTCGACCAGTTCTCCGCCAAGCAGGTTTCCCCAGGTTCCTTCCGGCAGGTAATACCCCACTTCGCCGCCGGCATGGAAGACCGGCGCCACCAGCAGGTCTGCACCCAACATATACTGTCGGTCAAGGGTATCGCAGGCGGGATCATCGGGAAATTCCACGATCATCGCCCGCAGCATGGGTGTTCCCGATCGGTGGGCTTCCACCGCAGCACCATACAGATAGGGCATCAGGCGGCATTTTAATTGTGTGAAATGCCGCAAAACGTCCACCGCTTCTTCATCATACAGCCACGGCACGCGGTAAGAGGTGGAGCCGTGCAGACGCGAGTGCGAACTCAGCAGGCCGAACGCACACCACCGTTTGTACACTTCTGCCGGGGCGGTCTGTTCAAATCCGCCGATGTCATGGCTCCAGAAACCGAAACCCGACAACCCCAGCGACAGGCCTGCCCGCAAAGTTTCCGCCATCGAGATAAAGCTGGCGGTGCTGTCACCGCCCCAATGCACCGGGAACTGCTGACCACCCGCAGTGGCGCTGCGTGCGAATAAGACCCCCTGCCCTTTGCCAAGTGTTTCTTCCAGCAATTCAAAGACGGTCTGATTATAGAGGAAACTGTAGTAATTGTGCATGCGCATGGGGTCGGCGCCATTGTGATAGACCACATCGGTAGGGATGCGTTCGCCGAAATCAGTTTTGAAACAATCCACGCCCATTTCCACCAGCGTGCGCAGTTTGTCCGCATACCAGGCGCGTGCTGCCGGATTGGTGAAGTCCACCAGTCCCATGCCCGCCTGCCATAGATCGCACTGCCACACCGAACCATCCGACCGCTTGAGCAGGTAGCCATGTTGCTTGCCTTCCTCGAACAGTGCCGATTTTTGCGCGATATAGGGGTTGACCCACACACAGATGTGCAATCCGCGTTCTTTCAAGCGTGCCAACATGCCTTGCGGGTCAGGAAACACGCGCTTGTCCCATTCAAAATCACACCACTGGAATTCCTTCATCCAGAAGCAATCGTAATGAAAGACATGCAAGGGCAGATCTCTTGACGCCATACCTTCAATAAAAGAGGTCACGGTTTCTTCGTCATACTGTGTGGTGAACGAAGTGGTCAGCCACAAACCAAATGACCATGCTGGCGGCAGCGCCGGACGTCCGGTCAATGCCGTGTACCGCTCCAGAATCTGTTTTGGGGCAGGGCCATAGATCACAAAATACTCGATCACCTCGCCTGGCACACTGAACTGCACCCGTTCCACATCCTCAGAGGCAACCTCAAAAGACACCTTTTCGGGGTGGTTGACAAACACCCCATAACCGCGGTTGGTCAGATAGAAAGGAATGTTCTTGTAAGCGATCTCACTGCTGGTGCCGCCGTCTTCATTCCACATATCGACCACCTGGCCGTTTTTCACAAATGGCGTGAAGCGCTCTCCCAGCCCGTAGACACACTCGCCCACATCCAACCCCAGTTGCTCGCGCATGTAGGCATCACCTTCCACGGTAAGGTGAGCCAACCCGCGCCAACCGCTGTAGGTCAAAGGCTTATCCTCCGCCAAAAACGATGCGCGGAAATCATTGCCCTTGTCAACCCGCACGGTGAGGTCACCGCTGGTCAACCAGGCGGCAGTGTCGTCTTCATAAACTGACACTGTGTTGCCTTGCTCTTCAAACAACTGGAAATGCACCCCCGGGTCAACCCACCCATCGTGATGGTACGCCCGCACGCGAATGACATTGGCTATCGGCGAGGAATACTCAATCGTCAACAGGGCGATGTTGAGGGTGTCTCCGCGGTGCTGGATACGGCGGCTGGGCGCATACACGGTCAGACGGTCTGCCTCGACTTTCGTGTCAATTACCTGAACCGCATAGTGGGGCTCCACCCCCTCCCGCATTTGCCAATACCCTGCTGAAAATTTCATCATGCCTCCCGGTTCATTCGTCAGTGGATTTGTCTTCCACCATTTTGACATGTTTCCCAGGCAGAGGCAAGGGCAATCTACGCTGAAAAACCTCTACCAGCCCTGCGGTACATTGTCATTCAACAGCCGCGCCAGCACGTGCTGGCTGACTGCCAGCATCTCCCCGGAAGTCATGGCGGAAAGGTCAAATTGGCTGAGCGGTTTGGGCTGGAAGCGATCTGCCACCGCCTGCCAGCCGGGGTAATGACGCTCCATCCAGGCATTGCTTTCCACAAAATGCGCCTGCACTTTGCGATAGATTTCTTCTGAGATCAGGTTCAATTTTTGATCATTCCAGCCCTGTTGATAGGCAACCTCCTGCACCAGCCGCGCTACCTGAGAACGCTTTTCCATCGAATCAACACTTTTGTTGAGTAAGCAGGTCAGCGTCAGGCTTTTCAGCCCGGGGGACACATTCTGGTCATCCGGCACCTGATACCCTTCCACATTCTCCACCCCACAGGTACGCAGAAAATCATAGAAGATATTGTCATTGAACAGATCACGTGACAGAAAACGCACCTGCACATGTTCAGCGCCAAAGATTTCCCGCCAGGGCTGCAAGAATCGGTCATATGCGCCGAAGTAGCGCTGCTGTTCGGTTGGTGCTGCCAGCATGTCATCCACAAACGTGGGAAAGGGCATGGTGACAAAACCAGACCGGACGAACTGTGCCCAGGCGGATTGCAGCAAAGAAGCCTGCTCCCGCAGGTAAACGACAATATCGATTTCGAACTCTGCCAGACGTTCGCGCAGCAGTTGAATCCGTTCGGTCTGCAAACCGTCAAAATCTTCCGAGCTGAGGATGACTGTCTCAACCCCGGCTGCCTCAATTTCAGCCAGCAGACGGTCCATCCCGCCCCATTCGGGGCGGTAACGCACCCATTCGCCGATCCAGTTCCATGGCTGGGCGTGCCCAGATGCCATCTCCCAGGCGATATTGTGCTGCCCGAAAATGTACATGCCTGTGACAGGAAACAGCCAGCCATTGGCCCGCAGTCGCTCGCGATTGTCGCAGCAGCCTTTTTGAATGGTGGTGCTGCCGGTTTTGTGGGTACCGATGTGGATGATGATGTGTTTCTTTTTTCGCATTCGCCCTGCCGATCCCTTTTTCTCAACTGATGCCCTGCTTATAACAGACATACCAATTTTACCTGTTTCTGCCACTACCTTTGCGCGTGATTAAAATGAAAATGAGAGAAATTATTCCATTCTCTTCCTGCTGCTCTGGTGGAACGTCGGAGAATGCGCAATAAAAACAGCCAACCATGAATGCCCATGGAGTCTGTGTTTACCTGTGCGTGAAGGCATATCTGAGCGCCAGATGAACCCCAACCCCCCGAATGCTATAGAAAATAACCTACGCCAGCAATTCCTTTTGCTTTTTGGTGCTCTTGCCGCGCTCTTCCGTTTTCAAGATGCGCTTGCGGATGCGCAGGTGACCGGGGGTTACTTCGAGCAATTCATCCGATGAAAGATATTCAATGGCTTCATCCAGGCTCATATCACGCCTGCGTGCCAGCCTTTCCACGATTTCGCGGTTTGATTGGCGCATGTTGGTCAGCGCGCGTTTCTTGCACACATTCACGGTCAGGTCTTCAGGGCGCGAATTCTCGCCCACCACCATGCCTTCATACACCTCGGTGCCAGGATCAATGAACAACATACCGCGTTCTTCCGCATTGCGCAGCCCAAAGGTGGTGGCAACACCCGTTTCCCAGGCCACGATCGAACGCGATTGCTGATGGCGCACCGCGCTTTGCAAGGTATCATAACCATCAAAGATGGTGTTCAGCACGCCCAGACCGCGTGTGGCGGTCATGAAATAGTAGCGGAACCCCAACAACGTGCGCACAGGTATGCGGTAAATGATGTGAACGGTGCCATCCGCATTGGGCGCCATGTTGGTCATTTCACCCTGGCGGCTGCCCAACATCTCGACCACCGCACCCACGTCGCTCTCCGGCACATCTACATGCACCTCTTCATATGGTTCCAGCTTCTCGCCCTGTTCATTTTCGATCACGATCGCTTCTGGCCGTGAAACCTCAAACTCGTAACCCTCACGCCGCATGGTCTCGATCAAGATGCCCAGGTGCAGCTCGCCGCGCCCTGAAACCATGAATCGCTCCGCGCTTTCGGTGGGTTCCACCCGCAAGGCAATGTTAGTACGCAACTCTTGCATCAACCGCTCGCGGATATTGCGCGAAGTGCCGCGGCTGCCGTCACGCCCCGCAAAGGGTGAGGTATTCACGCCAAAGGTCATGCGCACCGTCGGCGCTTCCACTTCGATCACCGGCAATGCCTCCGGTTGTTCAGGGTCTGCCAGTGTTTCGCCGATGGCGATATTCTCCAGCCCGGCGATGGTCACAATTTCGCCTGCCTGGGCTTGTTCCACCGGCTGTTTTTCTAATCCATAGAACACAAACAGGTATTTCGCCTGGTCATATAGCAGCGAACCATCGCGTTGAATACGCGCCAGGGTCTGCCCTTGTTTGATCACCCCGCGATGAATGCGCCCCACCGCAGTCGACCCGCGGTATTCGTCATACCCCAAGTTGGTCACCAGCAGTTGCAGCGGCCCTTCCACGTCCACGTCAGGCGCGGGGATGTGGCTCAGGATGGTTTCGAACAAAGGCTGCAGGTTGGGCGAGAGCTCATGCCCATAACCCGCCTGACCTGTGATGGCGTTGCAGTAGATGATGGGGAATTCCGCCATACCGTCATTCGCGCCCAGTTCGATGAACAAGTCAAAAGTCAAGTCCAGCGCGCGGTCCGGCAGTGCTTCACGCCGGTCCATCTTGTTGATCAAAACAATCGCCGGCAGATTCTTGGAGATGGCTTGCTTCAAGACAAAGCGCGTCTGCGGTTTGGGACCCTCAGCGGCATCCACCAGCAGCAGCACCCCATCCACCATGTTCATGATGCGCTCAACCTCACCACCAAAATCGGCATGCCCGGGCGTATCCACGATATTGATCTTGACCAGTTCACCGCTGTGCGGGTCAGGGATGATGATGGCGGTATTCTTCGCCAGGATCGTGATGCCCCGCTCACGCTCGAGATCATTGGAATCCATCACGCGTTCCGCCACCAGTTGGTTTTCGCGGAAAATTTTTGCCTGCTTCAACATGCTGTCCACCAACGTGGTTTTGCCATGATCCACATGCGCGATGATAGCGATATTTCGAAATTGCGTTTGTTTCACCAACGCACCCATAAGTTACCTTTCATTCATACCAATCAGCCGCACAATTATACCCCTTCTGGTGTCAAGCGTGAGATTTTGTCTGTTATCTGATCAAAGACTAAGGCTGTCGCTGCATAATGGCGAAGAAAGCCTCCACCACCGTCGGGTCAAAGTGTTTGCCAGATTGCTCGCGGATGAATTGGAGGGCATCTTCCTCGCGCCATGCTTTGCGATAAGGCCGGTCACTGGTCAGAGCGTCCCACACATCCACAACGGCGAAAATGCGCGCTGCCAGCGGGATTGCCTCGCCCGCCAACCCGTGCGGGTAACCGCTGCCGTCCCATTTTTCATGATGAAAATGGGGAATATCGACAGCGTTCTGCAGGTAATCAATAGATTTGATCATCTCATACGCCATGTGCGGATGGGTTTTCATGATCACCCATTCTTCCAGCGTCAACGGGCCTTCTTTTAACAAGATATTGTCGGGTACGCCCAACTTGCCGATGTCATGCAACAATGCGCCGCGCCGCATCCACACCAAAGCTTCGTCATCAAAATGGAAATGTTCTTTCGCAATTCGGCAGGTTAACACCGTCACCCGTTGGGTATGTCCCTCAGTTTCACGATCGCGCAAATCCATCGCCCGTGACCAGCCTTCAATGGTAGCGTCATACGCCTGCCTCAGTTCCTCGTTCGAGTGCTGCAGACCGTCGAACAATTCACGCTGTTCAATGGCGATCGCCGCCTGTCCCGCCAGGGTTTCCAAAAAGTGCTGGTTTTGCGCTTCCAGTAAAGCAGGTTCATGCCTGAATACCTCCAACACCCCTTTGACGTCACGGTTGATCATCAGTGGAACCCCGATATAAGCCCTGAATTGCTCCTGCTGCCAGACACGCCATTGATCCAATACGTATGCATCCGCTTCGTGCCTGACAAAAGTCACCGGCTTCTGCGTGCGCAGTACCTCCCCGGCATAACTATGGTCAGCTGCCAAAACAACCTGTTCAATTGCCTCCTGGGTAAAACCGAAAGCGGCGGCTGAACGCAGCTGGTTGCTTCCCTCTTCAAGTATCAAGATATCGGCGGCATCCACCTCTACTTGGAATTGCACCAGATCCAAAATACTCTTCAGGATCTGGTCGAGGGGAAGGTGGCCGGTGATGAAACTGTCAATGTCGCGCAGACCATTCAACTGTGTCAGCCGGCTGCGGATCTGGTCATATAGCTGCGCGTTCTTGATCGCCATACTAACCTGGTTGGCAACCACCCCCAACCACTCGACATCGCTGTCGGAGAACGCGTTCGGTTGGTAGGATTGCAGATCAATCAGCCCGATTGGTTCGCCTTCGCTCAACAGCGGCACATACAGCGCTGATTGGGGTTTTGTTCCATCTGTCTTGAAATATTTGCCGCCCGTTGCATTCACGTTTGCGATGACCTCATCCACGATCACCGCCTCTCGTGTAGCGATCGCCTGTGATCGATTGAACAAAGGATTGTGCGGGTCATATGTCATTGTCGGAATCTCAGTTACATCCAGGTGCTGCCCGGCAGCATATGCATATTCAAAACGGATGGAAGCCTGGGCAGCATCATAGAGGGCGATGGCAAAATTCTCCACCGGGATTTCTTCCAACACAAAACGACGCACAGTGCGATAGACCATATCGAGATCAAGGGTGCTGCTCAACGCCCTGCCCAACCGAATAAGAGTCTCCTGCTGCTGTAAATAGCGCCTGGTTTGCGCCTGTGCCTTCACCCGGTCGGTTACATCATGGATGATGGAATATAGCAGTTTCCTGCCCTCAAATTCTACCGGACCACTGAAAACATCCACATTACGAACCTCACCGCTGGCAAGACGGTGTTTGAATTTGAAAAATGAGCGTTGTTCGCTCAGCGCTCTTTGCATCTCTGCCTGCACTTCTTCAGCGGTGAGTGTATTGATTTCTTGAACATGCTTTTGGCACAACTCTTCTATAGGCCAGCCGTAATAGCGGCTGGCAGCCGGATTGGCATCGATGATCTTGCCGTCAGCCGGGTCGATGACCAACATGATGGCGTGATTGTTCTGAAACAGTGCGCGGAATTTGTTTTCGCTTTCCCGCAGTTTAATTTCTGCTTGTTTACGGTTGGACAGGTCCTGAAAGGCGCCGTGCACACCAACAATGTTGCCCTGTTCGTCCCGAATCGCCTCCCCGATGGTGCGCACCCATACCCGCTTGCCTTTGGCAGTGATGATCTGCACCTCTTCATCATAAGGGATCCCTTTTTCGGCACAGGCCGTGAACACCTCTGAAATTTTCTCGCGCCATTCTGGTGCATAAAAATTGACAGCTGTCACGACAGACGGAGAATAGCCGCGCGGCACTTCGTGAACATCGGCAACCGCATCTGACCATGTACAGACATCGGCTGCCAGATCGACACGCCACCCACCAAAGCGGGCAGTTTCTCCTGCCATACGCAACAGGGCGTAATTGGCTTCCAGCAATGACGTCTGGAATAATAACTGCTCCTGTACAGCTCTTTGATCTGTGATGTCACGGACAGTGATCACCACCGCATCCGGTGTGCCGTGGCCGCTCCAAAATACCGGGTTGGTATTGATGCTGATCCAGGAGAAGTCACCATCATCGCGAACCACCCGCAACACCACATTGCGGCAAGGTTCGCCGGTCGCCAAGGTGTGCATGGAAGGATGGTCGGAACCAAGAACCAGGCTGCCATCCTCACGATAAGTACGCCACTCGCGGCTGGTTGAAGTCTGCCCCAATGCTTCCGCCTCGCTGATTCCGAAAATGCGTTCAGCTTCCTGATTCCACGCCAGGATAACACCGGTCTTATCCTGTAAAATAATGGCTTCTGAGGCAGAGGCGATCACCATGCGGTAACGGGCTTCGCTTTCACGCAGCGCCTGTTCTGCCTGGTATTGCCGGGTGACATCACGGTTCATCACAATCGCACCAGTAACCTTATCGTCATCGTCTTTGATAGGGGCTGTGTAGTTATAAATGACCCGTTTCTCGCCATCAAACGCGTCAATTTCCAGCAGCTCATCTGCAATGGTTATGCCCTCACGGATGCTATGCGCCAACGCCCAATCTTCCGGCGGGATTTCTTCGCCGGAAGGTAGCCGGCGCGCTTTGAACACACCATACTCTTGCACAGGCACCAACGGCTCCGCCCCCCAGATCTTCACGCCCATCGGGTTACCGCGCAGCAAAGCGCCGTTTTCATCCGCAAACCACAAGCCAATCGGCAGCAGGTCGAAAATTTTGTCCAGCAGTTCTTTCTGCGCACGCAACTCTCTCTCGGCTTGCTTGCGCTCGGTGATGTCCGTCCAGGCGCTGATGGCTTCCTTTGGCTTGCCACTTTCGTCACGCAGAATGCGAATATCTTCCTGCACACAGATGGCATGCCCGTCCTTGTGCCGAAAACGGTATTCACGCTCAACGTGGTCGGAAACTTGATTCTGCCATTCGGCAATGTTTTGCAGGTTGGGAACCCCTTCATCCAGCACATTCGCCTGCCACAAATCGGGATCATCGATTTCATCAACGGAATAGCCCAGGTAACGCGCAACATTGTCGCTGCTCCAGCGCAATAAAGCACCTTCTTGAGTGAACTCGAAACCAAACAAAACCACGGTGCTGGATTCGATATAATGCTTCATACGCTCTGACAGTCGCGCATACTGTTCAGCCGTGCGGCGCTGCGCCACCACCTTCCACACAGAATCCATCAACAAACTGACCTGCAGCTCATCCGCGCGGGTATACTCACCGGCCTTGTTTGCCAGCCCCACCACCGCCACAATTTGGTCGCCGTCAAACAGCGGCACGGTCATGAAGCTGTGCAGGGCGACATGCCCTTCGGGATAGCCCTTTTTCAATGGATTATCAGCCTGGAAATCATTCACGATGATGGTTTTACGCTGACGCACCGCTTCGCCCCAAATGCCGGTTTTTGCCAGGTCATACACCTGCTGTTGTTCTGCCACCGTACATTCCTGCGTCACACTCTTTGACCAGGTGTTCAGGATAAATTGCTGTGCTTCCTCGGTGTAAAAAAAGATATAACCAAACTTACTGCCAGTCAGTTCGATCAATTCATTCAAAGCAAGATCGAGCAGCTCTTGAATTGTGTCTGTTTTTTGATTTAAAATCTCTACCAGGCTTTCCAAACGCTGCAGCGAAAGATTGGCCTCTTCTGTAATTGTGTCAAACGTGCTGAGATTACGTACAAACCCACCCACGCCAGTTGTGCCATTAGCAAGACGCACGGGGAATTTGCGCACCTCATACAAATCTCTGCCCCTATGTTCCTTCAGAACAACCATACGCTGACTGCCAAGTGCTTCTCTGTCTGAGGCACAGCACATAGCGGCTTCTTTCGGCGGCATCAACGCGAAGTCCGATTTCCCTACAATTTCGTTCGCAGGCTTGCCGATTAGCCCCGCATAGCTGTCGCTGACGAATAGATAACGCAGCTGGTCGTCTTTCAAAAAGGTCAACTCCTGGCTGCCTCCCACGAAGGCAGCATACATGGCTTCTGTCGGCATTTTCTCAGATTGGCCCAGCCATTGCGGCAGCTGTTCTGTCAGGGTGTGCCACTGGTCAGGCAGCAGGACATCTACCGCACCGGCCTTAACCGCTGCTACCGCCTTTGATACTTCCAGATCCTCGGCCAATACCGCCAACCGGGTAGTGCCAGCATAACTCTGAATTAAATCAATCACATCTTCCCATTCCACGCCTTCGAAGGGAAATTGGAGAATGCCGGCCACCGGGCGATGCTCCGCCAGATATGCACGGGCTTCCACAATCGTGCCTAACCAGACAGGCGCTGCCAATTCGGCAATGGCGGCTTCTTCAAACAACCGATTGGCTGCATGCCCCCGATTAATCAGCATCATCAGCTCGTGTTTTTTGCGGAATTCTTCCATGGGTTGTTCCGGGTTCGCGGTTAAATGAGGTGAACAGGCAACGTTGCCTGGTATTCCAATAAACGGATTGAGAGTTCGTTTCTTGTCTAGTCAATTATACCAGATGCCTGACTGGCTTAGACTTAGTTTTTACACAGGAAGAACCACCCTTGTCAGGTGGTTCTTCGACTGTTGTTTATGAATGAATGGCGCCCTCGGAGGAATTCGAATCCCCAACCTTTTGCTCCGCAAGCAAGCGCTCTATCCTATTGAGCTACGAGGGCAGCGCACATAATCATACCCCAGCCGATTGCTTTCGTCAAGGCTGCCCCAATGGCATCTATGTTATACTCAAAACACGGTTTTCAATGCCCCTGACGGAGAAAAAAAGGTGAACATTCTCATATATGGCGCCGGTATGATCGGCAGCATTATTGCCAGTCAATTGGAAAGCAACGGACAAAAAGCGACCATCCTGGCACGCGGCAGCCATGCTGAGGCCATCCGTTCTTTCGGTATTGTCACCCACCCGCTGGAAGGTGACGACTATTACACCGCTCATCCTACCGTGATCGAGACCCTCATGCCGGAAGATGATTTTGATGTTATCCTCGTCACCCTGCGCCGCAACCAGCACCAAGAAATACTGCCCATCCTGGCGCAGAATCAGCACGCCAAAACTATCCTCTTCCTGGGCAACAATCTCGGCAGCGCCGCTGACCTTTTGGAACACCTGCCTGCAGAAAAGATCCTGCTTGGATTCGGCGGCACCGGCGGCGAACGCCGCGGTGACATCATTTACCATTTCCGTGATGAACGCACTGGCAAAGTCGGCAAGATCTGGCTGGGCGAACTGGACGGAAAACGCACTCAACGCCTGCAACAATTGGCGCAGCTATTCCAACAAGCGGACTTTGATACCGAAATCCAACCTCACATAGACGACTGGCTGAAAACCCACGCCGCCCTGACCCTGCCGCTGGCTTTCGGTCTGTACCGCTGTGAGGGCAGCAATTACCATCTTGCCCAAACCCGCGACGCGCTGCTGATGGTCTGCCGCGCCATCAAAGAAGGTTTCAAGATAGTGCGCAAAAACGGCAGCAGGATTATTCCTGTCAAATATGCCCTGATGGCAAAGCTGCCTGAGCCGGTCGTCGTCGCCATCTTGCGCAAATTGTTTGCCAGCGAAACCGCGCGCATCGCCATTGCCGTGCATGCCAACAACGCCCGCGATGAGATGTACTTCCTTGCGCGTGAATTCCAGCAGTTGATACAAACCGCCGCCGTCGCCACCCCCAACCTGACGCAATTGTTTGCGGTCATGGACACCGAGCAACCTGCCATCCCGCAGGGTTCAAAAACCGCCCGGCTCAACTGGAAACCAGTCTGGGTTGCTGCGGGCATAGTCACCGGCATCATCGGCGCGCTGGGCTACTTGTTCAGCCAGCGTAAACGCAAGCCTTAATCCACCAAATTTTACACGGCTCTTGCAACCCCCGCTGCTTTCCTTGGTACAATAAGGCAGAAAGAACCCGTTTTGGAGTGGTGAATGTTTGGTATTCGTGCTTTTTTCTATTACAACTACCTCGCTTTTTTTCGCGCACGCGGCACCCACTACCGCCTGACCTCCAAACGCATCTTTGCCCTGGTTGTTTTTCTGCTCATCTTCATCCCCACTGAAATACTCAACTGGATCGGCTTCGGACTGGATGAGATCTTCTTCCCCAAATACCGCCGGCAAACTGTGAAAACGCCAGTGTTCATCATCGGCAACCCGCGCAGCGGCACCACCTTCACCCACCGCCTGATCGAAAAGGACACCGACACCTTCACCACCACCACCTCGTGGGAACTGTTGTTCGCGCCTTCCATCATCCAGCGCAAGTTCATCTGGCTGCTGCGTGACCTGCTTAACTTGCTCAAAGTCCCCTTCAAACGCACCCTGGATGACATCAACGAAAGCATCTCAATGGACAAACGCGCTCACAAAATCCGCCTCAATGGCTCAGAAGAAGACGAACATTTCCTCATCCACATCTGGGCAAGCGCTGTACTGTGGCCCATCTACCCCATTAAGGAAACCACCCTGCCGCATTTCTTCTTCGATAAGATGATCCCGCATGATGTCCGCCTGAAGATCATCGGATTTTACAAGAATATGGTGCAGCGCCACATCTACGCGCATGGCGGCGACAAAATCCTGCTCTCGAAAAATCCCTCCTTCTCCGGCAAAATCGATACCTTGCTGGAAGTGTTCCCCGATGCACGCTTCATCGACCTGGTGCGTGATCCTTTCGAGTGCATGCCTTCGATGATGAACTACATGTCCTCCGGCTGGAAGGTGTTTGGCAGCCCCCTCGAACCCTATCCCTACAAGGAAGAGTTCTACGAGGTTATGAACCACTACTACCTCTATCCTGCCGAGTATTTTCAGGACAAAGAAGAGGTGTGTACCTTTGTCAAATATGATGAACTGGTGGCTGATACCGACGAGGTCATCATTGACCTCTACCAATGGATGGGCCTGCCGCTGTCAGAGAAATTCGAAGCCATTCTTGAACAAGAAACCGACCAGCAGCGCACCTACCGATCCAAACATGAGTATGACCTGGCAGAGATGGGCTTGACCAAAGAGGCGATAGTTAACGCCTTCTCAGAAGTGTTTCAATATTACGAATTTGAATCCAATGAATTTGAACTGCCCGAACGGCCTGCCTGGCAGCGCAAAGGCTGGCGCCAGAACTGGAAAAAACGCCGCCAACTGCGCCGCGAAAAACGCCATCTGCGACGCCAGAAACGCCGGTCACGCCGCAAAAACATCCCACCCGCCCCACCGGCAACCGTGAATCCTCAGTAGCCAGCATGGACAATGCGAGTATTGTTTAATTCAACTCCGCTAGTTCACCCGTGACCATGTATACCACCCGCTCACACAGGTTGATCACACGGTCACCGGTGCGTTCCAGGTTGTGGGCTGCCCACAGCAGGTAGTTTGCCTGATCAAGTTGTGCAGGATTCACCATCAAACAGGTGGCCAATTCACGATACACCTGGTTATACAACCCATCCAGGTCATCGTCCATGGGCGGAATCGTGCGCGCCAGATCGGCGTCATGGCGCACAAAAGCCGTCAACACCTGGCGCAGCATGGTCTGGCAGATCTCACACATGCGCGGGATGTCGATGAGCGGTTTCATCAAATCCTGTTTGCCGATCATCAGGTTAATCTTGCCGATACCTTTGGCATAATCACCGATGCGCTCCAACTCGGAGGCAAATTCCAGCATTGCAGCCAGTCGGCGCAGGTCGCCCGCGCGCGGTTGCTGCAATGCGATGGTGGTCAGAATCTGATCTTCCAGATGAAAGCGTTTTGCATTCACCTGGGCATCTTGCGCCATCACCCGCTCTGAGCCCGCAAAGTCACGCGCCTTGAGGAACCTGACAGAATCCACCAGCATGGCTTCCACCAGGTTGCCCAACGCCAGCACATCGTTCTGCAGATTGATCAGCTCTTTGTCTAAAGCCAGTCGCATCACCATACTCTGTTCCTCGCCAATTACCCAAAGCGTCCAGTGATATAATCTTCGGTCAGTTTTGATTTTGGGTTGGTGAAAATTTCACGGGTGGCATTGAACTCCATCAACTGTCCGGTGCGAGATTCATCGGTGTAGAAAAAAGCGGTAAAGTCTGAAATGCGCGCAGCCTGCTGCATGTTATGAGTCACGATCACGATCGTGTATTTCTCCTTTAATACACGGATCAATTCCTCGATATGCGAGGTGGCAATCGGGTCCAACGCAGAAGCTGGTTCATCCATTAAGATCACTTCGGGTTCAACCGCCAGGCAGCGCGCGATGCACAGGCGCTGCTGCTGCCCGCCCGAAAGCGCCAGGCCAGACCGTTTAAGATCATCTTTGACT
>OMKS01002348.1_pt1 | contig 15854 bp, 14 predicted proteins | sample 1674721 | NCBI WGS metagenome assembly OMKS01 (sample SAMN06264996, study PRJEB25208) | sediment metagenome | isolation source: hot spring sediment | place: USA: California | collected 2014-09-02
CTCATCAACAAGCGCCATAGCAAAGGTATAGTTGGAAAAGGCTTAAGTCTACAAATTTAGATAATATTATCAGACGATATCGTTTCTGTTAATCATATATTTTTTAAAAGGCTGATCTGCAACAACGCAGGAATCCACAAAAATTGATGCGTAATATTATTATTTTTATCAAGTTGCTGTTGCCTAAATTATCGAAAAGTGCGCATGGACAGTATCAAAATATAGAATATCTCAAAATTGGTGAATGCTTTGAATGACAAAAAAAATATCGACCAGTTTGATTTTGACAAGCTCAAACGGATATTGGCCCGAAGAAAATGGATAATCATTTTTTGTGTGGTGGCGATGCTAACTTTGGTGACGATTTATAATGAAACTCAAACGCCAATGTACCGTGCGCAAACCACAATTATCTTTGAAGAACAACAGAGTCCAACTGCTTTGTTCAATCCCTTTCGCAATGCTCTGACCAGCAGCTTTATTACCAATCAAATTGAAGAATTGAAAAGCTGGTCGCTGGCAGAGGAAGTGGTTGCCGCTCTTCCGCCGGGTATATTAAACACTTTTCCATTGCCCAAAAACAGGGATAAAACTTTTAATCGAAATGATTATATCGCCTATCAAATACAGCAGGGGATATCAGCTTCTACTGTTCCCAATTCTGAAATCATAAAAATCAGCGCTCAGGCTTATTCATCCATCGCGGCTAAGGTGATAGCTAATACGATCGCCGATGTCTTCCAAAAACGGAATCTTGAAGTCAAAAAAGAAGAGACAAGCAATGTCAGGCAAATAATCGAAGATCAGTTAGAAACATTTAAAAACCAACTGGATAGCGCCGAATACGCGCTCAAGCAATTTAAAGAGCAGAGCAGGATTACGGTAATTGACAAAGAAGCTGAAGAAATCTATAAACGGATTACCGAGGCTGAAATTATTTACAATCAAACCGTTGCTAATTTGGGCGCTGCCCGAAAAAGATTGGACTTTATTCAACAAAAGCTGAAACAAGAACGACAGGACCTGGTTCCGGCAATTACCCAAATTACCAGCCCCTGGGCAAGAAAACTAAAACAGCAACTGGTTGATTTGCAGGAGCAACTTACAAAGTTGCAGCTTCAAAAGTATCCGGAGACTCATCCCAAGATAGTAGAACTCAAGGATCAAATTGAGCAGACCAAAAACAACCTCAAATCAGAGAGTTTAAAAATTGCTTCTGGTGAAAATTTAGTCGATCCGATTTCTCAAATCCAAAAATACATGGAAGAGTCGATTTCATTGGAAATTGAGCTTCAAACATATAAAGCACAGGAGACTACTTTAAAAAACGTGATCGACAGTTATAAAAAAAACCTGAACACTCTTCCCTACAAAGAACTGCAACTGGCCCAGTTACTGCGCGATAAAGAGGTGAATGAAAAAATCTATACCATGCTGCTTCATAAAAAAGAAGAGGCAAGAATCGCTGAAGCAGAGAAACTGGGAAATATTCGCATCATCGACCCGGCAAGGTTTCCACAAAAGCCGTTTCGACCACAAAAAAAACTATTGCTGTTTTTAGGAACTGTTTTCGGTTTGGTGTTAGGGATCGGAATAGCATTTTTCCTGGAAGCCATTGACGATACCATCAAATCAGTTGAAGATGCGGAAATGGTAACCAATCTGAAGGTTCTGGGAGTTATTCCGATCATCAAAAAAAGCTCATTCGGCTCCGGAATGAAATCATTAAAAAAACAAAATACGCACAATGCATACGAAATCATTTCACGATTGACAACACTATATAAGCCAGAATCCTACGAAGCAGAGTCGTTTCGCACCCTGCGATTAAATTTACAACTGGTAAATCCGGACAGACAACATAAGACGATGTTGATTACCAGCGTCAATCCGAATGAAGGAAAATCTTTTATCGCGGTAAATTTGAGCATTGTTGCTGCGCAATTGGGTTTGAAGACGCTGATTGTTGATGCAGATATTCAGAAACCGGCGCTTGACAAAATTTTCAAAGTAGAAGCGGCTAAGGGTTTGTTGGATTTAGCAAACGCTGTTAAACAAGAAATGTACAAGTCGGTCACCGAATCGCTAATTCGTAAGAATGGTCATTCTTTGATGAACCAGGATTCGAAATCCGGCGATCCAAATAGTGTGTCGTCAATAGAACTCAACACCACGGATGATATCTTTCGCAACCATTTGGAGCATATTAAATCACAATTTAAACAATACATTCAACCGACAAAGATTAAAAATCTCGAAATAATTACCTGCGGAAAACGACATCTGTATTCCTCAGAATCGGTCGCGTCCAATATTTTAAAAAACATTTTTGTTGAATTGGAAAACCAATACGATATAATTTTTATTGATTCGCCACCGATTGAAGTAACAACCATAGCGCGTACCATATCAGCGATTTCCGATGGTACATTTTTAGTCATTAAATCCAATAAGAGCACAAAAAAAGAAATCTTGCGGGCGCAGAAAACATTGGAATATGTTGACAGCAACTTGCTCGGATTGGTCATCAATCACATGGATACAAAAGATGACTACACCAGATTTTTATCATACTATTCTCAAACAACAACAATCAACACTGATACTCACTCTAATAATTGACTGCTTTGCGAGATGAAAAAAAAATGTGACTTTTTCGGGGACAAATAATTTCATTATGCTAACGAAGTTAATACAAATATTTAAAACAGCCTCGCTTCAGCATATTGATCTGGATTATGCATTAGCATGCGCGGGAAAAAATTATTATACCAATGATTTTTTCAAGAAACGGTTAACGCTTGAAAGGCGACGTTCAGAACGATTCAATACAATTTCATCGATAATTATTTTCTCACTGATCAACCGGAATGGCAATTCTTTAAAAATCTGGAAACAAAAAACAACCAGCTTTCTCAAGATCGTTTGCGAGAAATTGCGAGAGACCGATGCGGTCAGCGCATTCAATGACGATCAAATAATGGTGTTATTACCGGACACAAAAATCGACGGCGCACAATTGGTCGTTAAATATCTTTTCAAAGCCATGGTAGAAGCACAAGCTAAAGCGTCGCTTGATGAGCTGTTTTTTAGCCAAGATGATCTGATGATTGAAATTTTGCCCTTTCCGGGAGAATATAGCGAAGCTAAACTATCACCGATTGTACCAATGGGGATTGTCAGTTCTGAAACACTGAAAAAAAAAACAAGCAATACTTCATTTCAACAAATAGCGGTTCCTTTGGCACCACAATTCCATTCTAACCTTCCACGCTATTGTATCAGTTGCGCTGACGGTGCTGAAATGGTTGTCAAATTGGAATCAACTCTTGTTTTCGATCGACTCGAAATCTCAAAAATAATGCTCGTCATCCAAAAAGCTTTTAAAAGGATGACTGATGTTGTTGGAGCGATATTTCTGTTAACAGTTTTATTGCCTGTATTTGCAGTCGTATCTGCGCTGATTAAGCTTAGCTCACCAGGACCTGTGCTTTTTAAACAAAAAAGAGTCGGACTGCACGGAAAAGAGTTTAATTTGCTAAAATTTCGATCCATGTATACCAACAGCAATGACAATATTCACAAGGAGTATGTACAAAAATTAATCAACGGAAAAAATAACGAACTCAACAATGGTTCCCAGGACGCGCCTGTTTATAAAATGCAAAATGATCCCCGCATTACACCAATTGGTAAATTCATCCGCAAAACCAGCATTGACGAATTTCCCCAGCTATGGAATGTACTAAAGGGCGAGATGAGCCTGGTGGGCCCGCGACCGCCAATTCCGTACGAAGTGGAGGCTTATCAAAAGTGGCACTATCGAAGGATTATTGAGGTCAAACCCGGGATGACTGGGCTGTGGCAGGTTAAGGGACGCAGCAACACTACTTTTGATGAAATGGTCCGACTCGATATCCAATACATCCGTAATTGGTCGCTATATTTGGATGCAAAAATCCTTTTTGGCACCATCAATGTGGTCTTGAATCCTTCGGGAAATTGAAAAATCCACGCCATTCTGAAATGTATAATTTCAATAAACAATGTTTTTAATAATGTTATGTTTCTGTATTATATACTTTTTATGAAAATTTTTATTCCAAATCGGCATCTTTTTTGCTGATTTATTTTTAGATTTATTAAAAATATATCAAAAAATTAAAATGAGAAAGGTCATCCCATGGATCAAATTAATGTAGCGGTTGTAGGATGCGGTTATTGGGGTCCTAATTTAATTCGAAATTTTGTGCAAATCCCTGAAAGCAACATGAAAATCTGTTGCGATTTAAAAAGCGAAAGAATCGATCGAATATCAAAACTCTATCCCAATCTACAAACCACTAACAGGCTGCAGGATATTCTGGAAGATAGCGACATTGATGTGGTTGCGATTGCGACGCCGGTTTATTCTCATTTTGAGATCGCTAAAAAATGTTTAGAGTACAATAAACATGTGATGATAGAAAAACCGCTGGCATCATCTACCGAACAATGCCTTGAGTTGATCGCGCTCGCAGAAAGCAAGCAGCGCATATTAATGGTGGGACACACGTTTGAGTACACTGCCGCTGTTAATCAGGTCAAAGAACTGGTGCAAAGCGGTGAACTTGGGGAGATTTTTTACATCAATTGCATCCGCGCCAATCTGGGGCTATTTCAGCCGGACATTAATGTGATTTGGGATTTAGCGCCTCATGACCTGTCTATTTTGATGTATATAATGGAAAAATATCCATCCTCAATAAATGCTCAGGGAAAATCCCATTTTAATCCCAAAATCGAGGATGTGGCTACCATAACATTGCATTTTGAAAACGGCATCATTGCATTTTTGCATGAAAGCTGGCTTCATCCTGACAAAATCCGTCGCTTGACCATAGTCGGAAGTCAGAAGATGCTGGTATATGATGATATTGAGCAGAATGAAAAAATCCGCATCTACGATAAAGGCGTGGAAGCGCCACCATATTATAATTCTTATGCAGATTTTCATTTTTCCTATCGCTATGGCGATATTTACATTCCAAAAATCAATGACTACGAACCGCTTCGCGCCGAATGCTCCCATTTTATCGAGTGCGTTAAAACCGGGGAAACACCGCGCAGTGATGGTTACAGTGGATTGCGGGTCGTATCTATACTTGAAGCCGGGAACAGATCACTACGCGATAAGGGGAATCGCAAAACCATTCAATATCATAAACCGACCAAACAAACAGAAGAAGTCGAATATGAAATATCTGTCAATTTCTGATGATGTCAAACTGGGTAACAACGTTCAGCTCTATAATTTTGTGAACCTCTACGGCTGTGAAATTGGAGATAACACCAGGATCGGGACTTTTGTGGAAATCCAAAAAGGAGCCAAAGTCGGGAAAAATTGCAAAATCTCAAGCCATAGTTTTATTTGCGAAGGAGTTACAATAGAAGATAATGTTTTTATCGGACATAATGTAACATTCATTAACGATCCTTACCCCAAAGCGACCACAATTGAGGGGGAATTACAAACAGAAGCCGATTGGGCTTGCATTCCGACGCTGGTTAAAAAAAACGTTTCAATCGGCTCCAGCGCCACTATTTTAGCCGGGATTACTGTTGGTGAAAATGCACTGATCGGCGCCGGCAGTGTAGTTACCAAAGATGTGCCGCCAAATTCCATCGTCGCCGGTAATCCGGCGCGGATACTGAGACGAATTGACCAAACCCGGGAAGTCTAAATTTGGACATGAAAATCTATGACCCTCAGGAAGAGACTCAATGGGATGAACGCATTGCTCAATTAGACCGTCCTTCATTGTTTTACTCATCACTGTGGGCAGCCGTGTTACATGACAGCTATCAATATCGCCCGATTTATTTTGTTCAGCGACAGGGCGAAGCTATTCATTTTTTATTGCCGGTGATGGAAATCTCCAGCCGAATAACCGGGAGGCGCGGTGTGTCTTTACCGTTCACCGACTTTTGCGATCCTTACGTTATCGATCCAATTGATTTTGAACCCGCAATTTCAGAAGCGATTGAATTGGGAAAACAACGGGGATGGCGTAGCCTGGAAATCCGCGGGGGAAAGACTTTGTTAAAAAACCAGCTATCCTCCCGGCAATATTTCCAACATCAGTTAAATTTGGGCGACCCGGAAACACTATTTCGAAATCTCAAGAGCAGCACACAGCGGAATATTCGCAAAGCCCGGAAAAACGGAGTCGTAGTACGGTTTGACAATTCCACAGCCGCGATGGAGGATTTTTACCGTTTGAATTGCCTCACCCGAAAAAAGCACGGTCTCCCTCCGCAGCCAATATCATTTTTCCAAAATGTACTCAACAATATCATCCGCACAAACCACGGGGTCATTGCACAGGCGACCTATCATAACAAAATTATTGCCGCAGCCATTTTTTTTCACTTTCAGAAATCGGTTGTCTATAAATACGGGGCATCGGATATCGATCATCTGCCGCTCCGCGCCAATAATCTGCTGATGTGGGAAGCTATCGCCCATTTCAGTGGCAGAAATTTCGAGCAGCTTGATTTTGGCAAGACTGAAATTGCCAACGAGGGACTTCGTAAATATAAACTTTCATGGGGCGCTGACGAAAAACGGGTACCCTATTATAAATACGATTACCAATCCAATTCATTTATTCAGGATCGCAATAAAGAGAGCGGCTGGTATAATGCGGTTTTTAAAAAAATGCCGCTACCATTATTAAAATTAACCGGGGCTTTGCTATACAAACATGTCGGATAAATTTAATAGCTTTTGGCGAAAAATTTTCTATCTGCTCAAGCCTTTGCTGCCCAGGGCGATTCAGATATTTCTGCGACGGCAAATTGTTATTCGCAAAAGACAACAATATGCTCACTGCTGGCCTATTTCAGATAGCAGCGCAAAGCCAAAAAATTTCTGGCCGGGTTGGCCTCAAGGTAAAAAATTCGCCGTTGTACTAACCCATGATGTGGAAACAGCATTCGGCCAGGAACGCTGCCTGGCCTTGGCTGAATTGGAGAGCAAGCTTGGCTTTCGCTCGTCGTTTAATTTTGTACCTGAACGCTATCCGGTTCAGGAGAAAATCCGAAACCAATTAACTCAAAATGGTTTCGAAGTCGGAGTTCATGGGCTTTACCACGATGGTAAGCTTTATCAATCCAGAAAGACATTTATGCAGCGCGCGGAAAAAATAAATCACTATTTAAAAGCCTGGAACGCGGTCGGTTTTCGTTCTCCGGCGATGCACCATAATCTGGACTGGCTTCACCAACTGGACATTATTTACGACGCCTCAACTTTTGATACCGATCCATTTGAACCGCAGTCCGATGGCGTGGATACGATTTTTCCGTTTTGGGTGGAAAACAATGGCAGCAGTCGTGGTTATGTGGAATTGCCGTATACGTTGGTACAAGACTTTACGCAATTTATTCTGATGAGGGAAAAAAACAACCAGCTTTGGCAGCAAAAAGCAGATTGGATTGCCGAAAAAGGCGGTATGATTCTGTTAAACACACATCCGGATTATATGTACTTTGCTAATGGCAAAAAAACATTAAGCGAATATCCGGTTAGTTATTATGAAGATTTTTTAAAATATTTACGATCGAAATACCAGCAAAAATTTTGGAATGCGCCACCGGGAGAAATTGCACAGTTTTTCATTGAATCAATAAACAAGAAAACATCCAATTTTTAACTCTATTTGAACAACAGCTAAAGGTAGAGATCATGAACACTTCCGAAGAAGTTCGTCAGTTTATCCTGTCCGAGCTGATCAATGGTACAGGATCCGTCGATATTGATGACGAAACAGAGTTGATCGAATCCGGGATCATTGATTCTCTTGGGATAATGAAATTGTTAACTTTTATCGAAACAAAATTTGCTGCAAAAATTGACGAGTCTGAACTGATGCCGGAAAACTTTCACTCCATTGATGCCATTAGAGCGTTACTTAACCGACTTAACAACAATTAGCTGGGATCAAAGCTGTGGATTTTAAGACAACAAATGAACAGGACTTACTGGCAAATAATATCATTAAATTTGCCCGCAATGAATTAAATGAAGGAATTGAACAACGCGACGCCAACAGCGAATTTAACCGAAGAGAATGGCATAAATGCGCTGAAATCGGAATCTGTGGACTTACTTTTCCCGAAGAATATGGCGGTGGCAATGCCGATCTTTCAACAACCGTAAACTGTATCCGAGCGCTCAGCTATGGCTGTCAGGACACCGGACTGGTGTTGGCGCTTATTACGCAAATATGCTGCGGTTTGCAATTGCATCTATTCGGCAAAGACAATCAAAAGGAGAAATATCTGCCACCCATCATTTCCGGTGAAAAAATTGCGGCACAGGCTATTTCCGAAAGCGATGCCGGCTCGGATGTCGGATCTATGCGAACTACAGCTATTCCCCACCCGAATGGATATCGACTGAATGGAACTAAGATGTACATTACCAACGGACCTATTGCCGACATCGTTCTTGTCATAGCAAAAACCGGGCAAAGTCAGATGGCGTTCAGAAATCTGTCTTGTTTTATTGTAACCAAAGAAACTTCAGGCTTTTCAAGCGAGACCAATCTGGAAAAAATGGGACTGCGAACCATGCAAAACAGCGGACTCATTTTTGAAAATTGTGATATTCCAGCAGAGCAGATCGTTGGAAACGAGGGGCAGGGTATGTTCATTTTTAACGAAATGATCGAATGGGAAAGAATTTTGATGGCAGCTTGCTACCTGGGAGTGATGCAACGGATTTACGAAACAACGGTCAACTATGCCAAAACCAGAAATCAATTCGGAAAACCCATCGGTCAATTTCAAGCTGTTTCCAGCAAAATTGCTGATATGCGAATAAAAATTGAGCTTGGCAAACTCATTATCGACAAAGCTGCCTGGCAGAAGGATCAAAAAATTCGCTCCACTGTGGAAAGCTCAATCGCAAAAGTTTTCCTCAGTGAAAGTTTAAAAAAAATATGCGCCGACGCGCTGCAAATACATGGCGCTTACGGCTATATGAAAGAAGCCGGAATCGAACGCGACGTACGTAACAGTTTTGCAGCAACGATATCTTCCGGCGCATCTGAAATTCAACGAAACATCATTGCCAAACTTTCAAACTTATAACAAACCTATAATGACTGCTTATCTTTTACAACATTTCTTGGACGAAGCTGCGGATCGATTTCCGGATAATACCGCGCTTGTGGATTGTCGCCAGCAACTTTCTTATTTTCAATTAAATAAATATTGCAACCAACTGGCAAATTATTTGGAGCAGGTCGGTGTCTCCAGGCAGGATCGAGTAATGGTCTTTTGTAACAGATCAGTTGAATCAATTATCGCAATTTTTGGGATATTGAAAAGCAATGCCATTTATATACCAGTGGATTTCGACGTTCCAGTGGAAAGACTTCGATATATTTTTCAAGATTGCACACCAAAAGTCGCCATTTGCTGTGGAGAAATCTGCTCAGCTTTGCAAAAGCTCAAGAGGTCGAATCAGTTTTTACCGCCAACTTTTTTACTCAAATTAAACTCAGCAATAACCATTACACCTTTAACCAACAACGAAAGCCAGTTTTTCAAAAAGCCACCAACATTTTCTGAAGCGCAGCCCCTTTATCAAAATGTGGACACCGATTTAGCATACATTATGTACACCTCAGGCTCAACTGGTAAACCAAAAGGGGTGATGATTTCGCATTTGAATGTCAGGGATTATATCGACTGGGCAGTAGAAACATTTTCGATCAGCAGAACTGATTGCATATTGAACACTGCTCCCCTTTTTTTTGATATGTCCACCTTTGATATCTTTGCCACGATCAAAGCCGGTGCAAAGTTGATAATGGCTGACGAGCTTTGCTGTTTGTTTCCGGGAAAATTAATCCAGTTAATCGAAAAGCATCGTGTAAACCTCTGGAAAGGTGTCTCTTCTCTGTTAATGTATATGGCGCGCAGTGGTTGCCTCAAACCAGGGAGACTGAATTCTCTAAAAAAAGTACTGTTTGGCGGCGAAGCTTTAGCCAAGAAATATCTGATCCAGTGGATGGAAACTTACCCCGAAAAACAATATTACAACATGTACGGGCCCACTGAAGCGACCGGCGTCTCGGTATTTCATCACCTTCAGAAAATCCCGGCATCTGACACAGAACCCATTCCCATCGGAAAACCATGCCGCAACACGGAAATCATAGTTTTAAACACGGACAATCAGCCGGCTGAATCTGGTGAGCTCTGCATTCGAGGCTGTGGCGTAAGTGCTGGATATTGGAATGATGCCTCAGCCACTGAGGCTGTATTTATTACCAATCCAATTTCAGGTATAAAAGGAGACCGAATTTTTCGCAGCGGTGATATTGTCAGAAAAAGCGACGATGGAGTTCTCGAACTCATCGGTCGAAAGGACAATCAGGTAAAATTTATGGGTTATCGCATTGATCTGACAGAGATCGAAACCACCCTGACGACATTAACGGGAGTGCATGACGCTGCTGTGGTACTTGTTCGATCAGCATCTTTTGAATTAAATGAGTTGGTAGCCTTTGTCGAATTATCCCCGCAGGCGAACCTCGAAGAAATAAAACGCATGTTAGTTGACAGGCTGCCACGTTATATGGCGCCGAATAATTACTTTCAAATTGATCGCATTCCCCGATCAGAGCGGGGCAAGTTAGATCGAAAAGCATTGACTGAATTGGCAAAAGAACGGCTCGCTGCTAAATTATCGGAATTTGAAAAATGATCCTTTCAGCATCAGAAATAAAGAAAATTTTGCAGCATATTTGGGAAATAAAAAGCGATCATACTTTTTTTGATCTGCATACCCATCCGTTTGAAATTATTTTCCGTAAATTTGACGAGTCTGTTGTATCTTCAGATGGGACATCGACTCAGGGAAAAGTTACGTATGAACCGCCCGCAATCAAAGATGAAAAATTAAGGGATAGCGTAATCCACAATCAAATTCGTACATCGCAAACAAGGCCTGAATTTTTATTGGTGTGGTTGAAGAAAAAATACCGCTTTACCGGTGCATCAGTTTTTTTGGATCAAATGAAACTGGGCGCTATTGATAAGGCGCTGCTTTTGCCGGTCTGTCCTTCATCTCAGGATTATGAAAAACAGATGAAATCGATGATAACACTGTTCAGCGATAAAGCGCATTTTATCTTTGCATGCAGCATACCCAACCAGATTGAAGACAATAAAATTTCTCAATATTTGAAGGAACAGATCCAGCGGTATCAAGTTCGGGCAGTTAAAATTCATCCTAATATATCTGAAATCAACCTTAAAACGTCACAAGGAATTGAAAGAGTTGAAAGTATCCTCCAGGCTTGTAACCATCACCGACTACCCGTAGTGATTCATGGGGGACGAAACTTTTTGCTGCCAAACAAACAGGCAGCAGAATTTGCCTGTATTGAAAATTTACAAAAGATTGATTGGTCGATCACAACGTCTCCCGTAATTATTGCTCATGCTGCGGGATTCGATTATAGCAGTGATGAATTTAGAGACCGGGTTCTACCAATTTTGAAGACAATGCTTGCTAAACATGTCAATTTAAGCGTTGACATTTCAGCATTGAGCCTTTCGAATTTAGAAACGGTGCTGAATTCTATTTCAGCAGATCGAATTGTTTTCGGAAGCGATGCTTTATATTACAACATCTGGTCGGAAATTACCTGTTTATATTTTGCACTGCAAAGACAAAAATTCGATATTGAAAAATGGCTTATCAAAATATTGGCTAAAAATCCTGAAAAAGTACTTCATCAGAATCAGGAGTAAACAAAATTGATTTCAAAAATAAAATTGACGCTCATTCAAATTCGGGAAGCCGTGCGACAGCAGGGTATTTCAGGTTTTTTCTCTAAAATATGTGAAATGATTTATCTCGAACAGGATGTTGTTGTCTGTGTAAAGGATTTGTCAAATTTTTCCAGCAGCGCGATCGATGGTACAAAATTTGATGTCATGTTTGTAGGAATTGATCGCGAGATCTATCATAAGCTTAAACCGGTTTTCTCATCTAAAAGTCGTCAGTTAAAAATACAGCAGTATCTTAAAAACGGATATATCGGATTCGCTGCGCTTCGGGATTCACAGGTTATCGGTGATGTATGGGGAATCATCAATCACGGCAATGGAGCCGAGGTAAAACATAAAGATTTCCAGTGGTTCGGATTTCAGATAACCGACCACGAAGCTTACATGTTTGATATGTTTATCGTCGATAATGAAAGAGGAAGCGGACTTGTCAATGATATTTTAAAATTTGCGCTGGGTTCGCTTCGACAAAAAGGATGTCGTCGGGTATTTGGTTCATTCAGAACAAAAAATTTGCCGGCGCTCTGGATGCATCGGGTGCTGGGTTATCAGGAGCTTTTTCGAGTTCGAACCTGTCGTCTTTTCACATTTCGCTGGTCGAAAAAATTGAACTCATGAAAATTCACCATTTAAATAGATTAGAAATAAAATGGATTTAATCGAAATTAACCCGGAACAAGATCCTCGTTGGGATCAATTTGTGAGCCATCATCAATTCGGATGGATTACCCACCTGAGCTCGTGGAAAAAAGTCATCGAAAAAAGTTTTCGCAACGTTCGCGGGAGTTATTTCGCGTTGGTTGAAAACCAAAACATCATCGCCGGTTTGCCAATTTTTATCGTAAAAAGGTGGCTGTTGGGAAATGAACTTATTAGCATCCCCTTTGGCACGATCAGCGATCCGCTTGTTTCTGATGATCACCATGCAAAACTGTTATTAGACCATGCATCTCAGTTTGCCAAAAAACAAAAAATCGAACATATTCAAATACGGGCGTTCAAAGCAGCTCAATATTTAAAAAACGCTGGCGCGCCATTTGAAATTGATGATAGCTATAAACAACACTTTTTGATGTTAGATAAAAGTCTTGATGAATTGAAGTTGTCCTTTAATCGTCGAAATGTAACAAAGCGCATCCGTCAGTCCGGGAATAGCGATTTGAGTTTGCGCCACGCAACAACAATGACGGATATCGAACAATTTTATGAGCTATATCTAACAACCAGAAAACGATTTGGTTTGCCGCCTCAACCGCTGCAATTTATCATAAATCTTTGGGAGAGGTTCACTGCTCAGAACCAACTGGATTTAATATTAGCAGAATTGAATGATAATATTATCGGCGGTTTGTTATTTTTCAAATATAAGGACCGGATCAATGCGGAAATTATTGCTTATGAGGAAAGCTACCGCGATCTGCATTTGAGCCAGTTTTTATACTGGCACGCCATTATGATCGCAAAGCATGAAAACTACCAGGTCTTTGATTTCGGTCGAACCTCGATTTTCAATGAGGGCTTAATGAACTATAAAAATCGTTGGGGAACGCAAACTCATAATCTACCAATTTTCCATTTTTCGTTGACACAGAACAAAAGGCAATCATCGCGGGAAAATTTGTTCGTTTACAATTTGGCTCGTTCAATAAGCAAAAAGCTTCCGGCGCCACTGTTTCGCGCCTATGGAAATTTCTTTTATCACCATCTGGCGTAAGATTTTATTAAATGAATTAGATTTTACTGGCGAATGTTATCAAATTGTTTTCTTATAATCGAATCTAAAAATTTATTGTGAATCTCAGAGCAAATTGAATAATGTATACGATAGAAAAAATTAACTCTCATGACGATAATAAATGGAACAATTTTATTTTAGCGCATAAAAACGCCAGTATTTATCACCATTCTTCGTGGAAAAGCCTTATTGAAACGACTTTCGGTTACGAGTCATTTTATTACATTTTAAAAAATAATAAGAATGAGATAGTAGCAGTGGCGCCATTCTTCCTGGTAAAGAGCAAACTTACCGGGAAAAGATTCGTCTCTCTACCGTTTTCAGACTTTTCGGACATTTTGGCTTGCAACAACCAGGCAGTAAAAATAACATTTGAAGCAGTGATTAAAAGTCTTGAAAATCATAATGTCTCTACTATATTGCTCAAAGTAAAAAAGGAAATTGATAATTTTGACAAGGACAAATTTTGCATCGATTACCAAAATAAGAATCATATATTAGAACTGTCTCTCCCTCCGGATAAACTGTTCAATAAATTTCTCAAAACCGACATAAAGAGAAATATAAAGAAATTCAACAGAGTGGCGTAATCGTCAAATTGGCAAAAACTGAAAATGGTGTTAAAATTTTTTATCGTCTTTATGTTATGACACGTAAAAAGCACGGATTGCTGCCGCAACCGTACCGATTTTTTGTAATCGATCACAGGGTGAGTGAATATAAACCGCTGAAGCGGTTAAAAGAACTGTTTTGAGATGATTATTTCACCACAATAAATTGTGGTGTTGTTTCAATGCCTCTTTGAACTAACACCATGATTCATCATGGTGGTTACAGCATTAACGAAACATATCCAAAGCCGTTTTAACGGCTTCTTAATAACCCCGTGATCGGTTACTTTTCATCTCCTCCGGAATTAGGTGAATTTGTGCATTAATTCTTCAAAATAACGCAATGGCATCATTTTCCGTTTCCGCGAAAAACCAACACAGCCTGTCTCTTGGATTACTTGATACGACCTATGCAATTTGTTACCGGTTGAGAAATCATTTTAGCGCAGCCTCAGACAATTTTCCGTGCAACAAATTTTTCATTGATTTTTAATCGTTAATGGGTTATATTATGGGTAATTTAAATTAATAAATTCAATTCAGTTTCATCGTTGGAAAGGAAGGTTAATATTTTGCTAACACTGGCACGATTAATCCATTATGCTTTTGAAATTTATACGTTTATCGTTATTGCACGTGTGGTGCTATCATGGATTCCGCACAATCCACAGCATTCGCTGATACAGCTAATTTACCAAGTCACCGAACCGCCGCTCAAATGGATTCGGCAGTGGTTACCGAGTTTTGGTGGATTGGATTTATCACCGCTGGTATTAATTATTGGTCTAATTTTTATTGAACGAATTGTGCTTTCCTTGATCCTGTAACCAATTGACGAGCAGGAAACTGATTTATCAAAATCAACATCTTTGTCATTAAATCAATCAAAAAGTTTGGCGTTGACAAAGATTTTAACTCTGAAGGGGGCAACATTAGCAAACAGGAGGATTCTGTTTTGAAAATTACGCCACTAGACATAAAAAAGCAGACTTTTAAGAAGGTCATGCGGGGCTTTGATCCCATTGAGGTAGAGACTTTTCTGGAGATGGTTGCTGAAGATTTTGAGCAGTTGATTCGCGAGAAAAACAACCTTTCAGATGAAGCGCTCAAACTAAAAACCCAACTTCGGGATTATCAGGAAGTTGAGAAAACCTTTAAAGAATCGCTGATGAATGCACAACAGACCATGAATCAGTCTCGGGAAAATTCAAAGCGCGAAGCGACATTGATCATCAAAGAGGCAGAAGTCAAAGCCGAAAAAATAATCGAAAGCGCGAAAAAACAACTGGTTGACATGAAAAATGAGCTGATGATCATCAAAGCCCAGAAGGGCTCCTTTGCTAAGCGGTTGAAGCACTTACTGGAATCTCAGCTGGAGTTGCTGAAAGTTCTGGAAGTTGATGACGTCGGTTTTGGCGAATTCGCAAGGATGGCGCCTAAAAGAGCGCAGCACCCTGATCGGATGCAACAGCAAAGTGAAGGCTTCACCAATCCCGATCAGCAAAAGAAAGATGAATCAGAACCGGAAAGCGGAAAAGATTTAAAAAAACCGGATCAATTTATTCGCTAAATTGCCTCTTTGCGCAATTAAATAAAATTATGGGCATATTTTTTCTGCAACAAGTAGTGGTTTTAATTTTACAAAGTATTTATCA